>Ga0307414_10000526_pt1 | contig 19940 bp, 21 predicted proteins | sample DK1Ometagenome_FD_203804 | JGI IMG/M metagenome (GOLD analysis project Ga0307414, IMG submission 203804) | Maize rhizosphere microbial communities from greenhouse at UC Davis, California, United States - DK15-O-3 | ecosystem: Host-associated > Plants > Roots > Rhizosphere > Soil | place: USA... | reverse complement strand
GATTCGAACCGCGTCGCCATCCGCGCATCCAGGCCACCCTTCAATGCCGCCTTGCGATAGGCTGCGAGCAAGCCAGCCGCATCGATATCCCGGCAGCTGGGTTCGGCCAGCCCAACAATCCAATCCGCACGCAACCCCGGCAACTGCGCTTCCAGCGCCGCACGGTCCATCCGCTCGAACGCGATCTCGCTCTGCGAAAATTCGCCAAGGAAGCGCTCGATCAGAGCCTCTTCCCCTGCGCGCGCGATATGCAACGCGCCGCGCCGGGAGAGGAAGCTGCGCTCGGAAAAGGCAGGATCGGGTGCAGCAAGCAAGGCGCCGCTCGCGCTGGTGAGCGGCTGCACAGCCGGGCCACCATAAGTCTCCTCCCAAAAGGCAACCGACCGCCCGGAGGCATGATAGCCCGGCTGATCCTCCTGCTCGATCAGCATCACGCGCGCCTGCCCGGCCAGTCCAGCGGCAAGGCTGAATCCGGCCATGCCGCCACCCACGATGAGGATATCGACAGACATCACGCAACCACCGTCGCGGCCGAATCGAACTGAGGGGCTTGGGCGAGGATGGGGGTGGCGAGAGGCTGCATCGCGGCGTGGTTACGATTTGGTAAGGCGTAACGTCTAGGCATAAACCATTATGTCAGGGGTTTGGACACCAACTTTGCTGAGCGCCATGCTCGCGCTGCTCCTGCTTGGCGGGGCGGCGACCGATCTGCGCAGCCGCATCATTTCCAACAAGCTGAACCTCGCCATCGCCCTGCTCGCGCCTTTCTGGTGGTGGGCCAATGGCCTGTCGCTTTACCCTGACATCCCGCTGCAACTGGCCATCGCGGCCGGTGTCTTCGCGGTTTTCACTGTCTTTTTCGCGCTCGGCATGATGGGCGGTGGCGATGTGAAGATGCTGGGCGCCATCGCCTTGTGGATGCCGCTTCAGGCCATGTCGACGCTCATCATCGTGATGGCGCTGGTCGGCGGCGTGGTCACGGCAGCCACCGTTATCCATCACCGCATGACCCGGCGAATCGGTCAGCCCCAGATCCCATATGGCGTCGCGATCGCGCTCGCTGGCCTGTGGGTTCTAGGCGAACGCTATTTTAACCCTTTGGCTTAATAATGATCGGCATGTTCGGAGCCTGGGGGGCTCCGCCGATTGGAGGCGACTTTCCACATGGAACCTAAGAAGATCGCGCTGCTGGCTGGCGCTCTCGTCATTGCCATAGCGACGGCGTTCCTCGCCCGATCCATGTTCATGAGCGGAGGATCGCCCAGCGCGTCCGCTTCCGCCATGCCGGATCCAGCACAAATGCCGCATGTGCTCGTCGCCACCAAATCGCTGCCGGTCGGCACAATCATCGCGGCCGACTCCTATCGCTTCCAGCCCTGGCCCAAGGAGCTGATCGAGGACGCCTATTATATCAAGGGCAAGACCGACGAGACCAAGATGATCGGCGCTGTCGTGCGCACGGCCATTGCTGCGGGCCAGCCCGCAACGGTCGGCTCGCTTATCATGCCGGGTGATCGCGGCTTCCTTGCTGCTGCGCTTGGCGCTGGCATGCGGGCCGTAACGGTTCCCGTCTCCGTGCAGAGCAGCGTTGCCGGTTTCGTCTTTCCCGGCGACCGAGTCGATCTCGTCCTCACGCAGAGCGTGGCGGGCGGCGGCGATGGTCCACCGCTGAAAGTCTCTGAAACGATTCTGCGCAATCTGCGCGTGCTCGCCACCGATCAGCGCACCGATGCGATGGGTGAAGATGGCAAGCCGGTCGTGCGCACCTATTCCAATGTCACCATCGAGGTGACGCCACGCATGGCCGAGCGCATCAGCGTCGCGCAAACCGTTGGCGCGCTCTCGCTCGCCTTGCGCTCGCTGGCTGATAACAGCCAGCAGCTCGAAGAGGCACTCGCTTCCGGCGATATCGACGCGACATCGGCAAATGACAGCAAGGGCGAGGCCGTAATGTTGGCCGCCGCTGCCGCTCATCCCTCCGATCATGGCTCGACCTATTCAACCGGCGCAGACGTCTCGCGCTACCAGCGCAGCAGCGTGCCCGCCAAACCAGTCGATACCAATGCGCAGGGCCCTGGCTCTGGCGGCATTACCGGCAGCGGCCCCATCGTTCGTGTGGCGCGGGGCACCGCCGTCACCAATGTCGAAGTTGGGAGCAGGTAAAATGAGCTTCGTCCCCAAATCCAAGCCTGCGCGGATTGCCGCCAGCGGCATCGCTCTTGCGCTTGCCATCGCAGCCAGCGCCACCTTCGCGCCCGAGCGTCTGCTCGCGCAGGGTGCCAAGCAGGAAAATGGCGCGCTGCTGCTCGCCGTCGGTGAGAGCCGGGTCATCAATCTGCCCGCAAATCTCACCGATGTGGTGATCGCCAATCCTGAAGTGCTGGACGTTCACGTCCGCTCGCAACGGCAAATCTATCTCATCGCCAAGGCATCTGGCGAGACCAACGTCTTCGTCACCTCGAGCGATGGCAAGATGCTCTACGCAAACGCCGTGCGCGTGGGCAATAACATCACCAGCATCGATCAGATGCTGCGCCTCGCCATGCCGCAATCACAAGTGCAGGTGAACACGATGAACGGCATGGTGCTGCTCACCGGCACGGTCGCCGCGCCAGAAGATGCAGCGGAAGTTCAGCGCCTCGTGCAGGCCTTCTCGGGCGACAAGACCAATGTCGTCAGCCGCTTGCGCACCGCGACGCCGCTGCAGGTCAATCTGCAGGTGCGCATCGCTGAGGTGAACAAGAGCTTCTCGAAGAATATCGGCTTCAATCTGCTGAGCAGTCGCGGCGCAGGCAGCGGCTTCCTGTTCGGCATCGGTCAGGGTTCGCCGGGCACAATCTCTTACTCGCCTGCCACGATACCAACGGCGGATGGGCGGACAATCCCGATCATCGATCCATCGACGGGGCGGCAAGCTATCGACACGAAATTTGGCTTCAAAACGCCTGAAACCGGCACCAGCCTTGGCGGCGCCGGTCGATTGTTCGGCATGGACGTTCTCGCCACACTCGATCTGGCTGAGACGCAGGGCTATGCCGCGACGCTGGCCAACCCGAATCTCACGGCGCTCTCGGGCGAAACCGCAAGCTTTTTGGCGGGCGGCGAAATCCCCATCCCGATCTCGACCACGCTCGGGCAGATTTCCGTCGAATATAAGCAATATGGCGTCAGCCTGGCCTTCACGCCCACGGTGCTGGCCAATGGGCGCATCTCCATGCGCGTCCGGCCGGAAGTCTCGCAGCTCGATGTCGGCAATGGCGTTCGCCTGAACGATTATACCATTCCCGGTGTCTCCACGCGCCGCGCTGAAACCACGGTCGAGCTTGGCTCGGGTCAAAGCTTCATGATCGGCGGGCTGCTCTCCACCTCGAGCGGTAACACCATTGAGAAAGCGCCCTTTCTTGGCGACATCCCGATCCTTGGCAATTTGTTCAAGTCGCAGGGTTATCGCCGTCAGGAAACCGAGTTGGTGATCATCGTGACGCCTTATCTCGTGCAGCCGGTCGAAACAGCGGATATTTCGCTGCCAACCGATGGCTATCGCAATGCCAGTGATGGGCAGCGCCTGTTTGGCGGCAAGATCCATGACGGGGAGAGCGGCGCGAGTCGGCCAGTGCCGCAAGCCAAGCCTGCCACCACCGTGACGCCAGAGAAAATCCCCGCCCGCGCCGAAGGCAAGACAGCTGCCGCGCCCGGCTTCAGCTTTTGATGAGCAAGGGAAGAGAGATGCAACAGATGAGCTTCCTTCGTAAATCAGCAACGGCAACCGCAGCTGCGACGCTGTGCATCGCGCTCGCGATCACGCCCGCTCAGGCTAGACAAGCCGGCAAGGCCGCCAAGGCTGATCGAGGCATTGAGTCGCGCCATCAGCCTGTCGTGGATCGCACGGATTTCATCTTCGATCTGCAGGCCGATGGATCGGGCGCGCTCAGCAGCTATGATGAGCAGCGCTTGACGACATGGTTCAATGCCTTGCGCCTTGGCTATGGCGATCATGTCAGCCTGGCTGGTCTCTCCAGCAGCCCACTGGCGCTGCGCGATGGCGTCAATGATGTGGTTGGCCGCTATGGTCTGCTGGTCGAGGGGGATGCTCCCATCACCGTGGGTGAGGCCCCCATGGGTGGCCTGCGCGTCGTGGTGAGCCGGTCGGTCGCCAGCGTGCCCAGCTGCCCCAGCTGGCGCGACAAGGCAGAAGCAAATTTTCATGGCGGCCTGACCGACAATTATGGCTGCGCCACCGCCAACAACCTTGCCGCCATGATCGCCGACCCGCGCGATCTGATCGAGGGTCGCTCGTCGAGCTTCGATGTCACGAACGGCGTCAGCAGCAAGGCAATCAAGACATATCGGGACAAGGAACCCACCGGCGCCGGTGGGTTGCAAGCCGAGTCCGCAGGAGGCAATTGAGATGAACGCACCCTGGAAACCGGGCGGCCCCAATGGTCGCGATGCCTTCAACGCCTATCTGTGTGACGATCATAGCCTTGAGGTCATCAAGGCCGTCGTCGAGGAAATGGGCTGGGCACCAGAGAAGGTTTACAAGGGCGGCTTGCGCAACGCAGTGCAGGCGCTCTCCATGTCGGCAAGCCCCAATGTGCTGTTTGTCGATCTATCCGAATCTGCCGATCCGCTGGCCGACATCAATGGCCTTGCCGAGGTTTGCGAACCCGGCACAGTCGTGATCGCGAGCGGGCAGGTGAATGACGTGCGCCTCTATCGTGATCTGGTGGCAAGCGGCATTCAGGATTATCTGCTCAAGCCATTGTCGGTTGAAACCGTGCGTGATGCGCTGGTTGGCGCGCAGGCCGTGTTGCTCGCGCCCAAGAGCGATGCGTCGGGCGATCGGCCACACATGATGGTTTCGGTCATCGGCACGCGCGGCGGTGTTGGCGCATCGACAGTCGCGACCTCGCTCGCCTATCTCAGCAGCACCCAGCATAAACAGTCCACTGCCCTGCTCGATCTGGACGTGCATTTTGGCACGGGCGCGCTGGCGATGGACCTTGAGCCCGGCCGTGGCCTGACCGACGCGGTCGAGAATCCCAGCCGCATCGACGGGCTCTTCATCGAGCGTGCAATGGTGCGGGCGAGTGAGACATTGGCGCTGCTTTCGGCTGAAGCGCCGATCAGCCAGCCGCTCATCACCGATGGCGCCGCCTACTTCCAGCTGGAAGAGGAATTGCGCAGCGCCTTTGAATGCACCTTTGTCGATTTGCCGCGGTCCATGCTCGTGCAGCATCCCCATCTTGTGCATGAGTCGAACGCCGTGATCCTCGTCACCGAGTTCACCCTCGCGGGTGCGCGCGACACGATCCGCATTCTCTCCTGGTTGAAGACCAACGCCCCGCAATCTCAGGTGGTTGTCGTCGCCAACAAGGTTATGACCGGCCTGACCGAACTTGCCCGCAAGGATTTCGAGCAGAGCATCGAGCGCAAGGTCGACCTCATCCTGCCGCTCGACGCGAAGGTCGCCATGCAAGCCGCAAAGCTCGGCAAGACAGCCGCCGAAAGTGGCCGTTCAAGCAAGTTTGGCCAGGCTTTGGTGGAATTAAGCGGCCTTCTCGCATCGGTAGAACCTGGCGAAACCGTCGCACCGAAGAAAAGCGGCGGATCGCTGATCAGCCGGTTGCTCGACGTGAAGCTTCCAAAGGGCGCGAAGAGCAAGCCCAAAGCCCGCAGCCAAGTCTCGGCGAACTAACGCACATCCCGCCGTGATGACGAAATGAGTGGACGAGATGATGAGTGACCCAAGGCTGATCCTCCTGATTCTGCTGGCAACGGCTATGGTCGTCCTGCTCGTTCTGGCGCTGTCGGGCCCCTCAACCGCGCGGATCGGCAACAAGCGCATTGCCGCGATGAAATCGCGCTACGCAGAAGACGATGGCAACCAGATCGAAGCGCGCATGCGCAAGGCCATTGCCGCACGCACGGTAGACAAGGGCCAGCTCTTCCCCTCGCTCCTGCCCAACCCGGAATTGCTGGCCAAGCGCCTGCACATGACCGGCAAGAAATGGACGCTCAGTCAATATATGACCAGCTGCGTGGGGCTAGTGCTGGCACTGCAGATCATCCTGCTGCTGCGCGGCATGCCCTTCGTACCGAGCATGTTGATGTCCATCGCCATCGGCTTTGGCCTGCCGCATTTCGTGGTGGGGCGCCTGATCGGGCGCAGGCTTGACAAATTCACTGTGAACTTCCCCGATGCACTGGATCTGCTGGTGCGTGGCCTGCGCTCGGGCCTGCCGGTGGGGGAGACGATGGTCGTTGTGAGTCAGGAAATTCCGGGTCCAGTCGGCGAAGAGTTCAAGCTGATCACCGAACGCATCAAGATCGGCCGATCGATGGATCAGGCGCTGCATGAGACGGCAGATCGGCTGGGCACGCCCGAGTTCAAATTCTTCTGCATCACCTTGAATATTCAGCGCGAAACGGGCGGCAATCTGGCCGAAACGCTTGCCAACCTTGGCACAGTGCTGCGCCAGCGCGCGCAGATGAAGCTCAAGATTCGGGCCATGTCATCGGAATCCAAGGCCTCAGCCTATATCATCGGATCGCTGCCATTCCTTGTGTTTGGCATGATCTGCTGGATCAATTTTGAATATATGTCCCCATTCTTCACGGGCAGCGCCAACGGCCTTTTCGGCCTCAGCTTGATGCAGATCGTCGGTTTTGGGGGACTCTGCTGGATGGGCATTGGTGTGCTCATCATGGCCAAGATGATCAGCTTCGAAATCTAGAGGGCGGCAGGACAGACGATGACCAATAGTGGCGCCACTCTCTTTGGCCTGACGGCAACCGATGTCGGGACGCTCCTTGCGGCACTCGCGACATTTGCGGTGCTCATGGCGCTTTATACCGCCACCACCGTGCGCAATCCGATGGGCCGCCGCGTGAAAGCGCTGAACGAACGGCGCGAGCAGCTCAAGTCTGGCATCATCATATCGACTGCCAAGCGCCGCACCAAGATCACCCACCAAAGCGACACGACCGACCGGATGCGCGCTTTCCTGTCATCCATGAAGGTACTGCAGGACGACCAGCTCAAGGACGCACAGAAGAAGCTGGCGCAGGCTGGCATCCGCTCCAAGGAGTGGGCCGTCGCGGTCATTTTCAGCCGGATGGTGTTGCCGATCGTTGTCGGCGGCACGGCTGCGTTCCTCATTTACGGCGTTGAACTATGGCCCGACTGGAGCGCGTTCAAGAAGTTCATGGTTTTTGGCGGCGCCCTGCTGCTCAGCTACAAAGCGCCTGATCTCTATGTCGATAACATGGTCACCAAGCGCGCTAACGCCATCCGCAAGGGCGTTCCGGATGCGCTTGATCTACTGGTAATCTGCGCCGAGGCCGGCCTCACAGTGGACGCGGCTTTTGCGCGGGTCGCGCGCGAACTTGGCTCGGCCTACCCGGAACTAGGCGAGGAGTTTCAGCTCACGTCGATCGAGCTATCCTTCCTGACCGAACGCCGCACGGCATTCGAGAATTTCGCCGAACGCGTGAAGCTTGATGCACTGCGCGGCGTGGTCACCACCATGATCCAGACCGAAAAATACGGCACCCCGCTAGCCTCTGCCCTGCGCATCCTGTCAGCAGAGTTTCGTCATGAGCGCATGATGCGCGCCGAGGAAAAGGCTGCGCGACTGCCCGCAATCATGACCGTTCCGCTGATCCTCTTCATCCTGCCGACCCTGTTCGTCGTGATCCTGGGACCAGCCGCCTGCTCGATCAGCGAAGCGTTCAGATAGGGCGCTTGCTCGACCTTTTGCTTGCTTTTCGAGCGCTGAGGCGGGCAATGACGGCTCTGACATTGTGAAGGCTAAGGGGCTTAGTCAGGAGAATGGATCGTCTTGCCGGAACTTCAATCAATCACGCCGGTCATTCTATCCGGCGGCTCTGGCGCGCGATTGTGGCCAATCAGTCGTGAACAGCGCCCCAAGCAGTTCATTGCTCTAACCGCGCCACAGACCATGTTCGAGCTAACGCTTGGACGTATTGCAGGCCTTGCGGGAAGCCTCGCGCCAATAGTCGTGGCCAATGCTGCTCATGCGGACATCATCCACGCGCAAGGCGGGCCCGACGTCCGCGTCATCCTTGAGCCAGTCGCGCGCAACACTGCGCCTGCCATCGCGCTCGCCGCGCTCGCGCTGGAGGAAAGCGACGGCGCGATGCTGGTGATGCCGAGCGATCATGTCATCACGGATGTCCCGGCATTTCATGCGGCGATTGAGAAGGCCCGTACGCTGGTCGCCGATGGGTGGCTCATCACTTTCGGGATCGAGCCCGATGCGCCCGAGACCGGCTTTGGTTATATCGCGCTTGGCGACTCCTTGAGCGAGGGTGTCCAGAAGGTCGAGCGCTTCATTGAAAAGCCCGACGTGCAGCGCGCGACAGACATGTTGGCGCAAGGCAATCACGTCTGGAACGCAGGCATCTTCCTGTTTGGCGCGCGCACTTTTCTCGAGGCGCTCGCTGAACATCAGCCCGCTATGCTGGCCGCCGCCCGTCGGGCAATGGCGAATGGCCGCGAAGAAAATGGCACGATCCACCCCGATGCGGACGCTTTTGCAAGCTGCCCGTCCGATTCGATCGATTATGCCGTGATGGAGCGTGCGCAAAAGGTCGCATGCGTGCCGGTCAGCATGGGCTGGTCCGATGTTGGCAGTTGGGACGCCCTTTACGAGCTTGCGGCCCGCGACGAGAGCGACAACGCTTTGCAAGGCTCCGTGCAAGCCATCGAGTCAAAAGGCTGCCTGATCCGGAGCGATGGACCGAATATAACGGTCGTCGGCGCCCATGATCTGATCGTGGTGGCAACGGGCGACGAGATTTTGATCCTGCCGCGCGGACACTCGCAAGATGTGCGCAAGGCGGTTGCAGCGGTTGGTCAGCGACCCGCAAAGACGTGAAGCTTAAGCGGGTTGAACCAAGGTTGCGCCATTGGCTTGCGGCGTCAGCCATTCTGCTGGTGGTCATGCTGGTCGTGCCGATTATCGCAAGCTTCTATTGAACCAACGAGCGCATGGCGAAAGCGCTGGAGAACAGACGTTGACTGACAAACCCACGATCCTCGTCACCGGCGGCGCCGGTTATATCGGCAGTCACGCCGTGCTGGCGCTCGTGGATGGCGGCTGGCCCGTCGTCGTGGTGGATAATCTCACCACGGGCTTTCGCTGGGCAGTGCATGAGAAGGCCGTCTTCGTGGAAGGCAATATCGGCGATGTCACCTTCATGGAGGGCGTGATTGCGCAGCATGGCGTGAAGGGCATCATGCATTTTGCTGGCTCGATCATTGTGCCGGAATCCGTGGAGAACCCGCTCAAATATTATAGCAACAACACTGCCAACAGCAGGGCATTGATCGAGGCGGCAGTGCGCGGCGGCGTTTCACAATTCATCTTCTCATCAACGGCTGCGACTTATGGAATCCCCAAGGAAAGCCCGGTGACGGAGGATAGCCCGAAGCTGCCGATCAACCCCTATGGCATGTCCAAGCTGATGACCGAGATCATGCTGGCCGATGTCTCAGCCGCGCATGAGCTGAACTATTGCGCGCTGCGCTACTTCAACGTTGCAGGCGCGGATCCGCACGGGCGCTCTGGCCAGTCGACCGCAGGGGCCACGCATCTCATAAAGGTCGCGGTGGAAGCAGCCTTGGGCAAGCGCAGCCATGTGAGCATATTCGGCACCGATTATGACACGCCGGATGGCACGGGCGTGCGCGATTATATCCATGTGAGCGACCTCGCCGCCGCCCATGTGCTCGCGCTTGAAGCGCTGATCGCCCAGCCCGAACAAAGCCTTACGATGAATTGCGGCTATGGCAGTGGCTTCTCCGTGCTCGATGTGTTGGACGCCGTCGACCGCGTGACAAACATGAGCGTGGAACGCCGCATCGAAGGCCGCCGCGCTGGCGATCCGCCCGCACTCATCTCTGACAATCGCCGGATCAAGGCGACGCTGCCCTGGGAGCCCGCCTATGCGGACCTCAACACCATCGTCGAGCATGCGCTGGCGTGGGAGCGCAAGCTGAGCGAACGCTCGACCGGTTAAGCCGTCAAAGCCTGGGCCAACGCGCCCATATATCGTCCCACGCCTTCATATAGACAGAGGGCTTCTGATCGAACAGTTGGACGCCAAGCTTGGCGCTTCGCCGGGCGAGCCGGGCCGCGCGATGGCGGGCAAGCTGCGCGATGCGTTTCGCGGTCTCGCCAGCCAGCCCATCGCCCTCGAGCATATGCGTAAGCAAATCAAGATCATGCTGCTCGCCCAGCACATCGCCCAGACGGCCTGCGGTCCGCAGGCGATCCCGAGCAAAATGGGGCGCGAGCGAGCGCAGTAGGCGCATATGCTGCCAATGATACTTCACCTGCTTGCGCCATTCATGACTCAGTTGCGGATCGCCCGATCCCGCCAACGTTTTCATCCCTCGGCGTGCGGCACCATAGCTTTTGCGCAGGCCGGGCGCGAGTGGCGGGTCGCCATGCGCGATAAGCGACCAGCCTGCCGCTCGCACGCGCGCCGCAAGCAGCGCCTGCGCGGCCCGGTCCAATTGCGCCTCGATCGATGCCGGATCTTCCGCGGGCTTTGCGAGCCGCGCACGAATGGCCGCGACGTCATCCGGCTCTAACACGTCATGATCTCGCCGCCCGCGATCCGCCTGCGCGACCAGACTATCCAGCGCCTCGACAAGCACGGCGCTATCGCGCGCAGCCGAAAGTGAGGCGGCGACATCGCGAAACACGGCATTCTCGGCTTCATAAGCAGAGAACATCGGGCGTACGAGCCGCAGTAAACCGCGCATCGCCTTGCAACTGCGCCGCACACGATGGACGATCTGCGCGGTCGTCAGATCATGGTTCTGCTCCCGTTCCCGCAACAAGGCGAGCACCTCATCCAGCACCTCACTCGCAATTCTGCGGAACCCGGTCTCAACGGTCGCATCGGATCGCTTGAATAGAAACCGCATGAGACGTCTTCCCGCAGGGCTGCCCGACTGGGCTGAAAGCTATCTCGGAACGACAGCAAAGGAAATGCCTGAACGCGCAACCAGCGTGGCTCAGTCGGCTGCAATGGGCTAAGCCCGCCGCATGGCATTGGGCACTAGATTTGGAAAGACGATCGCGCCGTGGCGCTTCATCCTGTTTGGCGCGGTGCTGGGCATTGCGTGCGCAAGATTGATCCCGCTTGTCGGGTGGCGCCACGGGATCATGGCAGGTTTCGATCTGGCCGCGCTCGCCTTTCTCGCGACATTGCCCGCCCTGTTCAACCTGAGCGCTGACGACATGCGCCAGAAGGCAGCGGACAATGACGCGAACCGCGCCGCGATGCTCGCAATCAGCATCGCGGTAAATCTGGTGCTACTGGTTACTGTGGGAGCGGAACTGGCCTATCGCGGCGGGACGAAGCCGCTCTCCATCTTGCTCATCGTCATCACGTTGCTGCTCGCCTGGCTGTTTGCGAACATGGTGTATGCGCTGCATTACGCCCATATCTTTTATCTGAAGACGGCTGGCGGGCATCAGGACCGGGCGGGGCTAAGCTTCCCCAACACCAAAGAGCCCGGTTATTATGAGTTCATCTATTTCAGCTTCACGCTGGGGATGACATTTCAAACCTCGGATGTCGAAATCACGACCAAGCAAATGCGGATCGTCTCGATCACGCACAGCTTTGCAGCGTTCGTGTTCAATCTTGGAATCATCGCCTTCACCATCAACATATTGGGCAATGGCGGCTGACGAGCAGGGCGCCCTTACCGCTTTTGATCCACCGCCGAGTAGATCACGGGCCATTCCCATGCGCCACGACATACCGGCATGGAGCGCGCCTCGATCAAGCGAAAGCGCTCGCCATCCCAGCGATAGGTTTCCGCCGTACCGCAATCGCCAAGCCCGCGCCCTTTGGCGAAACTGGATAGCTCGCCGCGCTGCCCGTTCCAGCGCGCGTTCACGAGCAGCGGCGGCGCGCTGGCATCGCCCGTGGAGCCCGGCACATGATCGAACTTGGCGATGCTGAATTGCCGCTGGCCCGCAGCACCACGCGCCACAAGTGGCACGGCGCTCACATTATAGGCGCCTGCATCGCAAGCCAGCAGAATGAGCGCCCGGCTCTCATCAAGGCTGTAAGCTTCCAGCGGGCTGCCCGCTTCAACCCCTGCCTCGCAGAGCGCCAGGCGACGCGCAGCAGTCAGTTCATCAGCGGTAAGCGCAGGCGCGCTGGCAGTGGCGAGCAAAGGAATGTTAGCCGGGATCTGGGCGACCGGTGGCAAAGGCCGCGCCAGATCGTCCGGCCCTTCGCCGACCGCTGCCAGCGCCGCGCGACCGCCGATGCGCCCCTGCTGCTCATCCATATAGCGCAGCGCAGCAGGTAGCCCGAGCAGCGAGGGTGCGCCTATGACCGCGCGTTTGCGATCCCGCAGCTCGAAGGCAAAGCTGGAGCCAAGCGCACGGATGATGTCCAGCGCCGCAGGCCCTTTTAACTCGATGAGATCTTTTGCTGCTGTGGGTTTGGCCTTGATGCGCCCGTCGATCACCAGCTCGATCTTGCCGCGCAGCCGATCAGCGCCCATCAACCGCAATATCGCCGCACCGGCAGGCCCGCCATCACGCTGGATAGAGACCAGCACATCATAAGGCGTGCCGAGATTTTCTGGCGTGAGCGAAACGGCGCTGCACGACAGGCGATTATCGCAGCCGACCGCCCAGTCCTCAAAAATCTGCAAGCGACCGAGCACCGGCTCCGACCCCGGCTCGACCTTGCTCAGATCGGCACCGCTTGCGCCTCCCCCCTGCGCCAGCGACGGCGCGGCGATCATGCAAAGCAGGCTCAGGAATGCAGTGCGGGACGCCACAAGGAAACTTGTCATAGTGGCAGTCATACTGCAGTTGCACATGATGGAGTAGAGCCAAGCTGCTCGGCTCATCTAAAAGGCGTTTGACCGCAAAGGACCCTGAACATGCACAAGATCGCGGTGATTGGCGCAGGCCAGATGGGCGCGGGGATCGCACAAGTGGCGGCGCAAGCTGGCTACGATGTGCTGTTGCGGGACATTGAGCAGGCGAAGGCGCAAGCGGGCAAGGCGAGCATCGAAAAACGGCTCAAACGCGCGGTTGAGGGCGGAAATATTGAGGCTGGCGACGCGGATGCGGCAATCGCGCGCATTACCCCGGTGGCCGATTTGACCGGCTTTGGCGATTGCGATCTGGTGATCGAAGCAGCGACGGAACGCGAGGAAATCAAGCGCGCCATCTTCAAAGAAGTGAGCGCGGTGCTGGGGCCAAAGGCGATTTTGGCGAGCAACACATCGTCCATTCCTATCACAAGGCTGGCGCAGGCGAGTAGCGACCCAGCGCGATTCATTGGCGTTCACTTCTTCAACCCGGTTCCGGTGATGGCGCTGGTCGAGGTGATTCGCGGCTTGGCGACAGCGCCCGAGACGGTGAGCGCGGTTGAAGCCTTCGCGAAATCGCTCGGCAAGGATGTGGTCCATGCTTTCGATGCACCCGGCTTCATCGTGAATCGCATCCTGCTCCCGATGCTCAACGAGGCGATCTTCGCGCTCGGTGAGGGCGTGGCGAGCGTGCAAGATATCGACACCGCCATCAAGCTAGGCCTCAATCACCCAATGGGCCCGCTGACGCTCGCGGATTTTGTCGGGCTCGATACCTGCCTTGAGATTTGCAAGGTGCTGCAGGAGACGACAGGCGACCCCAAATTCCGCCCGGCGCCGTTGCTCGTCAAATATGTCGAGGCGGGCTGGCTGGGGCGCAAGACCGGCAAGGGTTTTTACGATTATTCGGGCGACGAGCCAGTTCCGACGCGGTGAAGCTCAGAGGCTGAGCATCATCCCCGCCAGCGCCGCGCTCATCAGATTGGCGAGGCTCCCCGCGACGAGTGCTTTGAGGCCGAGCCGCGCAATCATGGGCCGCTGATTGGGTGCGAGGCTGCCGGTGACGGCCATCTGAATGGCGATGGACGAGAAATTGGCAAAGCCGCACAGCGCGAAGGTGGTGATGGCGATGGTGGCGGGCGAGAGCGCGCCCTGCACCTGACCAAGCTCGATATAAGCGACGAACTCATTGAGCACGACCTTGGTGCCGAACAGGCCGCCAGCGATCTGCGCCTCGGCCCAGGGGATGTTGAGCAACAGCATGACCGGCGCGAAGACTTTGCCGAGCAGCATCTGGAAGCTCAGGTCCGGGTAGCCGAACCAGTTGCCCGCGCCTGCCAGCAATCCATTGGCGAGCGCGACCAGCGCCACGAAGGCCAGGACCATCGCGCCCACGGCCACAGCCAGCTTCACGCCAACTTGCGCGCCTTGGGCTGCGGCCATGATGATGTTGGCAGGCTTCTCTTCTTCATGCGTCGCATCTGGCAGGATGACGGGATCGATCTCGGTATCGCCCGGATTATCCGGCATGATCATCTTGGCCATCAGGATGCCGCCCGGTGCGGCCATGAAGGAAGCGGCGAGCAGATAATCGATCTGGATGCCCATCGACGCATAGGCCGCGAGGATGGTGCCCGCCACACCCGCCATGCCACTCGTCATCACGGTGAAGAGTTGCGCGGGCGTGAGGCTGGCGAGATAGGGACGGATGACCAGCGGGCTCTCGCTCTGGCCCACAAAGATGTTTGCCGCCGCGCACAGGCTCTCCACCTTGGAGACGCCGGTGACCTTCTGGATCGCGCCGCCAACCCAGCGCACCACAAATTGCATGATGCCGAGATAATAGAGGATCGACACGAGGCTGGCGAAAAAGACGATGACCGGCAGGGCGGCAATAGCGAAACTCGCACCGCCAACCTCTGGCCGCGCGAGCGGGCCGAAGATGAAATCCGTGCCCGCCTGCGCATAACCCAACAGATTGGAGACGCCGCGTGACATGGCGGCGATGACCGCCTTGCCCGCAGGCACATAAAGCACCAGCACCGCGATGCCCGCCTGTAACGCGAAAGCGGAGGCGACAACGCGCGGGCGAATGGCGCTTCGATTGCTGGACAGCGCAAAGGCGAGTGCGAGAATCGCGAATATGCCGCCGATGCCGATCAGGATGTTCATGAAGTGCCGCTCTGCCCCTTGCGCGTGCCCACCTGAGCGGTGCGGCTGCGGCCCTCGTTATACAGGCCATCGTCGGCGCGGCAATCGGCTGCGATCATGCCGGAGCGAGGAACTGCAAACGCCCCTTTCGCCCGTTCGTCAAAGCCGATAAGCCGCGAGCATGAACGCCAGCACCAGCGCGCCCGCGCAAACCGCCCCCCTCACCCGCTCGCTCTTCTTCCTCAGCGTCTTTTATGGCGGCATGGTGTGCATCGCAGGCGTGCTGGGCAACAAGCAGGTCTCGCTCGGGCCGCTGTCCGCCATCGGGCCTATACTGGGCGTGGGGCCGCTCGCGATCGAGGCGGGAATTTTTGCGTTTCTGCTGTTGGTCGTGGTCTCCAGCGCAGTGGCGGAACTGCATGGCCGCACGGTCGCCAACCGGCTCGTGCTGTTCGGCTTCGTGCCGCTGCTTGCCTCGATCTTTCTCTCCGTCATCGTGCTCGCCCTGCCCGCTGCCCATGAAATGGCGCCCGATCGGCAGGAGGCCTTCGCCATGATCATGTCCGGCACGCCGCGCATCTGGGCAGGCGGCATCGTGGCCTATGGCATCTCGCAAATGCTCAACGTGACGATCTTTTCCTTCCTCAAGGGCCGCGAAGGCAGCCGCCTGCTCTGGCTGCGCGCGGCGACGGCCAGCATCCTCTCGCAGATCGTGGATACGCTGCTGTTCGTCACCATCGCCTTTTACGGCGTGTTCCCGATCGGCGAATTGCTGATGGGGCAGATGCTGGCCAAAGTGGTGCTCTCAGCGCTCCTGGTGCCGCCGCTGATCTATCTGTTTGTGATGCTGGGACGGAAGCTGGATCGGGCGGGCGCATAACGCCTCCCCCAATTCCTTGCACCCCGCCCCACAACCCCCTAAATGCGCGCGCATGACTGATCGTTACGCGCCAGACCCCGCCATGCTTGCAAAGGCAGAGACCCTCACCGAGGCGCTGCCTTATATGCAGCGTTATGCGGGCGAGACCTTCGTCGTGAAATATGGCGGGCATGCCATGGGCGACCCGGAAGCGGCGCGGGATTTTGCTGAAGATGTGGTGCTGATGAAGATGGTCGGCATCAATGTCGTCGTCGTGCATGGCGGCGGGCCGCAGATTGGCGCGATGCTCAAGAAGCTGGGCGTGGAAAGCAAGTTCATCAACGGCCTGCGCGTGACCGATGCGGAGACGGCGCAGATTGCCGAGATGGTGCTGGCTGGCTCGATCAACAAGGAAATCGTCGGCTGGATCGCGCAGGCGGGTGGCCGCGCGGTTGGCATCTCCGGCAAGGATGCGGGCATGGTGCTGTGCGAGAAGGTAGGCAGCAAGCGCGAGGCGGACCCCAATTCCGGCATCGAGCGCAATGTTGATTTGGGCTTTGTCGGCGAGCCGGTGAAGGTGGACCGGCGCATTCTCGACAGCCTCTCGCGCGATAACATCATCCCCGTCGTGGCGCCCGTGGGCCTTGGCGTGGATGGCCAGACTTATAATGTGAATGCGGACACGATGGCGGGCGCGATTGCATCCGAGCTGAAGGCAAAGCGCTTCTTCCTCCTTACCGATGTGCCGGGCGTGCTGAGCAAAAATAAGGATCTGCTGAGCGATCTCGATCCAGCGCGCATTGGCGAACTGGTGACCGATGGCACAATCTCCGGCGGCATGATCCCCAAGGTGGAAACCTGCGTGAATGCCGTTGAGCATGGCGTTGAGGCTGCGGTCATCCTCGATGGCCGGGTGCCGCATGTGATGCTGCTGGAAATCTTCACCAGGCAGGGCGCGGGCACACTGGTCCATCTTTGAGCGGCAGGCATTCGGCAGTCCTGAAGGGTTGCCGCCGCCCTGCCCGCTGGGCTAAACGCAATACTCCCCTCCATCCACAGGAAGAACAATGGCCCTTGCCCTCATTCAGACACTGGCGATTTTGCTCAATGTCGCCTGGTGGATCATCATTGTGCAGGCGATTTTGAGCTGGTTGATCGCGTTCAACGTGATCAACACCAGTAATGATATCGTCCGCAGCATCTGGATCGCGCTCGATAAGTTGACCGAGCCGCTCTATCGTCCGATCCGCCGCGTGATGCCGGATCTTGGCGCGCTCGATCTCTCGCCGATGGTCGTGCTGATCATCATCATCATCCTGCAAGGGCCGGGCCTTACCGCGCTTGCCTCCCTACTGCTCTGACGATCATGCCGCTGCGCAGGGATGGCGCGGACCTTCTGGTCGCCATCCGCCTGAGCCCCAAAGCGACAAAAGCGCGGATCGGCGGCACATTTACCGATAGCGCAGGGCAGCGCTGGATGCAGGCAAGTGTGACCGCGCCACCGGACAAGGGCAAGGCCAATGCGGCGCTCATCGGCCTGATCGCCAAGCGCTTCAAGCGCCCGCAATCGACGATTTTGCTGGAGACAGGCGATACCAACCGGCTAAAGCGCTTGCGAATTTGCGGCGCAGGGCCGGACATTGAACAATCCCTTCAAGAGATTGCGGCAGAGGAACGGAACGAAAAATGACTTTGGGCAAAGAAATCGACGGCAAGGCGTTCGCGGCGAAGCTGCAGGATAAGGTCGCTGCAGGTGTCGAGGCATTCACGCAGTCGCAAGGCCGCAAGCCCGGCCTCGCGGTCGTGCTGGTGGGTGAAGACCCGGCAAGCGCCGTTTATGTCCGCTCCAAGCACCGCATGACGCTCAAGCTGGGCATGGAAAGCTTCGAGTTCCGCCGCCCCGCTGGCATCAGCCAGGAAGAGCTGATGGAGCTGATCGAAGAGCTGAATGCGGATGACCGCGTCGATGGCATTCTCGTGCAGCTGCCGCTTCCCAAGCATCTCGACGAGCAGGCCGTGGTCGAGCTGATCAACCCGGACAAGGATGTGGACGGCCTCACGCCAATCAGTACCGGTCGCCTCGCGCTTGGCCTGCCCGGCCTGGTGCCTTGCACCCCGCTCGGCAGCCTGATGCTGCTGCAGGATGAGCTGGGCGATCTGACGGGCAAAAATGCCGTGGTGATTGGACGCTCCATTCTGGTCGGCAAGCCGATGGCGCAGCTGTTGCTCAATGCCAATTGCACCGTGACGATCGCGCATAGTCGCACGCAGGATATCGCCAGCGTGGTCCATCAGGCCGATATCGTGGTGGCCGCCGTTGGCCGCCCGGAGATGATCAAGGGCAGCTGGATCAAGCCCGGCGCGACGGTCATCGACGTTGGCATCAACCGCGTGCCTGCCGAGGAAGAAGGCAAGACCAAGATCGTCGGCGATGTGGATACGGCCAGCGCAATCAGCCATGTCGCGGCGATTACGCCAGTGCCGGGCGGCGTTGGCCCGATGACCATCGGCGTGCTGATGCGCAACACCCTGTTCGCTGCCCATATGCGCGCTGGCCTGCCTGCGCCTGAGGGCATCTGAACCGCCGGATTGCCTTTGCTGGCGCCGCCGCGCTCATCATGACTGCGGCGTTCGCCTCTGCCCAGCCGCCGCGCCTGCGCGGAGCGCCGGGTGGCATTGGGCTGGCGAACCCAAGCGCGATTGTCGCAGCGGAATTGGCCTTTGCGCGGTTGGTCCGCGAAAAGGGTCAGTGGACAGCCTTCCGCGAAACGGCGGACAAGGATGCGGTGATGTTCATGCCGGGTCCCGTGAATGCGCAAGGCTGGCTGCGAAAACGCGCCGATCCGGCCGATCCGCTGAGTTGGCAACCGCATCGCATCTTCATTGCCTGCGATGGCAGCTATGCCGCAGCCACCGGGCCGTGGCGCAAGGCGGATGGCAAAAGCGGCAGCTTCACCACCATCTGGCGCCAGCAGAAGAATGGCAGCTATAAATGGGTGCTGGATCTTGGCAGCGACACGGCTGCGCCTGCCAATGAGGATAATATCATCGATGCGCGGGTCGCCGATTGCGCGCGGCGCAACGCAGTCGAGCAGAAACGCGACGACGACCGGCGGCGTGGGAAAAGGCCGGACGTGGTGCCGATCCCCAATCCTCCGCCAACCAGTGGCACTGGGCAATCGGCAGACGGCACTTTGCGCTGGTCGTGGACCGAGAAGACACTGGACGTTGTGATGCGCTATCAGGGCAAGGATGAGCGCGTCATTCAGGCTGTCGCCGGGGCTGCCGCGCCATGATGGAATTGTTCATCCCGGCATTCATCACGCTGTTCGTCGTGATCGATCCGCCCGGCTCTGCGCCCATCTTCAACGGCCTGACCGTGGGCGCTAGCGCCCTGCAACGCAGGCAAATGGCGATCCGTGCGGTGATCGTCGCCGCCTTCATCCTGCTCGGCTTTGCGCTGGTGGGTGAACGGCTGCTGCGCACGCTCGGCATCGGTCTGGATGCCTTCCGCATTGCTGGCGGCATCATGCTGTTTTTCATCGCGATGGAAATGGTGTTCGAGAAGCGCACGCAACGGCGCGAGGACCGGGCGCAGAAGATCAAGGAGACGCCTGAGATCGAGGATGTCTCCGTATTTCCCATGGCCATGCCGATGATCGCGGGGCCGGGATCGATTGCGGCGATCATGCTGTTGATGGCGCGGGCCAATGGGCCGACCGAAACCGCCATCGTACTGGCCGCGCTTGGGGCAAATCTGCTGCTGATGCTGGTATCGCTGCTCGCCGTCGGGCCGATCATGCGGATTTTAGGCGATCAGGTGGAAGCTGTGATTACGCGCCTGCTTGGCGTGTTGCTGGCGGCGCTCGCCGTGCAATTCGTGCTGGATGGGCTGAGCGGCAGCATCCTGTAGCGCCGATATAAACCGGGCCGCTGCGACAGCACGACGCAGCAGCCCGGACCAGACGAGACCATCGCTGACCCCGCCCGATTCAGAACCTCAAATCAGCTGGCGTTATCGACCGCAGGAACGATCTTGATCTC
>Ga0307414_10000525_pt1 | contig 19944 bp, 12 predicted proteins | sample DK1Ometagenome_FD_203804 | JGI IMG/M metagenome (GOLD analysis project Ga0307414, IMG submission 203804) | Maize rhizosphere microbial communities from greenhouse at UC Davis, California, United States - DK15-O-3 | ecosystem: Host-associated > Plants > Roots > Rhizosphere > Soil | place: USA... | reverse complement strand
TGTAGAAAACAGTGAAGCCGGCTATGAGAACAAAACCATAAACAAGGAACAGCGCCGTGACTGAGGTAAGCAGCTCGAAGAAAACGCTGCGCAGTGGTTGCTTGTTCCGGAATGCAATCAGCGACCATTCGGGAAAGCCGTTGACTGTAGTAACAAAGAAGTGATGGTCTTCACCGAGGTAACGCACGTTCAGCGATCTATTGCTGCGACCGATGACGGCGGAGCGCAAAGCGCGATCGTCATCGCATTCCTGTAAAAGGTTTTCTCCTAAGTGATGAGCTTCGTCCGAATGAAAAAGGACCCTGCCATCGTTGTCGATAATCGCAAACCCGAACGCATTCGGTAACACCGGATCCATGAGCGACAGCAGGCGCGTATCGAAAGCCAGTGTGACTTTGCTATTTGGAACCGCCTTTGAGATTTCAACCTGGTTACGTCCGGTGGTTCTGGAGACGAGCGGCTCCAACCAAAACTTGTGACCTTTGAATTCGTAAAAATGTTTGCGTCGAATGTTATCGAAGTACGCGCGGCCGGAAGCCGAAATGTATTGGGAGGTATATGGCTTGATCGTCCACTTCGCTTTTTGCTGGCCGGCCTCATTCATCCATATAGCGGTATCGAAATAGGGATATGGAGCCTTGGAACGCAGTAACTCCGGCAGTATGTCGGTCTTTTTAGTGGGATCGGATTTAGCTTCAACACTTTCAATCAACTCGCGGTTTTGGCTTAACCGATCAAGTTGCCGCAGCGCCCGATCGAGTTCTTCGTCAAGATTCGTCTTGATGTTCTCAGCCAGTCCTTCGACTTGCGCATCCATCTGGCGTTCCACGCTCCAGTAAACATATCCGTACAGGACAAAAGAGGTGACAACGCCAAGAATTACAAGTGTAGAGAATACGAGTAAGTAAACGTCACGGGCCCTGAATCGATCCTTTGGACCAGCCAGAACCAGTTTGAAAAAGGGCGCACTAAAAACCAGGAGCGCGACCACAAACCCGCCGATGATCAGAATTGTGTAAGGAACAGATATGGACCACGCTTCAGTCTGAAAGTAGTTGGATTCCACCAATCCGCTGATCACCCAACTGATGTTAGGTTGGCTCGCACTGCTGGAAGGCAAAGAGAGTTTCAGCGGGTTGGAGAACAACCTGTAGTTGATACCGGTTAGCGCGACGTCGATGAGGTTACTGCTGTGTGCAATTTCCTTTAGGTCGATCCTTTTTCCGCCGTCTGCACTGGTCAGTTTGTCCAATGACGCGAGACGCACTTGCGCCGGGTCGTCTTGGTAGATGACTTTCGCGGTCTCGGCCTCCGCGATCAGGATGTTTTGAAACTGGTCGGGATTCGAACCGACGCGGGCTGACAGGATGGATTGCAAAAGCTTGTTCAAGTCAGTCTTAGCCTGAACTCTGATTACGGTGTTTGGCTTCTGCCCTTCGGATATGTAGTCGAAGTAAAGCCATGGCGAATCCAACTCCTGTCGGGCGGCAGTCAGCGTTACGCTTCCGGGTGAAACGTTTGTGCTCCACGGCTCCTCAGCAATGCTGACAGGAATGATTTGCGGACTATCCTCTTTCAGCCGCTTGAACAGTTGTTTGAAGTTATCGAGATTGTCTTTGCGGGAGGCATTGCCGTTGAACGAGCTGGAAGACTCTTCCTTGACCTTAGACCTGATAAATTTTTCAGAGGTGTTCTTGAGAACAAAACCGGTGCTCTCCACCTTTGAGGCGATCTGGCTGCTGATGAGTGACAGCTTTCTGAAACTTCGGTCCGTAAAGTAACCGCTTTGGCTGCGGACGTAAAAGAAGTAGTAGATCGCAATCGGGAGAACTATCGCGGCGACAATAATCACCAGAATACGAAGACGGTAGAGTGAAGGTGATAGTTTTTTGAAGGCGGCGGTTACATCCATGGTCATTACCCCTTGAGGTGGCGCGAGGCTTCTTGACGACCGGCGTCGAAAAGGGTGGCTGGGCGTCACAAATCAATATCGGACGCCGAGCAGCGCCCGAAGTTTTCACATATCTCTTATCTAGTATGAGACTGAAGCGAAAAACGTTTCAGGGGGGTAGCAACTTGGGTTTACACCGAAGAGGATCTATTGACAGCGAAACTTCATGAGGACTATTGTGCTGATCCGAACATACCTCTAACGGGTGGTGCGAGCCTCGATTAATTGCACCGTGCGAATGTTCGTAGACTCAAAATAACAAAGCCGCATCCTAAATTTGACGGCTACCCGCTAAACCTGACAATCAACAGGAGTTCCTCATGAAACCAATCTACTCACTTTACGCCGCATCATTTGGATGTACATGGACGAAGGATGGAAAGACTTATTCTCAAAAAATGCGCCACCAAGAATGATGAATTCCTATCCGAAGAAGGGCCAATAAACTAATCTCGGCTGTGGGCGGTGCGGGTCCAGCATCGTCCACTATCTACCTGGATGATGTTCCTGAAACGTTCGGCTAATCTGTGCATTGTGCTGGTCTTGGCTAGCTCGATGATTCTCGCCCAGAAGTCAAAAACTCCACCAGTAAACGCGGTCGAAATGCGCGAGCACCAACTGCGCGTGTTTCGAGAACATGTTTTCGCGCGCGTGCTCGATAACATCAAGAAAATGGATGATGCCGGTTTGCGAGTATCAGCGCGAAACCAGATCTTGACATATCTTGCGACCGAAAAAAACGCATCGGATGAGAGAGAGACACTAGCCACTCAGGTCGCACGGGATGCACTGATGGATCTTCGTGAGCATGACGAGGAAATCGGCCCTTTCATGCTTAGTTACTTAGCGAATGATCTAGTGAGCTGGATTCAAAAGCACGGGCCAAACTTACTCGAAGACTTCGAAAAAACAATCGATGCCATGGCAAAGATTGACGCGTCTCTGCGTGTTCGCTCTCTCCTGGACGTGCGAGGTGGAGACGCCCTTGCCGCGAAACGCATTCGACAAGAGCTCGAAGTGCATGGCGATTCGAACGGACTCTACCTTTGGCTGGATGAATTGATGCAGCGCAACGCGAAGGAGTTCGAACCTTTAGCGTCAGACGTGGTCGCGCGAGCAGCTCGAGGAGAAATATCTTTCGAAACTCTTTTCTGGATCAGCAGTATCTACTTGCGACCGCAAACACCGAGCGCCTTAAAAAATCGATTTTTAGCAACAGTGGTCGCGCGCACCCAGCCGTCTAACTTTGTCGCTGAACCGGCGCCGCAATTTGCTTACAACCTATTGACCCAGATATTGCCTTTCGTTCAGCAGTCAACTCCCGAATTATATGACCAGGCCCTGAATCACAGCTTTGCTATGCGCGCCTCTCGTAACGAAAAACAATTGGCAAGTGAGGCTCGCATTAAACGACTCAATGAAAGCGTGAATCCAATCGCAGACTTGAAGTCTGAAGCCGAGTCGGCAAAAACTAAAACCGACCGTAATGAGTTGCTACTGCAAGCTGCCGCGTTAGCTTTGGAAAAGAAAAAATTTGATGTGTGTTTGGATCTGCTCGATGAAGTTGATGTCAATGTAGTCGCGGCTGATCCCGACATCTGGCAACGCAATATTGATCAGATCCTGAAAGACTTTGTCAGAGCCGCTCTTACTGCCAAGCTCGCCGAGCTGAGTGAAAAAGGCGCCGCCCGTGTAGCCTCACCACTTATCAAGGTCCAATCCTTGAACCTGATAATGCGGTATTACACGAAAGTTAATGATAAGGAAGCCGCCCAAAGACTCCTGATCGAAGCGTCTAAAGCAGCTGCGTCAGGTCCAGATAACTTCGACCAGGCCAAAGGATTTTTCCTCCTTAGTCTCTCTTGTGACCAGGTTGACGCATCCAGGAAGGCTGACCTGTTATCCTCCGGCCTCAAAGCACTAAATAATCTCTCGAAGCCGGATGCGAACGCACGCGATAAAACCAGGTATGAGAATTACGTTCAGCACCTTGATAACACGGGATATGAACTGTCCAAAAGTTTCAAGGGACTAACGAAACAAGATGAGATTGTTGCTCTGGGTCTGGTCGAAAAACTACAAAAACCGGATTTGAGGACCTTCGGCTTGATCGGAATTCTTCAGGGACTAGACGAGCTTCTTCAAAAATCAACGAAATGAGTGAAAATAAATCCTCACCTCAGAAGTCATGGTTGTCTATTAGTTTGATAGTACTTCTATGCGGTGTGAACTTGTGACTCATCAAACAAAACTTCGACTTACGCAAGCAGTTAGCAGCCGGCGCAAGAACTAACGACGCCGGAAGAGTCGAACACGCTTGGGTTGGGAAGTGGATGAAACTCAGGCGACGGAAGTAGCTGCTGCGTTGAAGTAAAGAAAAACGGCGCCTTAGCCCCGCGGCAAATCGTGATATCAGGAGTTTGTCAAATGGATATTATTGATTACTCACAGCTCTTTCGGGATGGACTAGAAATTCCATCCACTGGGGGCAATGCGACCCTCAAGTGCCACGACGTCGGAGAGCTAGTCGCTCCTTCCGGCAAAATTGTAGCTTGTGATCCTATTGTTTTTCCCGAGAAGGCTCCTTTTTCAGTTCATTTACCGGCTGGTCGTTATCCGGTGATTTTGAATGTGGCGCACTTCGGTGATAGGGATCAACGGGTTGCATATGCCGCGATGAAAATTGGCGATGGGAAACCGCACTCGTGGGAAATGGCGCTCTTGCCTGATCAGAATATAACCGATCTCGAGGAGGACCATATCTTCTGTTATCCGGTAGATTCGGGTAACGGCTGCTTTATGGATATAGCAGCAGCTCAATCGCTCTCGAAAAAAATGGATGCGGACGATGCTTATTTTGAGATGCTAATCGCAGAAATGGATAAGACATACGTTGACACATGGTCTTGGGCCAACATCGAAATGGATCCACTAACTAATGCCAATCTGATTATGTTCTCATCCGGTTTAGGCGATGGATGCTACGCTTCTTATTTCGCGCTTGATGAGGAACGCCGTCCTTTGTTTCTGGTCACAGATTTCGGGGTGTTTGATGATGAGGAAGTCGCCCGGCTTCTTAGCTAAGTTTGCGTGGGCGCTCTAAGCGTGATGCTCACAACGGACGTTTACAACCATGTGCTGCCTACGATGCAGACACACAAACCAAACGGGCAGCCTTCTCGGACTGCTCGTCTCTTGGCCACGTGCAGCTCCTTTCTGTGCTAAGTGTGCCAATTTCGGGTGTCTCAATCTAGGGGTTCAGTGCCATCTGCTTTTTGCAGCTTTGTCCCGCAATTTTCTGTCATCTCGTCCCACGGAATGGACGATGAATTCATTTCTTGCACGCTACCAGACAGTGCTATAGAATGCCGCCCTCATTTAACTGACGCTGCCAGCTTTCGACTTTTGCCCGCCGTCTTTTGCGAACTGAATCGACGAAGCTGTCCTTTGTGACTGTCGAGAGGAGAAGAGGCCATGAAACTTTGGGTTAAGTTACTTGGATTGACTCTTGGAATCGTCACGATTACAGGAGTTGCCGCGACAATTAGAAAGGTTAAGAATGACGAGAAGGCAAGACTTGTAAATTCAACAAAATCGGAGGAGAAGAAGCCAGCCTCGCAGCCTGTGGCTTCCACTTCCTCGAATAAGGTTGACGAAAATCAGTCAGCCTCCGACATGTTACGTCTGGTGACACCGAAGGATTCTGACTTCAATTCAGTTCTGGATGCCGAGTATCCTAACTTGAGAACAACCCCCGGAACTGACGACCTGAAATCCATGATCATAATCGCTCGGAACGAGACTGCGAAGCCGATCCAGGCTTTCGTGGTTAAGTGGACGCTACAAGCCAAGGGCCAGGAACCGGCGGTCAGGTATCAGACATACATGAAGGGGCAGTCAGAAACTCATCATTTCACTGGAGGCGTCGTGCTGGCGCCAGGCGAAGCCCGGTTACTCTCCCCTTGGTTCTCTCTGAACAAGACACAGTTTGCGAATATCAAGAGCAGCAACGCATCGTCCGAGGCACTCAATGCATTCCTTCATGCAAACCTGCCGGACCAGGTCGCGGATGTAAAAGTGCTCCAGAGTTCAGTTGATGGCGTGATAGTCGGCCTGCAACCGGATGCGAGTTTTGTCGGACCGGATGAGTCGAAGCTTCAGAATCGGTTCGAGAGCGACCGCAATGGGCAACATGACGAAGGCATATCGATCGCTCATGCTCTGAAAGACAAGCCTTCGGATCAGGTAATTATCGACAAGCTGAACGCGCATATTCAACGCGGGAAGGCACTGGATGGACGCACTGATCGGGAAAGTCTCTATCACATTGCCAGAGGAAAACAGGCGGAGAAGTTTCTCCAGATACTGCAGCAAGGTGGCCGAGGCAAACTGGAGGATATGGTGTACAAGGCGTCGAGGCTAAGCCGCACCCAACTCTAGAGTCATTTTAGCTTCAGCCAGTTCCCGTAATCTTCACTCAGGCGCGGTTAGCAATTGTGAGCCTCGTCGCGTCATTTGTCTGTTACCGCTAGAGGCTACGAAGAACATCGTTTTTCTTTCCGCCGGTTCGCTAACCAATCTCCAGTCAGGTTCCCAATGCAGCTTAAATTAACTAATGCAGTTGAACATTGGAAACAGAATCTTCAGGCTTTACTTATCGCCTGGGGAGATGAACCTAAAGACGAACAACTTCAGGAGATTCTGAAGACCATTGGAGCCTGGCAGTTTCCTCACGCGCATGGTCGCTCTCTCGCCGTCCATTTGCTAGGCACTCGCGAAATCCTACGTTGCTGGTCGCAGCCATTCTGGATTCAGGCCGCCGGTTTGTTTCACAGCATTTATTCGAGTGATGTTTACCGGCCAACGGTGCTGGGCATTGAGCGGCGTTCGTGGCTGCAGTCCGTGATTGGCAAGGATGCCGAGCAGCTTGTCTATCTCTTTCACAGTATCCAGCGTCATAAGTTTTTTGACTCGGTCTTTAACCCCTCAACCGATCTGGCTCGAGGTCTTACCGTTACCTCGAAAAGCGCCGGCGCGAAAGGTGATTTTGAGCTCAATTCCAATCAGGTATTTGCTTTGCTTGTGATTCACATGGCAAACGAGGCAGAGCAAACTTGTCTGGCGAATGGAATGCCCGGTGTTTGGTTGGCACGAGTGAATGCTCTCGGAAATCGGGCTCGCGCTGCTGAAGGTGCAGTTCCACCCGTGTTCAATAATTGCCGGACGTTTTTCTCTTCCGAAAACGAACTGCTTCTGCGCGAATCCTATGGCAATGCAACCGAGAGTGCGGGCTCAGATCGGATTACCGCGAAGTCTTACTTTGCCGATTGTTCGACGCTTTGTCCGTGGGTCGCCGAGCCTTTGATCCTGGGGGCCTATCTGGAAATTCTGGAAGGAAACACAACCGCAGCCCAGGAGCAAAGCCAGCGAGCGATTGGGATTTTAGATCAGTGGGGAACAGCGTGGGACAAGCGTCTCTCCCGGAATGAATGGAAGCGCGTTGCGAGGGCATTGGTGAACTCCGATGACGTTGAGCGAATTAAAGAGATCTCACCCAATTTTCTTAAGGAACCGCGGGCATTCTTCCAGCGAGTTGTCAGTCTTCCAATTCAGACCACCTTCAATATTCCGCCACCGGCGCTCGAGGCGCCATCGTCCATTCAATCGCCTCCTGGACCATCCGGATTCGGGGCAATGAGATTGGAACGCTACATAAGTTCATTTGCGGATAACGGATCTGATCCACGCAAAGCAATTTATCCTGATTTGCCGACTCAGCCGTGGCATGATCCAAAAGTGTTTCCGATCGTCTCAGCTTTGGAAGGTGCTTACGACGAAATCAAGTCAGAAATCTCGCGCCTGAATGACGAAGACTTTCATCACGAAAGTGAGAAACTCTTCAGAAAAGGTTCATGGGAAGTCAGCTTCTTTTACGAAAGAGGAAGGAAGAATAACGAGAACTGCTCGCGGTGCCCGACCATAACGGCAATCATCGAACAGCACGAGACTGTCAGAACGCAAGCAGGCTTGATCTATGTTTCCCGGTTACGAGCCGGAACTCACATCGCGCCCCATCGTGGTCCAACGAATCAGCGCGTACGCTGTCACCTGGGAATTCAGGTCCCTAAAGGCGATTGTGGCCTGCGCGTCGCTGAGAAGATTGGATCGTGGTCGGAACGGCGATGCATTGTTTTCGATGATCATTATGAGCATGAAGCCTGGAATTACACTGACGAAGACCGCATCGTGTTGATTGTAGATCTGTGGCATCCGGCGTTAACACCACACGAGCGAGAGGTGTTAAAAAGCCTTCATCGTTATGCGTTTGTCTATGCGGATGACTTAAACCGGTATTGGACCGCAAATGCGAAAGCCAAAGCCGCAGGCCTGACTGAATACCACTAGTAACAGACACTAAGCTGTGAACGCTCTAGCATCCAAATACTATCCAAGGGAGACTCCCAGCGGTGCATGGCTGGCACGCGTAGTCGAAGCTGTCGACGACCGCGCATTAGCTCATGGGATCATCGTCCATGGCTCGTGGGCTCGAGGGGACAATGATGCGGCGAGTGATATCGATTTGCTGGTGGTGCTGCGTTCCGGGCCAACCGTGGAACAGGTTCGCTCGATTTTGGACACGCAAGTCGAGATCTACAAGGGCACGCTAGCCAACCTTCGCGAGCGCTTACAGCAAGACCAGCCTTTGAATAATAATTTCATCCTGAATGCTCTACATGAAGGGCTGATTTTCGTAGATCGGGACGGAGTGATTGGCCCCCTTATGAAGGAAGCGGACACCCGTTGGGCCAAAGGGCCCTTTCCGATGACTGCCGCCGAGACCGACGCCACACGAAGGGCCCTTTATCGAATGCTCGGATCTGCAAAGCGTCTTTCAGAACGCTCGTCAGGTTCGAACGAAAATGCTTTTATCGCCGAGACACGTTCCCATCAAGTCGTCATTCAGTCGTTCTATCTTTATCACCGAGTCAGACGGAAGTGGACCACATCCTTCCCGTTGATGTTGAGTCGCCTGAAGGCAGAGAGCTCTGCACTTTATGACTTGTGGAGCGAATACATTAAAGCGGCTTCGCCGCAACAGCGTATTCATCTGGCTGAGCTATTCGTTGAGTCTGTCTATGAATGAAACATTTCCGTCATGGCTTAATCCGCGGAAGATGGAAAGCGGTCATATTTCACTCGAAGATATCGCGAAGCTCGTAACCGCGTCGCACGATCCTCTGGGAATACTTGTGTATGGCTCTTGTGGCAGGGATCACTGGCACGCCGGTAGTGATATCGATTTGATTTGCGTGAGCAGGCATGAACAGAACCGCCACTTCATGATGACTTGCGGCGAGGTTGTGGCGGACATCTATGCAAGCACGTTTTCGCTTCTGGAACAGACAATTCGTTCAGACATACGCACGAACAATAATTTTGTGCTCGATGCATTTGTCCATGGCCGGCCATTAGACGCTGGAGACGGAAGCGCTCAAGCGCTGGTTAGCCTCGCGAAAGAAGTTTGGGAGGCGGGGCCTCTGCAACCCGGTTTTGCTGAACAGCAATCCATTGCAGGCGCTGTGCAGAAAGCATTGGCGGCGGCAAAAAGTTTCGCCATCAAATCGGAATGGTCACCGGAATGGCAAGAGATCGCGCACATTAAATGTGGTTATCTATTTGTCGAAATCATGCACGCCTACTGCCGTCTCAATCGACTCTGGGCCTCAGCAATCTGGGAAATGCTGGCCTGCACTAATCCACAATATCAGGATCTAATTGCGATGTGTCGAAGATACTTACGCGCGAAGAGTTTCGGGGAACGGCTTTCGGCTCTTGAAGATCTTGGCGCAGTAACGTTGAGCAGGATAACTTTGTCGCAGTAGAAACATTTATTGACATTGTGAAGATCATGGAAGATAATCCGCGCCCAGTTACTTCCAAGAAGCTTTCACAACGGGCAGTTTTTTTACCCTTCGTCTCATTTTGACCTCGGTCCCAAAAGGAGTCGCAATGAGAAAACCCCGACTCGCTCCTGTCCTTCGAGGGCCTATTCGTTTACTCATAAGCGCGCTTGCCCTGGTCACAGGACTTTCGCACTCCGCAGGTTCTTCCACATCACCCAATAATCCCAATCCCGGTCCAGACATTTTCGCAGTTCCCGCAAACGCCGTGCTTCCACAATACGGTTGTGGTGACGGCGGTGATGGGGGTGGAGGTGACTGGGGCGATTATTGTCCTGGTTGCAACTATTTTTGTGGGTGTGATTGTTATTACGGCTTTGGGGGCGGCGGCTGTTGGTGAAGAGTTACCAAAAGAGCGAACGAAGTACCGGCCAGCCAATCAAGGGTGGACCAATACGTCTGGTTTAGTTACCGATCCCTACTCGAGGTTTTGAAGTAACTCCAAACGGTGGTCTTGCCATTTCGCATTTCCGAAGGGAGATGGACCAATGAAGCTCGTTATCAGTTTTTTATTGGTATTGAGTATTTTGGCCGCGTCAACGGTCACTGGAAGAGTCGGCAGCGGTCAGACTCCCAACGCCGGCCCCAGGGTCGTTGAGAGCCCCAGGTCCAAATATAAGCACAAACTACCGAGAAATGCGGTTCCCGGCTCAACTCTTGAACGCCGCGCCGCATGGGAGAATCTGACAGCAGACCAGAAACAAAAGCTGTTTGCGAAGATTCGGCCTCACCTGGAAGAAGCAAGAGCGATGGCCAGTAAGATGGAAGATCCGGGTGAAGGCGACGAACTTACGCCATTACTGGTCGACAAACAGGGCAGCCGCAAAAAGGAAACGTGGCGGCGCCAGAAGAAGGGGGATCGCACACTCCTGCCCACTCCCGCTTCCAATGAAAAAGCAACCACTCCCGGACAGGGCGCACAAGCAGCTATCTCAACAAGTAAGAAAGAGAACTCAAGGTTACGCAATCATGCAAGAGCGCCATTTCAGTCTGACGCGGATGGTGATGGGTTCTCTGAGTCTTTCGAAAACCAACTGGCAGACTTGTTCACTCCTCTTTATCACATCTCCACAAATGAGCCGGATCACTTTGCATTCTTCGGTGACTTTCTTCCCCAGACTGTAATTCAGACAGTTTCGCCGTACACACCAATCAGTCATTTCCGCGTAACACCACTCGGCTTTGCAAATAACAACACTATCGCCTTTATGCGGATCGACTATTGGACGCTCTGGGACCATGACAGCGGTTTCGATTACGACTTTTTCTGCCAAAGCAATGTCGCATTAGGTTCAAGTTACTTATCGGGCGACATCGTTTTCCTCATTGATTTGGTGATACTGCTGAATTCCTCTCACCCCCTTGACAACGAACGCTCCGCCGTTCTTGTCGGGGCGCCGGTTCCCGATCCGAACAATCCCACCTTCAGTTCTGATCCCATGGCTTACAACGCGTTCGCGTTCTTTCTTTCAGCCCATGAAACGGAACCTGGCGATCAGAGTGTGATTCTTTACCCCGCGCAGCCCATTTCTCCATTTGGGCCAAGCCATATAGAACTTGCGCTGGCTCGCCAAAAACACGCCACGTATACCTGGGATCCGAATTCTTCTTATCCCGACGGTCTACCCCTCATGCCGTGGAGCGTGATCTTTGCCAGTTACGCCGCTATTGATGCCCTCTATTTCCTGGGCATCATATGTGTGTGGGAGTGGCTCGCTCTACAATACGCTCTTGACGTAAGTTTCTTCTCATGCATCGTTGAGCGTTTCTCCGACTCGGGCGGGACATTTGCGCCAACTCGAATCAACATTGGGGAGGTGAATCAGCCGATTAATGGTTCCCATTTCATTCAGGGTGGTGAGCTACAACAGAAAATGAACACGGCGATACCCTGGTAACCCTTTCGGGCCCCGACTTGCTAGCGTGTCCTGACAACAGAAGAAGCTAAGGAGTTTGAATATGTGGAAGTCTGCCATTGCGTGCGCGCTTTCGATCTTACTTGCCAATCTCCTCTATGTGCCCACAGCCGTCGCGAAGCCAAGTGGTAATAAGGAACAGCGGCAACTCGAAAAGCTAAAAGCCGGCATTCATAGGCTCGGAACTGGTCCGGACGCTCGAATCAAGGTCAAACTAAAAGACAAAACTCAGATTTCGGGATACATCAGTGAGGCGGGAGACGACAGTTTTGTAGTGGTTGATGCCGAGACGGGCAAATCGAACATCGTGGCTTATCCCCAGGTCGCTAAAGCGAAGGGGAACAATCTCTCATCGAATGAGAAACTTGCGATTACACTCGTCGTGGTGGGAGTGATCGCCATTCTGATCCTGGTTACCGCCCCTAAGGACTAGGGCACGATTTTGAAATCCACCCATCGTGAGGCCATAGCATACTTAGCTCCGGCAAGAAGATCGTTGACGATCACCTGAAGAACATATTCACCAGGAGACATATCGCCACCCAGTTTAATCGCGCTGGCGGCTGAAAGACGGCTAACGTCTGGCGGATTATTCAAGGTGAAGCGGTGCGCTTTTCCGGTGAAAACAGGTTGGCCGTCGCGAAAAACTCTAACTTGTGTTTGCAATTGTGGCTGGTTCGTAGCGGGATCAACATGCGGATTGTAGATTACAAAACTGTACCGCATGGTTTCTCCCTGACGAAAGTGACGAACAGCGGCACTGTTTGCCGGATCGAAAGCGCTGAGATCGACCTGGTTGGACTGTACTTGATCGCTCGGAGTCTGTGATTCCTTTTGTGTTTTTGCGGGCTGCGTGGTGCTAAGAAGGATGCCGGAGAGCTCAAGCCGGCGTTTTTTCATGTCCGGCACGTCGACGAACTGACTCGATGAGCCCACTCGCTCGGACCCCTGATCTCGCAACACTACGCGCAGTTGGTAAGCGCCTGGCTTCTTGATTGGTACGGTAACCATGTAAACAAATCCCGCCTTGAGCACCCGCTGATATGAATCACCGCGTACTCGCAATCTGTCTACGCGGCTGACTTCATCGACAATCTTGCCGTCCTCACCGAAAGTCACCGCAACAACGTCAAACTGCGCCTGGTGCCAGTCGCCTGGTTCATCTGTAAACGTGAGAGCGCTGCCGTCAACATGCAGCAGCGAACGCATATATGAGCCGATCTTCTCGTCATTGGCGAACAGCGATGTAAGACGGATGGGAACGCCTTCGGCGCCGAACGGAGAAATGAGTGCGTGCAAGATCTGCTCGCGTGCGCCGGCGGAAGCAGGGTTCGATCTGTCGTCACTAACGGCGCCATAAAAGCCGTTACGCATACGCACGTTGAAGTTGCCCGGGCGCAACACCTTTAGTGAGAGGTGATGAAATGCACGGCGGCCCGTCCTAGCATCGAAAGTCGTTTGGTCTGGTCGATAACCAATCAGGTAATACCCCTTATCGTCGATTATTTTTTTGATGCCGCCCGCCAGATCGTTGGAATTATGAATTGCAGTGCCGCCGGTCTCGTCCGCCAGGTAATCCAAACCTGATTGCAGGTCCAGGGAATCATTGCCTCGATCGCGCAAAGCTTGCTCGGCTTGATCAGGGTTTCTCGCCCCCGATGAATTGCCGGCATCAGCCATAGAATCTTCAGCACGCATTGACCGTGTTTGCAGACCCGATGCATTGATTGTGTGGATTACAACCGATGCGCGGCTCGTTTGATCTATTAGTTGTTGTAATCTTTGCAACGCTCTGTCATTCCTGCTGGTGCCGCTCAGAGGTTCACGGTCCATTAGTTTGAACCCGTCAGAGATCAATAGAATTGACTTGCGACCGGGTAGATCACTCAAACCTCTGACCACATAGCTAATCGCTCCCAAAGTGCCAACAGAAAACAAGTCGGAACGATACTCTTCCAACTCCTTATTCGTCCTGTCGATTTCGTCACCGAATCTGCCGGGGGTTGGTGGTCCAATCGGCGCAAACGCGCCCATTTCAGTACGACCTCCGGGATACCACTTAATATGATCAACGGCTGCGTAAAGCTGGCGCTTATCGGACGTGAACTGCTGGAGCGCACCCATGCCGCCACTCGTGCGTATGATGGCAACCAGATCGCCGGCCTGCATCTGCTGGTCCACAAACTGTTTCAGCGCACGCCGCACAAAGTGGGTGCTCTGAAATGAAAGTCCGAGGTCGTCAACTACGAGAGCAATCGTTCGTCGCACGTCTTCCGGGCGCAATCGACCTGGAGGGACGCCTGGCATTTTATTATCGTGGATAATGGGCTTCGATGGTGGCGGGGCAGCGGTGGTGTCGGCGGTAATGTACGAGAAATGGGTAATCTTCTGTGATCGATTGTCTTCGAATAACTGTAATTCCTCAGGTTTAAGATCGGTGATCGGCTTCCCGCTCTTGTCAGTGATCACCGCATCAACCTGCACCAGACTCGTCGTGATGCGGACGACATCTCCTTCAGGAGGCTTTTGGCTCTGAGATGAAACCGGCCCCTGCCCGAATAAAACGGACCCAAGACACACGCCGAGGACAACTGCGAGCAACCGCTGGGTTTTCATAGCTATTCACAAGCCAGGGAAAGCGACTTTAGCTAAGCATCCTCACGCCAAGCGTATCGGAAGTTTAGTCGCCGTTGGGTAACAATGCAATGGACTGAATTGAACTCACTAAAAATCTACTCGAAAAGATATTCGTTGCCAGTTCATTACAAAACTGAGCGCTTCAAGCATAGTATGCAACGCTTGGGTTTAAGATACTAAGACGAATGTTTAGCCGTAAAATCAAAGCACAATTCCATGGTCCTGGTTAGCCGCTGGAATTCTCGGATTGATGGCCGGTATCCACCCGAAGATCGTTAGCGAACGCCTGGGTCATGCCAGCATCGTTCTAATGCTCGACACTTACGCTCACGTTTTGCCAACTATGCAAGACGAGGCAACCACGCAAATTCAGCGAATGCTTTACTACTGACATGGCTCCTCTTGGTCTGTAAAAAACCGATGGCACACTATAGGCACACAAATTAAGAAAGGGCTTCCAAATCGGAAGCCCTACTTCATTGATCCTGTTGGTGCACCCGGCATGATTCGAACATGCGACCCCCTGATTCGTAGTCAGGTACTCTATCCAACTGAGCTACGGGTGCGAAGCGTTTTATACTAAAGCCTCAGCGCAAATATGTAAAATGCCCGCGATTAGCGCGCAAAATAGCCGGGTTTCGTGCGCGCCGTGAGGTCGGAAGATACGACCTCCACCTTGATTTCGTGCCACTTGCCACGCGTGCGCTCGCCCTGCGGCTGATAGGCGACTGTGTAGAGCGTCCTCAAATTTGCCGCGACTTCACGATAAAGCTGCGCCATGTATTGCAACTGATTGATCTCGTTCAAACGCCCGCCTGTGCGGTCAGCGAGCGACTGCAAACGCGCGCGCGCCGCTGCATAAATGCCGACGATATTCGGCGTCTGTATCGGCAAGCGTTTCGGATCACCGGATGGCAAGGCTAACGGATAAATCGTGACGCCCTGTCGATCCGCGGACGTTAACACACTCTTCAAATCGGCACTCGAATGAGGATCGATTGTCGCCAGTGCTTCTTCGTTCGTTTGTGCCTTCGCAAGTGTGCCGCGATCGGCGTTGCGCAGCTGCGTGTCGAGACCATCCGTCAACACTACGATCGCTTTGCGTCGCTTGCCCTCTTTCTCCAACTCCTTGAGCGCGTATTTGAGCGCCTGATAAAAATTTGTCTCACCGGCGCCCGAAGCGAGCTCGATCGCGTAGTAGGTTTTCCCGCGATCCACAGTGAAACCACTCAACGACTTAACTTCTTTATTGAACTGAATGACAGCCACGCGATCGTCGGGCGAAAGGGCGTCGAGAAAACGCTCGCTCGCGAGTTTCAACTGTTGGCGAAAATTGATAGTCGAGCCTGACATGTCGAGCATCAACACGAGACTGAAAGGCGCGTCGACAGGCTCGAAGTGCTGAATCGCCTGCTTCACTCCATCCTCGTAGATCACAAAGTCTTTTTGCGTCAACGAAGTAACTGCCCGGCCCTGCTTATCAACCACTCCGACATTCAACTGCACGAGGGAAGTTTCGGTGCGGATGACTTCATCGTCCTGGGCCGCGATCGGAGCAACGGCAAATATCGTTAAAAACCCAATAAACAGAAGCTGTTGGAAATATTTGGGGTAACTCATGGGAAAATCGGTCTGCAAAGTATGCCCGCCCGTTCTGAGTTTTTCAAACGCGCTGATTTCGGACGCAAACGAACAGAGATCGGTTGCTTTCGGCGCAGATCACCTATAATGCGGGCGGCGAACCGAAAGGAACCTCAAAAAACTTGTCACTCCTCACGAATTATCGTCCAAATTTTTGTTCCGAATGCGGGGAGAAGATCGTCCGGCTGCGCTGGCGTCTTTGGACCAGCAGGCGATTCTGTGACAAGTGTTCCGCGCGATTCGTTCGACGACAACTGTTGCGCGGAGCTTTAGCAGCGATCGTTTTGCTGGTCGCCGGAGTGTTTATCGGACGAGGAACGAGACACAAACCATCACCACTGGTCATCGAGCGACTCGTGAATACGCCGGCGGCGCAGAACTCATCGAACATGCCCGCGCCAGTCACAGCTGACGACGTTTACACTTGCGGCGCGCGAACGAAGAAAGGCACGCCCTGCTCGCGACGCGTTCATGGACCAGTGCGCTGCTGGCAACACAAAGGCATGTCTGCCATGCTGCCAACAGATAAGTTGCGTGTTAGTGAATAGGGCTTCATGCTACGATAGTTTCAATTGGAGGCCACACGATGCAAGCTTTAGATACTCAAACATCGATCGAGGTCAATTTCTCACCACTCCTGCGACGCTACACTCTCGAAGAGTTTTGGGCCCTGCCCGAAAGAGAGGACCATGCGCGCTATAACCTCATCGGAGGATTTCTTTTTATGGTTCCGCCGCCAAACCCGCCTCACGGGGATGTCGCCTCACGTATGACCAGATCATTAGTGGGCTTTTTAGTCAACAACCAGATCGAAGGTGATGTACACCATCCGCCTGAACCCATTTATATTCGCGCCGAGGGCTCAACGTATCTTGAACCGGACATGATGTACGTCTCGAAAGAATTGCGAAAGACATTTGGGAAAATGCGCACCTCAGCAGACATTGTCTTCGAATATGCTTCGCGCCGCACGATTGTTTACGATCACACTACTAAAGCCGATACGTATCTCGCACTCGGCGTGCGTGAGTTATGGCTAATCAATCCATTCTCTGCATCGATCGAGGTGCGTCACGCCGGCAAAATCGGCGAGAAGCTGGTGTGGCACGTTTTGAGATACTCGCGCGGTCAGCAGGCGCAGTCGCGCGTGCTCGAAGGGTTCGAAGTTTCGGTTACGGATCTGTTTGAGGGATTGGTAGCGGAATAGAAGTTTCACGCAAAGACACAAAGGAAAACGCAAAAAGCAAAGAGAGCCTTTCCTTGCGTCTTCGCGTTTAGCTTCGCGCCTTTGCGTGAAATCAGTTATTCCCTTGCTCTGTCGCCTTTGAAGTCTCGCGCCTGTTGATTGTCTTCACCGGACCCGCGGGCTTTGGCGGCAACTTCACCGGCTGCTTCAACTTCGCCATCATTTCAACAATCGCACGGTCCAGCTGCGGATCTTTGCCTGAAATGAGCGACTGCGGATCGTTGTCGACTTCAATATCGGGATCGACGCCATAGCCTTCGATGATCCACTCGCCCGTTTTGCTCGCGAGTCCTGACTCCGGCACATTCACAACACCGCCATCGATCAGTTGACCTCGATTCGTAATACCTACAACACCACCCCACGAACGTTTGCCAATCAATGGTCCAAGTCCGGCTTCGCGGAACATCGCCGGAAAGATGTCGCCGTCAGACGCGGAATTCTCATCGAGCAGCGCCACCATTGGACCAATGAACGCACCGTCCGGATAAGTATTAGCGTCATCATTGGTGCGAGAGTAATTGAGCGCGAGCACTTTTCGCCGCAAACGTTCAATTAACATGCGCGAGACGTTGCCACCACCGTTTGCACGGACATCGATGATCATCGCTTCCTTGCGAAGCTGCGGGTAGTACCACTTGATAAACTCGCGAATTCCGCTAGCGCCCATGTCGGGAACGTGCAGATAACCAACACGCCCGTTCGTTGCTTTCGATACACGCTCGCGATTGTGGTCCACCCAATCCAGATAGATCAGGTTCTGCTCATCGGTAATCGGACGATACGAAACTGTTCGCGCGCCCTGTAGCGAAGGCGTCTTGTTGAGCGTGAGTTGGACCGGATTATCAGCCTTGTTTCGCAACAGGCGATAAATATCGTCTGTTCCCTTCAACTCTTCGCCGTCGATTGCGAGCACGTAATCGCCGGCACTCGCATTCACGCCCACTTCAGTTAACGGCGAGCGATAGATGTCTTCAGAGTTTTCGCCTTCGTAGATTTTTGCGATGCGATAGCGGCCCGCCTGCTGGTCATACTCAAAACGCGCGCCCGGCAAACCATAACGAGGCCGCGGCGGAATCTGAAAATCACCGCCATCGATGTAAGCGTGCTGCACGGTGAGCTCGGCGATCATCTCACTGATCACGTAGTTCAGATCCGAACGATGGGCCACATACTTGAGCAACGGTTTGTACTGCTCGCGCAACGCGACCCAGTCGAATCCATGCATGTTGGACACGTAGAACCAGTCGCGATAACGTCGCCAGACTTCGTTGAAGATCTGTTCCCACTCCTCACTCGGCACTCGATCGACGAACAGTCCTGACGTCGCAACTGCCTTGCGCGATTTTTCACCCTGCGGCGTGGCATCGTAAAGATTGAATCCCGGTCCCTGGGCCACTAAAACTTTCGAACCATCTTCCGAGATTACGTAGCCGCGAATGTCGTCGACGATTGTGGTCTCCTTGCGTTCTTTCAACGCATAGATCCGCAAGGACGCATTGCGATCGCCGGTGCGACCGTAATAACCCGCGCCACCAACGATGTAAAGCAGGTGTCCCGTCTTCGCTGCCAACCCAAAATAGTTATCGGCGCCAACCGGAACGCGCGCGACACGATTGGCAATGCCGTCGAAATCGATCGTCAACGTTGCGGGCGGTTTCGGCGCCGCTGCTTCAGGCTTCGCTTCAGCGGCAGGCGGCGCAGCAGGAGTGTCCGCAGGTTTTTCCGCGGCTGGTGACGCACCCGGCTTCGGCGCTTCATCAGTTTTCGCGATCGTCACTTCGTCACTTTCCGGCGGAAACGGATGCTTGACGTCTTTGCGCAACGCCAGCGCGTAGATATAGGTCGGGCGATTGGTGGCGAAGTTGAATTCAATGTTTGAAATCTGCGGCGCAAACTCGCGGTCACTCAGAAAGTAGAGATAGTTGCCCTGCGGATCCCACGTCGGATTGTAGGAGTTGAACGTCTCATCAGTGAGGCGCCGCAGTTGACCGTCAGCCGCACTCCAAACGAATACTGACTGAAACAGATTCTGATTCACCATCGAAAACGTGAGGAAGTTTCCACGCGGCGACCACGTGTAATCACGAATCTGACCGCGCGGCGTATCAGCTACTTCCACGATCTTTCGATCCGCCAGAGTAACAACGTAAAGCTTGCCGTCTTTATCACTGAACGCGATTCGCTTTCCGTCAGGCGCCCATTCCGGCGAATAACGCATCGCTGTACCACCCTGCGTGATCTGCACAGCAGGCTTCAAACCATCCTGCGGCACAACATAAATTTCTTCTTCACCACTCTTGTCAGAGATGTACGCGATCTGCGACCCATCAGGCGACCAACTCGGCCACTTGTCGTGCGCGCCCGACGAATCGGTCAGGTTTCGCGTTGGCCCTTTTTCAATCGGCGCACTGAAGATATCGCCGCGCGCAGCGAACACCGCACGCTCGCCTTTTGGACTCAAGCCAATCGACTCGATCAGGTTCGCAGCCGACACACGACTCGGTCGACGTGCGTTTCCTTCGTCCGGAACGGCAATCGAAATCGGAGTGCTTTTCTTCGTTCTCGTGTCGAACACCTGGAGTTCACCGT
>Ga0307414_10000524_pt1 | contig 19955 bp, 24 predicted proteins | sample DK1Ometagenome_FD_203804 | JGI IMG/M metagenome (GOLD analysis project Ga0307414, IMG submission 203804) | Maize rhizosphere microbial communities from greenhouse at UC Davis, California, United States - DK15-O-3 | ecosystem: Host-associated > Plants > Roots > Rhizosphere > Soil | place: USA... | reverse complement strand
CGCCGGCCCAACGTTTCAGCGTTCGATATTATCTTCGACAAGAAATTGACCGTCACGCATGGCGGTGTCGAGCGCGAGCTGGGCGTTGATGAGGTGCTTGAGCTTCAGACCTATCAGGCTGCGCTGAAAGGCAGCCGGTTGGCGATCCGGCAAGTCCTCAAGATGATCGAGAAGAGAGAGGCCGCTCTCGCCAAGCTGTCGCCCCCGCCGCAACGGCCTATGAGCTGGCAAGTCGAATATGATTCGGACAATGCCAACGAGGCGATGATCCTGCTCGGCATTGCGGAATATGGGGAACCAACCCCCGGAGGAGGACCGGCTACTCGGTCACTCAGGTTCGCTACGTGGGCAACGCAAGCTGGAATCAGTCGTCCCGGCCGCAGGAAACTTGCCGAGCGCGACATTGACGAAATAAGGCGACTGACGCTTCAGCCGGACAAGCTCAAATGGCCGCGGAGCATACGCGCATGAGCAGCGAAAGCGGGCCGCAAGAGCCAGAAGAGGCCGGTTACAAGCGCCCGCCCAAATCGGCCAGGTTTCAGAAGGGGCGGAGCGGCAATCCCCGCGGACGGCCCAAGAACCGCAAACGAGGGCTGCCATACGACCATGTCCTTGGACAGATGGTAACAGTTCGCGAGGACGGCCACGAAAAGCGGGTGACAGCAGCGGAGGCGTTCCTGCTCCACCTGACCAAGAAGGGGCTTGAAGGAGATGGCGCCTCGGCGCGTTCTTCGCTTGCGGCAATTGGGGCAGCCCGATCAATGCGTGTCGTTGACGACGAACGGCTTACCATCACTCGCATCATTATTATGGCGTTTGGACCAGGCGTTGCCTTGGGGCGGCTCGGCATGGGCGTGAAAAGGCACGCACAAGACGAGCACCTCGCACGGTGGGAACTGAAATCATGGATCATCGAAGCAGCGCTGGCCCGGATGGGAACCCGCATCCTAACTGAAGAGCAGCAATGCGAGGTTTGGAATGCGGCACACAAGCCGGACACCGTGAATTGGCCGGAATGGTGGATCTATCGCGGTTGAATGGCTGCTTTGCGCCCATATCACCCCCCCGTTGCGCGTTTCGGCGTTGCGCATCTAACGGAAATTAAACACAATCACGCCGCCGGATTGTTGGGGAAAGTCGCCATGGGTAAGGATCGCTTCCTCGCGGCGGGGCCGAGCGTCCCGCGCCGGCTTCAGCTTCCCAACCGGGGTGATCGAGGGCCGGACGAAAGAAGGCCCGCCATCGTTGAACGGCGGGCCTTCCTCCAAGTTCGCCTCGCGCCAGTGGGGTGGCGCGTGCACGATCCTCGCTAGCACGACATCCCTAGCGCCAGCTTGATGAATGGTCCGAACTGGTTTGAGAGTGGATGCAATGCGCGGGGGCGACTGGGAAGGCGAGGGCACAGCCAATGTTATGGAGCCGCGCGGTAAGTAGAATTACCAGCTTATCTCGCGCGCCTGCATTCATCATATGACACCGGCCGAATTACTATTTGTGGATAAGCTGAAATGCAGCATGCAAATCTTTCGAACGTCGCGCTGGCGGCGGACATCGCCGATGAGTTTCCCAATGACAGGCGCCTGGCACCTCTTGGCGTGCGTTCGCCGCGCACCGAAATGGCGCTGCGGGAGCTGGCAAACCTGCAGGCCCAGCTTGCCCGGCTGGCTGCCGTCATCGAAGCGAATGATGATAATGCTACGGGTGGGCCTTGCGCCGACCAGCCATGCTCCGATGCAAGCATAAGAGGGATCCTGCAGGCGAGGCTCGAGCGCAGCTCCTGCTTTCCGGGCGATCTTTTTTCCGATCCCGCCTGGGACATGCTGCTTGATCTTTATGCTGCCGAGCTCAGCCAGGTCAGGGTTTCCGTCACCAGCCTATGCATCGCTTCCAATGCGCCGACCTCCACCGCGCTTCGCTGGATCAGCACGCTCGAGCGTGAGAAATTGATCGAGCGGCGAGCCGACCCGCTTGACGGGCGGCGCTTCTTCCTGTCGCTGACGACGGCCGCGGTCGAAAGGTTCGAGCGCTATTTCGCGCGCGTTCGCAACAGGAGCGTCATTTAGGCTCCGCGCGCATTCAGCACATTTGGGGCGGCCCGGGCAGCGAGAGCTCGAGCCGCTTTCTTTTTTCCTATCGAGACGAGTTTGGGTGGAGTGGCGCCGCCGCGGCGTTCACGAACTGGCCGCCTATGTTCAGGCCTGGCTCGTGCGAGCCTCCGGCCAGGGCCGCATAGCTCGCCGCCGTCATCAAATGCTGGTTGCGCTGCTCGTTGGTCTTGGCGGCGAGGGCGAGAGCCCGCTCATGACCTTCGCGCAACCGATAATATTCGGCCGACTGATCGTGGATTGGCATGTCAATATTTCCCTTGGAATTACATGCTCATCATTGGTGCTGGCGCAGTTAACGGGCGGCTGCACATAGTTGTCGAACCGGAACTAAAACCGCCCAAAGGGTCGCCGATCCCTCCAAAGCTGACCGATCTGGCAATTTTTGGATTGGGCTCGAGCCCAGGCTTTCGTCCCGAACCAAGCTCGCTTCTATTGGAATTCGGTCAGCCTCAGGCGAACCTTTTCGCCATCGGCTTCCTTCTTCATGATCTCGCGCTGGTTGGGGCGGGCCGTGGGATCCCAGGTTTGAGGCGAAGCTCGATGCGCCCGAAGGATCGTGACACTCGCGCGGGCACGCTGCTCGACCTTGACGGGTGGGGGGCTGGCTGACGCGGCGGATAGGGCGAGAAACTGGAGAAGCATGCCTCCATGCTTGCCGCCTCAATCCTTATGCGAGCTTTCCTAATGGTTCAATTTGAATGCTTTACTCGCCCGGCTGATCCTTGCCCAAGTTCCGGTTTGAGCTTCAGCAGAAGGGCCATGGGGTCGTCGGACGCACGCAGCTTCGAGAGCTCGTCTTCGGTCAAATCGATGCTGGTGAGCATCGGCTTTTCCCACGGCTTCAACTCTTTATTCGCTGCGGGGTCGCGGATCTCACTCATCATTCACTCCCAGGATAGCCCGTTTCTCGCCAAGCATATTATGTGCCTTCAATGACAACAAGGGAGCTGGCAGGGGCCTTGTCGAATAGGTCCATTGCCGACCAAAAACCTTCGGACGCATCGATCGTTCCGGCCCAGGCCGGGTGAATCCTGGAAGCCTATTATAGGGCGGGAAAAGTGACTTTTGGTCGAGGGGCTCGAATTTTGCCCAGCAATGGCCGCTACTCGGGGCGGATGAGAAGCAGCCCGCGGCGCATGCGATCCTCGGCGTAAGCCTGATCGTGCGGCCGGCCATTGGCATTGCACCAAGGGAGCGGATTTGCTGTTCCGGCTGACGGATCGAGCGCTTCGCCGCTATTCGCCTGAACCAGCAAGACAGGCAGGGCCATTTGTTCGCCGTTGGTGGCGATGCAGTAGGTTGCGGTTTTTAGCTCCTGACGCGCGGATGCACTCGATGCGAGCTTGAAGCTGGGAGCGACCGAGACGGAAATTTCCACGCTCGCCGATGACGTCGGCCCAATTCGCGGGTTGGCCGCGGCCGGTTCGGCCAAGGCCAGGAACAGCAGCGAAGCGGCAGCAATGGACGGCCCCGCGTCCAGGACCCTGGGCGCCTTTTGGCGCTTACCAATTGGGGTAAACGCGCCCGAAAGGCCGGATTTGCGGCGGCTGGCTAGGTCGTACGTCATCCCATTGCGAATATCCCGTCCTTCCCAAGTCTTCGTTGCGCTTTGCTCCACTGTGGATGCTTTTCGCCGAACCCTCAAAACCGGCCAAATCGCCGGCCATCGTTGGAAAAACCGCTGTAATTTAACCCAAAATTAAACGCTCCTGTTGTTTAAGCCTTCCGAGATTCCTCCATTTTGGCGTGAATTTTCGTGGGGTATGTGGACATGAACAAAGGTTTTCGCATCGCAGTCGTCGCCAGCCTCCTGGCCTCGATGGCTGTGGCCGAGCCTGCCCTCGCGTCGACGCAGGGCAGCTTCGGCTCGACTTCGACCGGCTCGGTGACGATCAACGCCTCCGTCCCCGGCCGCGTTCGCATTAGCGGGCTTAGCGACGTTACTTTCTCCAACGTCGACCCGTCGATTCCGGCAAGCAATGCGCAGAATGTCTGCGTCTGGAGCAACACGAGCACGCGGGGCTATACCATCACCGCGACCGGAAGCGGAAGCGCCAATGCTTTTACACTTTCGAGCGGCGCGCTTACGCCCGTGCCTTACACCGTGGAATGGGCACCAAGCTCGGGCCAGACGAGCGGCGCCAGCCTGACGGCCGGCTCCGTTCTTTCCGGGCAGACGTCGAGCGCCACCAACTCGGATTGCTCGGCAGGCCCATCGGCATCGGCCAGCCTGGTTGTGTCGATGAACTCATCGACGCTGCAAGGAATGACCGCGGGCGTTACCTATAATGGAACGCTGACGCTCGTCGTTGCTCCGGAATAAGCCGGGGGAACGGTGGAGCCGATGGCACCATCGCTCGGTGCATATCCGAGTGGCGGCAAGGCGCGGAACGCTCGGGCGGGTGTTCCGCGCCTTGCCCTGTCGATCGCTCTTCTTGCGGCCGCAATTGGCTTGCCGCAGCAGGGGATCGCGCAAAAGGTTCGCGTGACCAACCTTTCGGACGTGAACTTCGGCCTCATCTCCAACCTCCAGGCCGACGCCCGCCGATCACAGAATGTCTGCCTGTTCAGCAATAGCACGGGCGGCCGCTACAGCATCACCGCCACGGGGTCGGGATCAGGCTCTTCGTTCGCGCTCAACGATGGCTCCAATTCGCTTCCCTATGAAGTCGAGTGGAGCGACCAGTCGGGCCAGACGGGCGGCACCAGCCTCGCGCCCGCGGTCTCGGCGACAGGCCGAGTGAGCGCGGCGAGCCAACAGGCCTGCAATAGCGGGCCGGCGACCTCCGCCAGCCTGATTGTCGTCCTTCGCGCTTCTTCGCTGACCCAGGCGCGCGAAGGAAATTACAGCGGATCGCTGACGCTTCTCGTCGCGGCGGAATGAGGGGCATCCATGCGCTTCCCCTCTTTCACCTCATATTGCGCCCCGCTCGCAATTACGGTTAGCGCCGCGTTCATCATTGGAGGCACGGCCCAGGCGAATGGCCGAAGCGTCCTTTCGACTTCCGCTCCGGAAGGTTTCGAGGCGCTTGCGGGCGAGCGCGAACTTGTCCTCGACGCTTATTATGGCGGTCGAAAGCTTGGGCCAGTCCAGGTGACGTTCAGCCCCGGCCTAGTGCGGCTCAACGATCCGGACGGCCTCGCCGAACTCGTCCCCGATGTTGCCCGGAAAGCCGAGCTCGTCCGCTTCCTGAGCGGCGCCTTGCCGGCCAATGTCGCCCTGGCGTGCGGCCGGGCAAAACCAGAAGGATGCGGCTTCCTTCCTGGCGGGCATCATGGCGTCATTGTCGATGAGGAACGCTTCCGTCTCGACATTTTCGTTAGCCCGGACCTCCTCATCAAGCCCGATCCACGGGCGGCCCAATTTCTTCCGGCGCCCGAGAATGAGCCGTCGCTCGTCAGCCTATTCGGGCTTACCGCATCAGGTTCGAGCCGGGGCGGCGACGCGCTTCACCTGCAAAACCGTTCGATCGCATCGCTCGGCACGACCCGTCTTCGCAGCGACAGTTCGGTTTCAACCAACACCGGGCTTACTTTCGACAATTTGACGTTGGAAGCCGACCGGGGCGATTGGCGATATGCCGGCGGCCTTTTTTGGGCGCCGGGCGGCGACCTTATCGGCCGCCGCAAAATCCTGGGCGTCGGGGCCAGCACCCAGCTCGACACAAGGCAGAATAAGGAAGCGCTGGTCGGAACGCCGGTTTCGATCTTTCTCCAGCAGCCCGCCAAGGTCGATCTCATTATCGACGGCAGGATCGCTTCGTCGCGCATCTATCCCGCCGGAAACCGGCTGGTCGATACCACGGCCCTGCCGGATGGATCGTATGACCTCATTGTCAGGATCCAGGAGGACGGCCGGCCCCCAAGACAGGAGCAGCGCTTCTTCAGCAAGGGCTCGGTCATGGCTCCGGAAGGAAGGCCCCTCTATTCGGTTTTCGCGGGGCTGCTTCCCTCCTCGGGCCGCGGGTTGTCGCTCGACGGCGACACCTTCTTCTACGAAGCGAGCGCCGCCTTCAGGCTGTCGACCGCGCTTGGCGTCGATGCCGCCATTTTGGGAACGCAGGACAAAGCGATCCTGCAAGGCGGCGCCATCTACCATTTGCCCTGGGCGCAGGTCCGGCTCGCTGGGCTTGTTTCGAGTTCGGCCGATTATGGTGGGGTCGTCAGGATCTCGTCCGTCGGCAAGGGCCCATTTTCGATGAGCTTCGACCTGCGCAAGGTTGTCAGCGACGATGGCGGTCCGCTGCTTCCCGTGACGGTTTCCAAGGGCACGTTCAGCGAGGATCCGGAAATCGGCTTTGGCGATCGCGGAAGCTACACCCAGGCGCTGTCGATCCTTGGCTATCATTTGGGCCAGGCGAATTTGCGGCTCACCGGGCTTTACCGGCGCAATGCGTCCGAAAAGGCGAATTACAGCATTGGAGCGGCTATCGACCTGCCGGTGGTTCGCACAAGCCGCTGGGACATTATCCTCCAGGCCGACGCGCGCCGGACCGAGCGGGATTTCGCAACGTTCATCGGGACGCGCATCCTCATCAACCGCGGGAACCTTGCTTTCTCGGGCTCGGGCGGATTGCGGCACCAGTCGGAGCGTCCCGGGGCGAACGACCAGCTAGTCGGCGAAGTCCAGGCCGCCTGGTACCGGGAAACTCCGGGCCATAGCCAATTTGCCGGCGATGTCGCGGCGGGACGTGACGTTGACGGCTCCTACGCCAGGGCCTCGGCTTATGCGCGAACGCCGCTCTTGAATGCCCGCGCCGATGTCCTCCAGCAGTTCGGGCACCATCGCACGACCCAATATGCGGCGACGATCGATGGCGGCATCGTTCTTGGCAAGTCCGGTTTCGCCATTGCCGGGCGCGAGATGAACGATACGGCCGTGATGGTGACGGTCCGTGGAAACGAGGCCGATCAACTTTTCGATGTCCTCGTCGATGAAGTGCCGCGCGGCAGCCTCGGCAATGGCGAGCGGATCGCTCTCTTTCTCGAGCCCTATAAGATGTATGACGTTCGCCTGCGCCCACGGGGAAATGGAATTTCGAGCTTCGATGCGGCTTCCAAATCCGTGACGCTCTATCCCGGCAATGTCGCCGCGATCGAATGGAATGTGACTCCTCTTGTCATTCTCTTCGGACGGGCGGTTGGCCGGGACGGAAAGGCGATTGGCAACGCCGACATCATCGGCGCACATGGAATTGGCCGGACCGATGCCCAAGGCTATTTCCAGATCGAGACCAACCGCGACGAAAAGCTTCGCTTGAGCCGGGGAGGCCAGCCAAGTTGCGAAATGATGGTGGGGGCGCTGAAAGCGGTTCAGGGCCTGGCTTCGGCGGGAGATGTGACGTGCCGGTAGGAAATTGGAGATTTGCGCAAAAGAGCCGGGCGGCCGGGCTTGCCATTGGCGTTGGCCTTGGGATTTCGTTGGCGGCGCCTGCGCATGCCGAGCTGGTCGTCAGCCAGCTCATCGTGGATTTTAAACCGGGCGCGCCCAGAACCGCCGACATCGAGCTATTCAATAATGGCGATGAACGAAGCTATGCGGTTGTCGAACCGCGCGAACTTATAAATCCCGGAACGCCAGACGAGGAACGGGTTGCAACACCCGACCCCGCCAAGCTTGGCCTGCTGGCATCGCCCGCCAGGTTCATCCTCGAGCCCAAGCAGCGGCGCACCTTGCGCATTGCGGCCATTGCAGCGCCAGGAACGCAAGAGCGTGTTTACCGGGTGACGGTAAAGCCCGTCACCGGAGACGTGGCCGGTAGCGAGAGCGGCCTTAAGCTTCTTATTGGATATGACCTTTTGGTGCTGGTCCGCCCGCCGGTCATTCGCAACTCGGTTCGGGCGACACGCCAGGGGTCGCAATTGATCCTCCTCAATGAGGGGAATGCGAGCGTCGAGCTGGCGGAAGGAAAGCAGTGCGATCCGGCCGGGAAGCCATGCCAGGAGCTTCCGGCCAAGCGGCTTTATGCCGGGGCGTCCTGGAAACAGGAGCTTCCGCGGTCGGCCGGCGGAGAATATCGGGTCCGGTCGGCTGACGGCTGGTCGATCCTAAAGTTTTAAAGGAAATATTGGGGCGGGCCCGGGCCTTGTCCCCTGACAGCCCGGGCCCGCCCGCTCATGCTGCAAGCGGAAGCTCATCAGGCTCCTGCAGCACATACCCCCGCCCCCAGACGGTCTCGATATAATTGTCGCCCTCCAGCGCGTAGCTTAATTTCTTGCGCAGCTTGCAGATGAAGACGTCGACGATCTTGATCTCGGGCTCGTCCATGCCGCTATAGAGGTGACTGAGGAACATTTCCTTGGTGATGGTCATGCCCTTGCGCAGGCTCATCAGCTCCAAGATGTCATATTCCTTGCCGGTTACATGGATCCTGACCCCGTCGACCTCGACCATCTTGGCGTCGAGGTTCACGGCCAGCTTGCCGGTGCGGATGACCGATTGCGAATGGCCCTTGGAGCGGCGCACGATCGCATGGATGCGGGCGACCAGCTCGTCGCGGTGGAACGGCTTGGTGACATAATCGTCGGCGCCGAAGCCCAGCGCACGGACCTTCGAATCCATCTCGCCGATGCCCGAAAGGATCAGCACCGGGGTCGAAACCTTGGCGGTACGAAGCTTCTTCAGCACATCGTAGCCGTGCATGTCGGGCAGGTTCAGGTCGAGCAGAATGATGTCGTAATCATAGAGCTTGCCGAGGTCCAAGCCCTCTTCGCCAAGATCGGTGGTGTAGACGTTGAAGCCCTCCGTGCCGAGCATCAGCTCGATGCTCTTGGCGATGGTCGCCTCGTCTTCGATGAGCAGAACCCGCATCGCGCTCTTTCCGCCTTCCCGTTCTCAAAGATGGTTAATGAAATGCGTGTCGGGCTCCTACGTCGGAAGGACCCCGTGCGCACAGCTGTGGGAAATACCTATGGCACGGGTGCTTTTTCGTACCCGCTTGTCCCAAATTCGATCATTATATTGGGTTTGAAGTCATGCGTTGAATGGCTTATGAACCAATCAGCTGCTCGGCTGTTGGCAACCATGATGGGGGCTGAGCTGCACCGTGTATAAAAGCATCGTTCATTTGGTCGAAGACGATTCGGCGCTGCGCGCTACGCTCACGCGCCTTATTGAATCGGGCGGCTACAGCGTAAAGCAATATCGTTCGGGCTCCGAACTTCTAAAGGCAGCCGCTTCGATTGAAGAGGGCTGTATCCTCCTTGACATCAATATGCCGCAGCCTGATGGTTTTGCAGTCCAGAGGACGCTTGCCGCAAGAGGAATTAAGACACCGGTCATCCTGATGACCGGCTCAGGCGATCTGACCTTGTTGGCGTTAAGGGCAGGGGCAGCCGATTTCATGCAGAAACCTTTTGATCGGGGCGAACTTTTGTCGGTACTCGACGATATAGTTCTAGGGACGGCAAGAGCATGAAGGAGCGGGCGGTCAACAAGGCCCCGGCTCCATCCCTACGGAAACAAAAGGCCGCGCTTTGGCTGGCGTTCCTGATCATGATCGCCGTCAGCCTGCTCGCCTTTTTCAGCATGCAACGATTGATCGTCGCGGGCCAGCGGATCGAGCAAGCACAAAATGTGATGATCGACACCAACCGCTTTCTTGCCGACATCAAGGAAGCCGAGAGCAGCTCGCGGGGCTATTTCGTCACCGGCGACGGCCGGTTTTTGAAGCTTCGCTCGGCGGCGATAGAGGATCTGCGGACGACCGGGAACCGGTTGAAGGCGATCGGCGGGAAAGGCGATCTCGACCGCTCGCTTGGCCTGCTGGTGGCGCTGGCGGAGAAGCGGCTTGTCTATTCGGAGCGGCTGATTGCCCAGCGCGGGTCGCCTGAGGCAGCGCGCGACAGCATTCGCCTCGGATCCAATTTGATGGATCAGCTGCGCCAGCGCTCGCAGGCCATCATCGAGGCGCAGACCAATATCTACCGCGCCGAACAATTGGGCCTCAAGCGCCAGACCTGGATCGCCAGCCTGGCTTTTGCCGGGGGCATCGCGGCCTGTCTTGGCCTCATTGCCTGGCTCTTTTCGATCCGCGGCCGTGAAGTCCATGTGCGCCGTGCGCTCGAGGGCGAGCTTCGAGCGCTCAACTTGGAACTTGAGGATCGGGTCCAGGAGCGGACCGAACAGGTCAAGAAGGCCGGGATCCTGCTCAATTCGGTTGTTGAGAACCTGCCGGACATGGTCCTGTTGAAGGAGCTCGACGGCGATGGTTTTCGGTACATCCTCGTCAATGCGGCCGGCGAACGGCTTTTGGGCCGTGGCCGCGACGAGATTATCGGAAAAACCGAACGCGACCTTTTCCCGGCGCAAGAAGCCGAGACGGTCATCAAGTCGAACAAGGCGGTGCTTGAATCCGGAAGGCCGAGAAGCTTTACCGAGCGCAAGATGACGACCCCGAGCGGGGTCAGGGTCGTCGAGACGCGCATGGTGCCGATCGCCAACGGCCAAGGCACGCCCGCGCTGCTCCTGGCGATCATCCGGGATGTCACCGATTCAAGGGCGCGCGAAACCCAGCTGAGGCAATTGCAGCGAATGGACGCGATCGGAAGGCTGACCGGCGGCGTGGCTCATGACTTTAATAACCTGCTCGCGATCATCCACGGAAATTCCGAGCTGCTGCGCGACCGCATGGACGATGGAACCGAATCCGCCGAAATGGTGGATGAGGTCATCGGTGCCGCGGGCCGCGGCGCCGAGCTTGTCCGGCGCCTCCTGGCCTATGCCCGGATGCAGCATCTCGAATCGGAGGCCATCGATTTAAACGCAAGGCTGCCAAACATCATCGGCCTCCTTCACCGGGTGCTCGGCGAAAATGTAGCCGTCCGCTCTAGGCCAGCGGATGGATTGTGGCTGGCCAATGTCGATTCAACCCAGGTCGACGATGCCCTCGTCAATCTCGCGATCAACGCGCGCGATGCGATGCCCGATGGGGGCGCGCTCACCATCGAAACCGCCAATATCCATCTCGATGAAGATTATGCCGCCGGCCATGTCGAGGTTCGGCCCGGCGAATATGTCATGCTGGCGGTGAGCGATACCGGAACGGGCATGCCCCAGGAGGTCATCGAGCGGGCGTTCGAGCCCTTCTTCACGACCAAGGAAGAGGGGCAGGGGACCGGCCTTGGCCTCAGCCAGGTGTTCGGTTGGGTCAAGCAGTCGGGCGGTCATATCAAAATCTATAGCGAGCTTGGCCATGGCACGACGATCAAGCTGTATCTGCCTCGGGCCGAGAGCGAGTTCGAAGCCAGGCCGGCTGTGCCGGATCATGGCACCCCCAAGGGAGATGAGACGATCCTGGTCGTCGAGGACAATCCCAATGTGAGGAAGACGGTCATTCGTCAGCTCCGTGATCTTGGCTACAAAACGGTCGAGGCCGACAGCGGCGCGAAAGCGCTCGAACTTACGAGGGGCGGCCTCGAATTCGACCTCCTGCTCACCGATGTCATCATGCCCGGAGGGATGACTGGCTATCAGCTCGCCGACGAGCTTCGCGCGGATTATCCCGATCTCAAAATCCTGTTCACGTCGGGCTATACCGAGCTTGCCGCTTCGGGCGGATCGAACATGCGAAGTGACCCACTTCTTAGCAAACCTTATAGGAAACATGACCTCGGGCGCGCCGTCAGGTCCGCGCTCGATGCTTCGGACGCCAGCGATGCGGCAAGGCCTTCCTGATCCCGGCGCCGTCAATGGCGGTGAGGGGCCGCTTCATCTCTATATTGTCGACGATGACCCTGCCGTTGCTCGGACGGTGGCGCGCGCGGCGGGTACGATCGGCTTTTCGCCGCAGCTCTTCGGATCGGCGACCGATTTTCTGGAAAAGCTCGACGAGCTCGAACAAGGCTGCATCCTTCTCGATATCCGGATGCCGGGAATGAGCGGACTGGAACTGCTCGAACATTTGACCGAAAGGTGCCCCGACTGTCCCGTCGTCATGCTGACCGGTCATGCCGAGGTTGGAGCGGCCGTTCAGTCCTTCCGGTCGGGCGCTGTCCATTTCCTCAGCAAGCCTTTCAAGAAAGCCGAGCTGCTGGCCGCGCTTGAAGAAGCCGCCGATATCGGCCGGCGGCGGTCCCGGCTGACCGCCGGGCGCAAGCAGGCCGAGGAGCTGACGAAACTGTCGAAGCGCGAGCAGGAGGTGCTGGCCGCGATCGCGCAAGGCAAGCAGAGCAAGACCATTGCCTGGGAGTTAGGAATCAGCGTTAGGACCGTGGATCTCCACCGCGGCAACATCCTTTCCAAATTGTCGGCCAGGAATACATCCCAGGCCGTCGCGATCGCCAAGGCGGCGGGCTTCTTTTCCGATGAGGCGGAGCCAGTTCGAGGAATCACCCGCCCATCGGCATTGGGTGGCGAATGATATTGATCCATTCTGGATGATCTGTCGGCAAGTCCTTCAGCTTTGGCTGCAATAATGGCCGCCATGCCCGGATCCACCCCAGAACTTGCCCCGACCGATGAGGGCCGGTGCCAAGAACGCACCCATCTCTTCGTTGCCGCGCGGCTGTGCTTCGCGAGCGGCGCCTGCCCGGTTCATATCCGCAACATGTCGCCAAGCGGCGCCCTGATCGAAGGAGCGGTCCTGCCGGACCTGCACGAGGCTGCTACGCTAGAACGCGGCCGGCTTGAGGCAAAGGTGAGGGTCGTTTGGAAAGTCGGCCGAAAAGCGGGTGTGTCCTTCCTGTCGGCGGTCCATGTCGTTGATTGGATGTCGAGGACGCTGCCTTCGCACCAGATGAAGGTCGATGACCTCATCCAGAGCATTCGCGCCGGCCAAGGGAGAGGCGCCGCCGGCCTCGCCAAAGGCGACGGTCCGCCGATCGAGGCAGAACTTCAAGCGCTAAGGCGAGAGCTCGCCATCCTTGAACAGGCGCTGGCTGGAGATGAAGCGGTGACCATGGCCCATCCCGAAATCCAGATGCTCGACATCGCGCTGCAACGGATCGACCGGATGATCGCTCGTGCGCGAGGCGCTTGAGATTTCGCTAGGCATTCGCCGTGTCGCAGGCGCAAATTTGCGGGGCCAAGACGCTCCTTGATGGCGCTCCTGTAAAAAGCGCGCCTTGCGACCAGGCCAGCCTAACAAGAAGGGCGGCCGGTGCCCCCGCACATAGCCGCCCTTCAGGTCGTGTATGGCGTCTCCCTAGCCGGACGCGGATTTAACGCAAGTTAAGATCGGCCCGCCGAATCCCAAGACGATACAGGTCATATTCCGCCTAACGTGCGGCCAAAGCCATTTGCGCCGCATGGAGAGGCTTGGCGACGACCTCCGCCATCGCGCTTCCGATCAGGATGGCGACAAGCGCGCAAGCAGATGCAATCGCCGCAAATTCGATTGCCCGCGCCCTTTGGCGGCTGGTGTCGTGCCGAGTTTCGATGGAGCGGGGTGCCGCCCGGCGCTCCCGTTGGCCGGCTGCCGGAGAAGAGGCGGGAGCGGCCGTTGCATCCGGATCGCTGATCAGGCGCTCGGCCGGAACCATGTCCTGGGTCTGGACGCCGAAGCGGCTGGCGTTCGACCAGACGACCCGGGCGACGATCACATAAGCTCCGCGCCGGATTTCAAGGTAAGAGCCCCGGGTGGGCGACTGTTCGGATCGAACCAGCTATCCCCTGCTCGACATGTTGAGGATGAGCGCATCACTCCACAGCGCGCCGTCGCGCATGCGCGCCTGAATCATCACATTGCGCCGCGGTTCCCGAGGTTTCACGCCTTAGCATCCCTCATGCCGGACCCACCGCGGGCGGCTTTAAGATGGGGTCGACTATTTGAAGGCCGAGGGTCGCTGCGCGATTAATTCTTGGTCCAGATTGGACTCGATTGTCCGCGACGTCGCGCCGGGGTCGGCCGGGCGTCCTGATTGACAAAGCAGCCGAAGCAATTGATCCCATCCGCCTCAAGGGATGCGCTCCGGGGGGAGGGCTCTGTCGGGGCGGCAAAATTGGACATCCGTTGCAATGATATCGAGGGCAGCATTCGCTCGGCCGGCGCTCACGCGGCCAGGGCCGCTCCTCCTTCACCCAATCTAAAAATCGCGAGCCGGGGTGCGGCCGTCGAATATGTCCGATCGCTGCCGCCAAACTTCGAAGGCTCGCTCCTGGCGCTCTTTCTCGATCGCGATTTCAACCTGCTCGCTATCGATCGGCTCGGCGAAGGGAGCGCGTCGGAGCGCGGCCTTCGGCCGACGGCCCTTGTCGGCCGGGCGGCCAAGCTTGGCACTGCCGGGTTCGTCCTCATCCATCATGCGCCGGAACGCATGTCGGGCGCATCGCTTGAGGAATATCGGATCACGAGGGAAATCCGCAGGACCGGAGAGGAATTTGAGATCCATTTGCTGGATCATTTGATCCTTGCCGGCGACAAGCTGATCGACATCAGCCTATAAAAAGGAAGGCCGGGGCGGTTTTCCCGCCCCGGCCTTCCCGATTCGGCAGCTGACATCCAAAGGCTAATGCCGATCCTGATCCCGTTCAAGCGATTCCGCCCACACGGATCGTCATTGCCGCTGCGGCGTTTCTGCCCGTTGGCAACAGCATGCGAGCTTTTCCGATTCCGATCATTTCCATATTGGATCAATGTCCATCCACTCCGGTTGAAATGGTAAATGAAACCTAACCGCCATTGGTTAATGCGGTGAGCGCTGGCTCAGGAAATGTCAGTTGCCAATGTGGGGAAAAGATCGTGGAACTTCTCAGAATCGAAACAACGCAAACGGATGGGAATGATTCCGTTTCGTGCCAAATGGAGGCCCTTCGTGAGCGCCTCGGCTCGGCCATGCGCCTCGCCGACCAGCTCGCCGGTGCGCCGGAGGCACCCGCATTCAACCATGCAGTGACCGAATGCTACATCCGCAATATGCTGAAGCTGCGCCGGCACCGTGACCGCTTCTTCGCCAGCGAGCTTTTCGCTGATCCGGCCTGGGATATCCTGCTTGAACTTTATGCCGCGGCCCTCGGCCAATTTCGGGTTTCGGTAACCAATCTGTGCATCGCTGCGGCAGTGCCGGCGACGACCGCGCTGCGATGGATCAAGCAGCTTGAGGATGCAGGACTCATCGAGCGCAGGCCCGACCGGACCGATGGCCGCCGCCAATTCATCATGCTGTCCGACGAAGCGCTGAGCTCCATGAACGCTTACTTCAGGACCGTCCCGGTCGGCGCGTCGCTTATCTAGGCGCCTCGCCGTCGATCCATTCGCGCAGGCGATGGATGGCAAGGTCAAGGTGGGCGCCGGCAACGCCGGCGACGTCGCTGGCGTCGATGAGGTCCAACGCCTGGACCATCAATGCGAGGGCGGCCTTGGGCTTGTCTTCCGGGCATGCTGCAAATGTCGGCGTGGACGCAACACCGCGACGGGTCGTGGGCATGAAACCTCCCGAGCAAGGGTCGCTCGACGGTTAATCCCTGTTTAACCGATTGTCACTCGTCAGAACCTGTATGCGGTAGCACTGTAGCCATTGAGACACGGTCAAACTGGGGCGATGTCCCGCGCGCATGGTGCATCGCCCACCTTTTCTGCGTCCAAGGAGGCTTCCTTCACCGTTCGCGAAAGTTTGTCCTCGAGGGAGCCGAGCACGGGCCGCGTCACCCCAAGCCGTTCCTCCAGCCTGGCAATCGCGAGGCCAACATGGCCGCCGATGTCGCCGGGGGCGTCCGCCTCGTCCAATATCCGGAGCGCTTCATTCATTCGGGCAAGGGCATCCGATAGCTGGCCTTGAGCGATGTCGTTCATCGAAAAATCTCCAGTTGGCCGTCGACTCTATAATCCATCCGCGTGTGTTCTGTTGCGGATAACTGATTCCATTTTGGATCGAATGACCGCGAAGAGAATTGAAACCGGCATGGGGCTGCCTCGCTATTGTGGTGCGATGACCATCTCGCTAATCCAATGGGGCTCGGATTTTTTGCTGGAAGCCTCCGATTTTCGCGGGACTTCTGGGAGGCGACCATGCCAAATTCCGAGCGGCCAACTCTGAAAGACACGAATCGCAAGACGGTCACCTTGACCGAAAGGGACTTAAACGACGCGGTTCGCCTGTTCAGGTTGTTCGCGGACCCGGCCCTTAGCGGACATGACATTGGCGGGTTCCTCTCTTCGGAGGAACGAGCTGGCGGTCCGAGCGACCGCCAGTCGCTCGCTGCAAAGGCCCGATTGGTTTTGAGCAGCAGGCTGACTCGCGAACGATATTTCCGCCGCGATCTTTTCGGGGAGCCCGCCTGGGAAATCTTGCTGGCGCTTTATGTCATCGAGGATTCAGGAGCGCGCTTCACGATCAGCAAGCTCGCTGAATGCATCAGCGCTCCGCTTTCGACCGTGGTCAGGTGGGTCAAAACGCTCGAGGAGCAATCGCTCGTCAGCCGGGTCAACCATCCGACCGACCGGCGCATCATCTTCGTCCGGCTGCTCGACAAGGGACGAAAGGCGCTGGACGACTATCTTTCCGCAATCTCTGGCTAGCCTGTCCCAAAGCTGGCCAGCCTAAACTCCCTTTGGTCTGTCGGCTTGCCAACATAGTCCGTTCAAATATGTATCGCCGCCGCATTGAGGGAAGTTTCGGGGCATGCTTGGAAAATTTGGTGTTGAAGATGTCCGCGTGTGGCCGGCGCCAGGCGAAGAGGACGCTCGATCGATCGCGCTCCTGTTGATGTTGGAAGCGCTCGCCCAGCTGGACAGCGACAGTAAAATCCCCGTCGTCATCGGAGCTCATCTCCAAACGGCGATCGACGCGCTTTGGACCAGCGCTTGCGGCGACCAGCACTCGATCCAGCTTCACTAACGGGAATGGGCGCCCGTTGGCGCGCCCACGGCGGCGATTTACTACCGATGCTGAAGCGGGCGCGGTTACCGGCCATCTCGTAACCTCCCGCCCTGCCTGCAACGTAGGCCGCCACGCGATCGGCCGGGCTCGGTGGCCGTTTGTGGATGGGCAGATTCTGGTCGGGAGGCTGGAAGAAGCGGTCACTAGCAGCCGAACATGTCGAGCGCGCCAGACCTGGAAGCGCGCCGAAACGCAAAATCATCCATTTCGACGCTAATGTTGATCCGGTCATAACGGGTGACAGCTCAACATGGCGTCATGACCGGTCGACTGTGGATTCGCGCGATGGTGATCGCCGCCGCCTATTTTGGCTGTGCCGCCGCCGCCATCGCCTTTACCCGTTTCCAAGGCGGTTTTGCCCATCTTTGGCTGGCGACGGGCATTCTCACCGCTGGCTTGGCAGCTACGCCCCGCCGCCACTGGTGGGCGTTGCTCACCCTGGCCGCCATGGCTAGCGTTGCCGCGACCATGGCGTACGGCATGGGAAGCCGTCTCGCCCTGCCACTCGCCGCCATCAACTTGCTCGAAGCCGCCATCGGCGCCTGGCTATTGAGGCGAACACAAGCGACGCCCAACACGCTTGATAGTCTGTCATCGATTGGGCACTTCCTCTTGGCTGTGGGGTTCATCGCTCCGGCGATCGGCGCGGCGATGGGCGCCGTGACCGCCTATGCGGCGGGGGGAGCTTCCATGGCCCACAGCTGGCTGGTTTGGTTTTCGGGCCATTCGCTAGGTAGCATCACTTGCGCGCCACTCGTGTTGCTCTTGCTGAAAGGCGAATGGGGTAAATGGTCTAGGCGCATCACGCCCCAGCGCCGCAATGAAGCGATCATGCTGTACGCCATTTTCACAGCGACGACGGTCTTTTCGTTCCACCAACTCCGCTTGCCGCTATTGTTTCTGCCGCTTGGCCCACTGATCCTGATCTGCTTTCGTCATGACCGAGTGCTGCCCGCTCTGTCAGTGCTGACCTTGGCCATTGTTGGCGTGATATTCACGTCCATTGACCGCGGTCCATTGGCGCTGGCTTCCGCTCAGACAGCGGAGCGGCTCCAATTCCTCCAATTCTACCTGGCATCCGTCATTGTCACCATATTGCCCGTCACGGCGGACCTTAACGAGCGGCGGCGGCTATTTAGGTCGTTACGCAATGGCAAAGCGCGCTATCGCTTACTGCTCGAGAATTCGACGGACATATTGCTTCATCTGAAGCCCGACGGAAGCATCATCTATGCCTCACCCTCCATCGCCAAGCTCGGCGGCTATGATCCGGAGCGGCTAACAAACTGCAATGCGCTGGAGCTGGTGGACGTGGAATGGCAAGAACATGTCCGGCAAAGCCATGCTGACGTCCTAGCCGCGAGGGGCGCTACGGTGCGTTTCGAATATATGGCAAAGGCCAGTGAGGGCGACTTGCGCTGGTTCGAGACCCAGTCACGGGCCGTGTGCAATGAAGCGGGGCAGCTGGAAAGCGTCGTCAGCGTCATCAGGGACATTGACGCGCGCAAGCAGCAAGAAATGGACTTGGTGCTCGAAGCGACCCGGGACTCGCTCACTGGCCTGCCCAACAGGCGCGCGTTCGCCGCGGCGTTCAAGCAATCGAGCGAGGGCGACCGCAGCATTGCGATCATCGATATCGACCATTTCAAGCGCATCAATGACCAATATGGCCATGCCGCCGGTGACTGCGCGCTGCAGACCTTCGCAGACGTGGCGCGGCGTGCCGTACGCAGGAATGACCATTTAGCCCGAATCGGCGGCGAGGAGTTTGCGATCCTGTTCCAAGGACTGAGCGCCCGTAATGCGCAAGAGATCTGCGAACGGGTCAGGGCCGAGATTTCGGCTTCGATCACCCAATATGCCGGCGCTGGGATCCGCTTCACGATAAGTGTTGGCGTAGCGGATGTGATTGGCCGCGACTTGGATGCGACCTTGGCCAGCGCTGACGGGGCTCTTTACGAAGCGAAGCGAGCGGGTCGGGACAGGCTGAGCCTCGCAGCTTGATAGAACTTCAGCACTGTCATCGAATCCCAATTCCCGCGCCGCTAGCGGCCTGGGGACTCGCAGCAAGGGGGAAATGCCTTAGAGTGGCCATTAGCGGACCGTCCGCTTGCGGCAGCTTCGACCCGTTGCGGACATTCGATGGCTAGCCGATAACCACTTGCATGGAACGAACGACCAATGTCATCGAACGAGCCTTCCAACTCGCTGAGGAGTCAGCCAGCATTGACGAGATCAGAGCCAAGCTGAAGCAGGAAGACTTCACCAATGTTGATGCGCATCTGGCTGGCGGGCAGATCAAGGCCGATCTTGCTAAGATAATCCGGCGGAATGTTTAGGGAATCCCAATGTGAGCGTCGGCTCGAACGACCTTGAAGCCCTTATCAACCACTTTGAACCTGCATCGATGCTGACGCTGCCAATTGGTAGGGCTTCCCAGCCAACGGAGGGATAGTGCATAATCCTTCGCGACCACACTTCGTTAGGAATATCTATCTGAACGAGGTAGCGGTTGAACGGCAGGCCCCCACCCGCCGCAAGAGATCGCGCGACGTCGGCGCGGCGAACTGCTAACTGGCTCAGTTGCCGGCAAGCTCAGGGGATTGCTAGCTGTTCCAGTCGCGTTGCGTGTAAATTCTGCGCGGGGAGGCATGAATGGTAAAGCCTGTGAAGTTTGCGCACGTCGTTTATCAGACGCGGCGGTTCGATGACATGATTGCCTGGTACCGCGAGGTTTTCGAGGCCGAGGTGGTTTACGAGAATCCGGCCCTCGCGTTTCTCACTTATGACGACGAGCACCATCGTTTTGCCCTTGCCAACCTTGATGTACTTAAACCCGGCGGCAAGTCTCGCGACGAGAGAGGCGAGATTGGCGTAAACCACGTCGCCTATACGTACGCTACGGTGGGTGATCTGATGAACACTTACGCGCGCCTAAAGCGCGCTGGCATGACGCCGTATTGGCCGGTCCACCACGGAACGACGTTGTCGATCTATTACGCAGATCCTGATGGCAATCGGATGGAGTTT
>Ga0307414_10000523_pt1 | contig 19969 bp, 22 predicted proteins | sample DK1Ometagenome_FD_203804 | JGI IMG/M metagenome (GOLD analysis project Ga0307414, IMG submission 203804) | Maize rhizosphere microbial communities from greenhouse at UC Davis, California, United States - DK15-O-3 | ecosystem: Host-associated > Plants > Roots > Rhizosphere > Soil | place: USA... | reverse complement strand
CTGGGGTTTGTTGGGGATGTTGTTCCTGGGCATTATCGTGGCCTTTCGGAATATCATCCGCATCTCTTCGACGCCTCGTAAGTAACGGGGACGCAAGGTAATTTTGGACGGGGCGGCCGACAAAGCCGTTCCGCAATGCGCGTGGAGTGAATAGTGGCGGCGGAATCCGGCAAAATCGACCCGATGCACCAGTTCGAGGTGACGCCGCTTGGCGGCGGCTTCAATTTGGGTGGGCACGAAATCCTGTTCACGAACAGTGCGCTGTGGATGGTCATCGCGGCCATCGCACTCGGCCTCTTCATGTGGGGCGGCATGCGCCGTCAGCTCGTTCCGGGTCGCTGGCAGGCCGCGGTCGAAGGCTTCACCGGCTTTATTTCGAGCATGATGATGCAGAATATCGGGACGGAAGGGCGCAAATATACGCCCTATGTCTTCTCGCTCTTCATGTTCATCCTCTTCTGCAACCTGCTTGGCATGTTGCCGCTGGGCGTGCTGGGGCTTCACCCTTTCACCGTCACCAGCCACATCGCGATCACCGGCGTTCTGGCGCTGATCAGCTTCGCGATCGTCCTCGTCGTCGGTTTCTGGCGCCATAAACTGCACTTTTTCTCACTCTTCGTGCCGCACGGCACGCCGCTGCCGATGATCCCAATCATCGCACCGATCGAGTTTGTGTCGTTCATGGTTCGCCCGTTCAGCCTTGGTCTGCGTCTCTTCGTCGCGATGACCGCCGGTCACGTGCTGCTGAAAGTGCTTTCGGGCTTCGTCATCAACGGCTTCAATGCCGAGACGCTGTGGCTCGGTTCGATCGTGTCGGTGCTGAGCTTCATCCTGATGATCGGGATCAGCGCGCTCGAGCTGCTGGTCGCCGGCATCCAGGCCTATGTTTTCGCCCTGTTGACCTCGCTGTACATCAACGACGCGGTCAATCTTCACTAAGTTCGTTTCTTTCAAACGTTTACACCAAGGAGTTATTACAATGGACGCAGAAGCAGCAAAGCTGATCGGTGCTGGTCTCGCCGCAATCGGTGCCGGCATGGCCGCCATCGGCGTGGGCAATGTTTTCGGCAGCTTCCTCGAAAGCGCACTGCGCAACCCCGCCGCTGCTGACGGCCAGCAGGGTCGCCTGTTCATCGGCTTCGCCGCTGCCGAACTTCTCGGCCTGCTGGCGTTCGTCGTTGCGATGATCCTGCTCTTCGTCGTCTGATTTCAGGCGATTTGGGTGGTGCCGGTTCCTTCGGGGACCGGCTTCGCCGCCCACAGGTTTTTCAAGAATTTAGGGTCCGTCTTTCATGCCCCAGATAGCCCAGCTAACCGCTGACAATTGGTATCTTGCCTCGCAGCTCTTCTGGCTGCTGGTCGTTTTCGCCGGGATCTACCTGGTGATCGGTCGCGGCATGCTGCCCAAAATCGAAGCGACGGTGGACGCTCGCGACCGCAAGGTGGCGGACGATCTGGCGGCGGCCAAGGCGGCGCACGCCGCCGCCGATGCTATTGAGGAAAGCTACCGCCAGCAAAGCGACGCAAGCCGCGCCGCTGCGCAAAAGGCGGTTGCCGATGCCAAGGACAAGGCCGCGAAGGACGCCGAAAAGCGTCTGGCAAAGGTCGATGCCGAGCTGTCGGAAAAGCTGACTGCGGCTGAAGCCGATGTCGCCGCTGCGCGGACCTCGGCAATGGCTGAAATCGAATCGGTTGCGGCCGAAGCGGCGGGCGATCTGGTCGCCAGGCTGTCGGGCGTAAAAGTCGGCGCGGCGGATGCCAAGTCGGCGGTGAAGGCGGTGCTCCATGGCTAATTTCGCAATCATCTTTTCGGAGGCAGCGGGCGAAGTCCACGCCGATCCGACCGCGTTCGGCATGGACGCGACGGTCTGGGTCTCGATCGCGATGCTCGCCTTCCTTGGCATTCTGGTCTGGAAGGGCGTTCCGAAAATGATCGGCGCCTCGCTGGACAGGAAGATCGCCGAGATTTCGAAGCAGCTGAACGAAGCCGAGGCGCTCCGTCTGGACGCCGAATCGCTGAAGGCGGAATATGAGGCGAAGCTCGCCGCTGCCGCCCGCGAAGCCGACGAAATGCGCACCCGCGCCGAAGCCGAAGCCGAAACGCTGGTCGCCAAGGCAAAGGCAGACGCCACCGCGTTGATCGGACGCCGCAAGCAGATGGCCGAAGACCGCATCGCCGCGGCAGAAGCCACCGCGCTCGCCGAAGTCCGCACCGCCACGGCAAAAGCCGCGACCGCCGCCGCCGCCGCGCTGATTGCCGAAAAGCATGATGCCGCGTCGGACAAGGCACTGGTCGACGACGCCATCGCGGCAGTCGCCAAGGCCTGAGGGTTTTCGCGACAGTGCTGTAATACAAAACGCCCGCGGATTTCCGCGGGCGTTTTGCTGTGCGGATGCGGGCCGATAGCAATCACCCGATCGTCAACATCCGTTCGCATCGAGCCAAGTCGAGATACCCATCGGCTTGGAACTATCTCTACGCGTGTCTCGACGTCGCTCGACACGAACGCGAAGAGAAGCGGCTGGAAACGATCGGAGGCGACCTTGCTTTACTCGTCATCCCGGACTTGATCCGGGATCCACAGCAGCGTTGAAGTCATGGCCCCCTCTGAGTTCACAAACGAAGTGCAACACCTCACACAGGTGCTGCCATGTCGAGATACCGCCAGTTATCGATGGAGGAACGCTGTTCGATTGCCCGTCTTCATGAAGACGGGCAATCGATCCGGCAAATTGCTGCAACTCTGGATCGCCAGCCGTCGACGATCGCGCGCGAGTTGAAGCGGAATGCGGGGGCCAGGCTGGGCTACCGACCCGCCTATGCGCAGGCACAGGCCGATGCCCGCCGCTGGACCGGCGCAAGGCTGGATCGCGACGAGGCGTTGCGAGAGGTCATCCTCGACCGGCTCGCGCAGGGCTGGTCGCCTGAACAGGTGGCCGGGCGCCTCGCTCGGGAAGAGGGCCGCAAAGTCATCAGCCATGAGACGATCTATCGCTTTGTCTATGACCAACTGCGCCGCACCAACGACCGGAGGTGGCGCTTCTACCTCCCTCGCGCAAAATACAAGCGCGGCTGGCGCACCAAGGGAGGCTGGCCGCGCTACACCGAACGCCCGTCGATCCACGACCGCCCGGACCGCGTCGCCAACCGCAAGCAGCCAGGCCATTGGGAAGCCGACGCCATGATCTTCTCGACACCGGGGCAGGCGATCCTCATCGCGCATGAGCGTCACTCGCGGATCACCATCGCCTTGCGGCAGAGCAGCCTCAAGGCCGATCCTGTCGCCGACGCCCTCGTCGCGATGCTGCATGCCATGCCCAACACGCTCAGGCGCTCCATCACCTTCGACAATGGAACCGAGTTCAACCGCCATCAGCGCATCGCCAGTCAGCTCGAACTCGACGCCTACTTCTGCGATCCCCGCGCGCCATGGCAGAAAGGCGGCGTCGAAAACGCCATCGGGCGGCTGCGCCGCAACCTCCCCCGAAAAACAAACCTCGACGACTTGTCACCCAACAACATCGACGCCATCATCGCCAACTACAACAACACCCCCAGAAAATGCCTCGGCTTCCTCACGCCAGCCGAAATCTTCAACCCGTTGCACTTCAAATGTGAATCCACACCCGGATCAGGTCCGGGGTGACGAAGTGGAAATGGTCGCTAACGACCGTTAGTTGTCGTAAAAGCCCTCTCCCTTTGGGAGAGGGTTGGGTGAGGGTGTGTGAGGTTTCGCAACCGGCAATGTCCGCAATCTACCGGTGATCCCCTCACCCAACTTCGGCTAGGTCGCTGCGCAACCAAGCCTGCGTACCCCTCTCCCGACGGGAGAGGGGAATGGCAGGTTCCCACCCCAAAACCGACATCCCGATTGCGTCACCCCGGACTTGATCCGGGGCCTGCCCGTCTTGCAGGCAAAGGCGGACGCCGGGTCCAGCTCGGCATGGCGAGAGAGGGAATTCAGGTCGGGGAAGAGGTACCGAAACAACGGGCGGCACACCCCACCTTAACCATCCGCCCCCTCAATATTTGATCATGATCCGCCGCGCGAGGCCAGGCGAGATGCTGTGCATCAACTGCAGCATTTTCGTCTGGCCCACATTGACCTCGGCCTTGCCCGCCTTGATCCCGCGAACGATCTCGGCGGCGCAGTCGGACGCCGACATCATCTTGCCGCCGCGCCCGGCGGTCAGGCTGGTGGCGACGAGCGGGGGCAGCGCCTCCATCACCTTCACGCCGCTGTCCCTCAGTTGATAGCGCAGCGCTTGTGTGAAGCTGCGCAGCCCCGCCTTGGTCGCGCAATAGATCGGGCCGCCACCGCGCGGAGCGATGGCAAGACCTGAGGTGACGTTGACGATCATCGCCTCGCTCTGAGCCTTCAGTTGCGGCAGCAGGCGCGTTGCAAGCGCGATCGGCGCGTAAAGGTTGGTGTCGATGCAGCGCGCCGCGTCGGGCAGGGTGGATGCATCATCGGGCACATATTCGCTGCCGACCCCGGCGTTGTTGATGAGCAGCGCGAGCGGCTTGCCGTGAGCGCCGTTCACCACAGCATCGATCCCCGCCTCCTGCGACAGGTCGCCGGCGATGGTGCCGAAGTCGAGCGCGGCCATTGCCCGCAATCGCTCGGCCGAACGTCCGGTGACGATGACGTCGGCGCCCGCTGCCTGAAGTTGCAGCGCGATCTCGCGCCCGATACCGTCGCTGCCCCCGGAGACCAGCGCCAATTTTCCGCGAACATCCATATGACCCCCATCCATCTCTGTTTTACCTTCGACACTATGGCGACGCGCGGCGCCTTCGCCTACATGCAAAATCATGGCCCGCCCCAATGCTCCCGACCGATTCAATGAGGACAAGGCGACCTATGTCGTGCGCGGCGGCGACGGGGAAGGCGACAAGCCCGATCTGGAGCGCGGCGCCGAGGCGATCCGCAGCGTCGTGCGCAAATTGCCCGCGCGTCCGGGCGTTTACCGGATGCTCGATGCGCGCGGCGACGTCCTCTATGTCGGCAAGGCGCGCGCGCTCAAGAACCGCGTGACCAACTATACCCAGGTCGCGAAACTGCCGCAGCGATTACAGCGGATGGTCTCGCAGACGCGCGCGATGGAGATCATCACGACGACGAGCGAGGCCGAGGCGCTGTTGCTCGAGGCGCAGCTCATCAAGCGTTATCGCCCGCCGTATAATGTGCTGCTCCGCGACGACAAAAGCTTCCCCTTCATCCTGCTGCGCACCGACCATGATTTTCCGCGCGTGCAGAAGCATCGCGGCGCGCGGCGGGCGAAGGGGCGCTATTACGGGCCGTTCGCGAGCGCGGGGTCGGTGGCGCAGACGCTTAACGCGCTGCAGAAGACCTTTTTGCTGCGCAGTTGCACCGACAGCTTCTTTTCCAACCGGTCGCGGCCCTGCCTGCTCTATCAGATCAAGCGGTGCAGCGCGCCGTGCGTCGATCGCATCTCGAAAGAAGATTATGCCGGGCTGGTAAGCGACGCGCAGGATTTCCTCGAGGGACGCTCGACAGCGGTCCAGAAGCGGCTGGGCGACGCGATGACCAAGGCCGCCGAGGCGATGGACTATGAGCAGGCGGCGGTCATCCGCGACCGGCTGAAGTCGCTGACCTTCATTCAGGGCAGCCAGTCGGTGCACGCCGACGGGCTGGGCGACGCCGATGTCTTCGCGCTCGCGGCAAAGGGCGGGCAGCTGTGCATCGCGGGCTTCTTCATTCGTGGCGGGCAGAATTGGGGGCATCGCAGTTTCTTCCCCGCGCATGTGTCGGGCGTGCCCGAGGAGGAGGTGATGGCCAGCTTCCTGATGCAATTTTACGAGGGCGTGCCGCCGCCGAAGCTGATCCTCGTCGACCGCGAGCCAGAGGAATGCGCGCTGCTGTCCGAGGCGCTGGGCGAGAGCGCCGGGCGCAAGGTGGAGATCAGCGTCCCGCAGCGCGGCCATCGCCGCCGCCTGCTCGAACAGGCGGTGCGCAATGCGGGCGAGGAACTCGACCGGCGGCTGGCCGAAAGCAGCAGTCAGGCGAAGCTGGGGCGCGAGCTCGCCGAACTGTTCGACCTCGAACGGTCACCGCAACGAATAGAGATCTACGACAACAGCCATATCCAGGGCACCAATGCGCTGGGCGCGATGGTCGTCGCGGGCCCCGAGGGCTGGATCAAGGGCGCGTATCGCAAATTCAACATCAAGCGCGCCGAGACGATGCCGGGCGACGATTTTGCGATGATGCGCGAAGTATTTCACCGCCGTTTCGCACGCGCAATCGAGGAAGATCCCGAGAGAACCAAAGGCGAATGGCCCGATCTTGTGCTGATCGACGGCGGCAAAGGACAGGTGTCGGCAGTGTCGGAGGTGTTCGCCGAGTTGGGGATCGATGATCTGGCCTATGTCGGGGTCGCCAAGGGGCCCGACCGCAACGCCGGGCACGAGACTTTCTACTATCCCGACGGGCGCGAATTCACCCTGCCGCCGAACAATGCGGTGCTGTTCTACATCCAGCGGCTTCGCGACGAGGCGCACCGCTTTGCGATCGGCGCGCACCGGCAGAAGCGGGCGAAGGCGATGGGATCGTCGCCGCTCGACGAGGTTCCGGGCATCGGCCCGGCGCGCAAAAAAGCGCTGCTGATGCATTTTGGCACCGGGCGCGCAGTGCGCAACGCGAGCCTCGAGGATCTGCAAAAGGCCCCGGGGGTCAGCGGCGCGGTCGCGCAGGCGGTGTATGATTTTTATCATCCCGAGGGGTGAGGAAAGGGTGAGGCAATGGATTTCGCAACGATGATGCCGCTGGCGGGAACGCTGGGCGTGACGATTGACGAGGGCGGCAAGGAGCGCGTCGCGGGCCGCATGCCGGTGCGCGCCGACATCTGCACCGCAGGAAATATCGTCCATGGTGGCGCGATCATGGCCTTTGCCGACTGTCTGGGCGCGGTCGGGGCGTTTCTGACGCTGCCCGAAGGTGCCAGCAATACGACGACGATCGAAAGCAAGACCAATTTCCTTGGCGCCGGGCCGGTCGGTTCGGTGCTGATCGGCGAAGCGATTCCGGTGAAGATCGGCAGGCGCGTGTCGGTGTGGCAGACGCGCATCCATACCGAGGATGGCGCCGAGGTCGCGCTGGTGACGCAAACGCAGCTGGTGCTTTGGCCAGCCTGACCGCCCCCGCCATCGTCTGCACCGTGCGCATGCATGGCGAGCATGGCGCGATCCTGCGCGCGCTGACCGAGGAGGCGGGGCTGGTTGCCGGCTATGTGCGCGGCGGACGGTCGCGGCGGCTGCGGCCGGTTTTGATGGCGGGCAATCTGGTCGCGCTCGAACTGCGGGCGCGGACCGAGGAGCAGCTGGCGGGGGCGACCGCCGAATTGCTGACGAGCCGCGCGCCCTTGCTTGCCGAGCCTTTGCCCGCGGCGGCGATCGACTGGGTTACCAGCCTGACCGCGGCGACCCTGCCCGAAAGCCAGCCTTATCCGGCGCTGTTCGCGACCCTGTCGGCGCTGCTCGATGCGATTGAGGCTGCGACGGCTGCCCGACAATGGGCGGCGGCGCTGGCGCGTTACGAGCTGTTGTTGCTCGCGGAGCTGGGGTTCGGGCTCGACCTCGACGAATGTGTCGTCACGGGCGCGCGCGTCGATCTGGGCTTTGTCAGTCCCAAGTCGGGCGGCGCGGTAAGCGTCCGAGCGGCGGTGGGATATGAGGAGCGCTTGCTGCGTCTGCCACCATTCCTGCGCGGCGCCGATGGAGATCCGAAGCTGACCGATGCACTCGACGGGCTGGCGATCACCGGGCATTTTCTAGACCGGTCGCTGCTGGATGGCCGCGCGCGCGATCTGCTGGACGTCCGGGCGCGATTGATCGATCGGCTTAACAGGGCGGTTGCGTGACTCGTCTCCGCTGCCTAGAGGAGCCTCGTCAAACCGAAATCATCCGCTCTTTTCCGTTTGTGCCGAACCTGTCGAGGCACCGTCCTTTCCCTGACGGCGCCAAAAAAGCAGAACGGCCCTTCGACAAGCTCAGGGCGAACGGCACATTGAGCGCAGGACGTTCATGGCCGGAAAGATAGAAAAGGGCGAAGCTTTGAAAATCCTTTTGCTGGCCGGAGACGGCATCGGTCCCGAAATCATGGTCGAAGCCGAAAAGGTGCTTACAGCGCTCGCACTGCCCGTCTCGCTCGAGCGCGAGCTAGTCGGCGGAGCCGCCTATGCAGCCACAGGACATCCGCTGCCTCCCGAAACTCTCGACAAGGCGAAGGCCGCCGATGCGATCCTGTTCGGAGCGGTCGGCGATCCGCGTTTCGACAATGTCGAGCGCCATTTACGGCCCGAACAGGCGATCCTTGGGCTGCGCGCCGCGCTCGGCCTGTTCGCCAATCTGCGTCCCGCCAAAATGTTCGCGGGTCTGGAAGATGCGTCGGCTTTGCGCCCCGAAGTCGCTTCGGCGATCGACCTGCTGATCGTTCGCGAGCTGAACGGCGACGTTTACTTTGGCGAGAAGGGCACGCGGACGACCGCCGATGGCCAGCGCGAAGGTTATGACGTCATGGCGTATAGCGAGAGCGAAGTGCGCCGCATCGCGCATGTCGCCTTCCGAGCCGCGCAGGGACGGAACAAGCGATTGTGCTCGGTCGACAAGGCCAATGTGCTCGAAACCTCGCAGCTGTGGCGCGACGTGGTGATCGAGGTCGCGGCAGAATATCCCGACGTGACGCTGACCCATATGTATGTCGACAATGCCGCGATGCAGCTGGTACGCAATCCGGGGCAGTTCGACGTCGTCGTGACCGGAAATTTGTTCGGCGATATCCTTTCCGATCAGGCGTCGATGTGCGTCGGCTCGATTGGTTTGCTGGCATCGGCATCGCTGAGCGAAGGCAAGCAGGGCCTGTACGAGCCGATCCATGGCAGCGCTCCCGATATCGCGGGCACGGGCGTTGCGAACCCGCTGGCGATGATCCTCTCGCTTGCGATGTTGCTGCGTCATTCGGGCGGCGATGAGGCGAGCGCGGCGCGGATCGAGGCGGCTGTGGCCAAGGTTCTCGCCGACGGGTGCCGCGGCGCCGATCTGGGGGGCAATATGGGAACGACGGCATTGGGCGATGCGGTGGTTTCGGCTTTGAACGGATAGATTTATGAAGAAGACGACAGGTTTCGATCGCGAAACGACACGTAACTGGCACCCCGCGACGCAGGCAGTTCGTGGCGGGACGTGGCGCAGCGAGCATGGCGAGACGTCGGAAGCGCTCTTCCTGACATCGGGCTACACTTATGAAAGCGCCGAGGAAGTCGCGGCACGTTTTGCTGGCGAAGAAACCGGCATGACCTATTCGCGCCTCCAGAACCCGACGGTGGCGATGCTCGAAGAGCGTATCGCGCTGATCGAAGGCGCCGAGGCGTGCCGCACGCAGGCGACCGGCATGGCGGCCATGACCGCCGCGCTGCTCTGTCAGTTGTCGGCGGGCGACCATATCGTTGCGGCGAAGGCGGCTTTCGGGTCGTGCCGCTGGCTGGTCGATCATCTGTGCCCGCGTTTCGGGATCGAAACGACGGTCATCGACGGGCGCGACAATGATGCATGGGAAAGGGCGATCAAGCCGAACACCAAGGTCTTCTTCTTTGAAACCCCCGCCAACCCGACGATGGACATCGTCGACATGCGGCATGTGTGCGCATTGGCGAAAGCGCATGGCATCACCAGCGTCGTCGACAACGCTTTTGCGACTGCGGTGCTACAGCGCCCGATGGATTTCGGCGCCGATGTCGTCGCCTATTCGGCGACCAAGCTGATGGAAGGTCAGGGGCGCGTCCTCGCGGGTGCCGTTTGCGGGACCGAGAAGTTCATCAACGACGTGCTGTTGCCGTTTCAGCGAAACACCGGCCCGAACCTGTCGCCGTTCAACGCATGGGTGGTCCACAAGGGGCTCGAGACGCTCGACCTGCGCGCGCGGCGCCAGTCGGAAAATGCGCTGGCGGTCGGCAAGGTGATCGAGGGCCGCGTCGCGCGGATGCTCCATCCGGGGCTGGCCAGCCACCCGCAGCACAATCTGGCGATGAGCCAGATGGAGGCGTGCGGGCCGATTTTCTCCTTCATCCTCGACGGCGGGCGCGAGCAGGCGATGCACTTTCTCAACGGGCTCGAACTGGTCGATATCAGCAATAATATCGGAGACTCGCGCAGCCTGTGCTGCCACCCGGCGTCGACGACGCATTATGGAGTCAGCGCCGAAGCGCGCGCCGATATGGGCGTGGTCGAAGGGATGCTGCGGATCAACATTGGGCTGGAAGACCCACGCGATGTGATCGCCGATCTGGACCAGGCATTGACCAAGGTCGGTCTTTAGGGGATTCAGGCGCGATGATGATCGACTCCTTCTTTCCGTTTGCGGCGACGACCGGGTCGATCACCGTCCGCGTGGCGGTCAGCTATCTGCCCGAACAGTCGCATCCGGCGCTCGGGCGCTGGTTCTGGGCCTATCATGTGCGGATCGAAAATCATGGCGACGTCGCGGTGCAGTTGATCAGCCGCCACTGGCGGATTAGCGACGGGCGCGGCCAGGTCAGCGAAGTCGAGGGCGAAGGTGTCGTCGGCGAGCAGCCGCTGATCGGCCCCGGCGCGTCATTTGATTATGTGTCGGGCTGTCCGCTGCCGACCCCCGAAGGGTCGATGGTCGGGAGCTATGCCATGGAAATGGGTGACGGTTCTGCCATGCTTGTCGCGATCCCGAATTTTCCGCTCGTTGCGCCGGCGACCGCGTCGTGAAGCGGACCCATCTGCCGCTCAATGCGCTGCGCGTGTTCGACGCTGCAGCCCGACATCTGAGTTTTACGCGAGCCGCCGATGAACTGGCGGTGACGCCTGCTGCGGTCGGGCAGCAAATTCGCGCGCTGGAAGATATGCTGGGTGTCGTGCTGTTCCGCCGCACGCCCAAGGGGCTGGAACTGACCGGAGAGGCCGATGCCGGGCTCGACGCGCTGCGTCAGGGTTTCCTCCAGTTCGAGGAATCGGTGCGCGCGATGTAGGCGGGGCAGTCGTCGCAGTCTCTCACGATCGCCGCGCCGCGTGATCTGACCGCAAAATGGCTGGCGCCACGACTGGCGCGTTACAGCCAGCAGGCACCCGATGTACGCTTTACCCTGGTGTCCGCAGACAGCGGGATCGATTTCACCGAGGCGAACCTCGACCTAGCGATTTTCTGGTCCGATGGTGCGGGCGAGCATGAGGGGGTCGCGCTGGCCGAAGCCTTCATGGTCACCGTCGCGGGGCCAGGCAGCGGCAGTGAAACGAGGATCGCCTGGCCGGGCTGTCCCGTCGCCGAGGGTGAACCGGCGTTGAGGTTGGGCGATGCCGGGCTTGCGATCGATGCGGCGGCAAACGGGCTAGGGCAGGCGAATGTGCCGGCGATGCTGGCCGAGGCTGATATCGCTGCCGGACGTGTCCGGCAGGTGGGTGACCCGTTTGCGGTTAAGCGGGGATATTGGCTGGTCGCGCCGACGCCACAGTGGCGGCAAGCGAAGGTCAAGGCGCTGGTTGCGGCGCTGACGACCTGAACAAGCCCGCAAGGTTCAGTCTTTGAACGCTACTTTGCAGCAAGCGCGAGCAGGCGGGTGACGCGGCCGATCAGATCTTCGGCGGCGACGTTGGCGGCGGGGTTGTTCCAGCTTGCGGTGATGACGAACCATCGGCCATCCGACTTTCGCTGTCCTAGCAGACTCATCGACAATACGCCGTTTTCCGACCCGCCTTTATAGCCTAGGTAGCTCCAGTCAGCTGCGGGGGCGGGGCCGACCCCGTTGTTAATCGTCATCGCGGCCATCGAAGCCTCGGACTGGCGCGCTCGCAGATCGGCCATTGCGCGTGCGATATCGTTGGGACTGGCGAACCATTCGAGGCTGTCGATAAAGCGCGGGCCATCGGAAAAACTGATCCCGTCGACATTGGCAAGGGTAAGGCGGTGTCGATTGGCGTCAATCAAGCTGCGCTGCGCGCGATCGTCGCCCGCGATGAAGGCGGCGCGTTCGGTCGCGAAATTATTGCCTTTGAGCGCGAAAGCCTCGACCGTCGTCAACAGCGGGATGTTGCGCGAGGGGGCGCTATGCCCCGCGCTGCGCATCCGCGCCTCGACCGTCTCACGGCCGAGCAGATGGATCAACGTATCGGTCGCGCCATTGTCGCTGACCGAGATCATCCAGTTGGCGAGGGTTTGCAGTGTGACCGGGGTGTCTTTGGGCCAGTTTCCGGTGGCGATCGACGAGAAGCTGAGGTGAGAGAGAGGTACGACATCGGCCCAGCTACGGCGCCCTGATGCGATCTGCGCCGCGAGTTCGTCGAGCACATAAAGCTTGAAGGTCGAGCCGACCGCGAATTGCGCATCGGCATTGGCGGCGGCGAGGGGACGGATGACGGTCCCGTCGAGTTCGGCGACCAGAAAGCCGGTCCGTCCGGGTAGCGCGGCGAGTTCGGCCGCGACTGCGGCAAAGCTGTCGTTGGTCATCGCAAAGCGGGTGAGTTGGAGGCCGATCGCACGCCCTTCGGCATCGATATCGAGAGTGAAGGTTGCGACGCCCTTTTTGAAGCGAAGCTGGACAGCACCCGCACGTCCATTGGTTGACGTCGCGCTTTCGACTGCGAGCGGGCGCCCATGTTGGGCGATCAGGCTGGTGGTGATCGCTTTGAACCGCGTTTCTGGGATCGCCGTCTGGAACGACGGGGCGAAAAAGCCGGCGAAGGCGGTGCGGCCCTCCAGCAGGTCGACCAGCTGCGCGGCACGGCGGTCGAAGGCGGTGGCGGATGCAGGAAGGACTGTTTCGCTGGATTGGGCGCGAACGGCCGAACCGGGAAGGACAGCTGACAGCATCGCGGCGCCGATCAGTACTTTGCGGACGGATTGCACGACCTTCCCCTCAATCCCGGGGTGCAGCGAGCGCTGGTTTGGCGAGGGCTGAGTCTCTTGCATCGACGCACCACCATTTCGGGCGCCCACCGCGGAAGGAATGCGTCACAGGCATGAGTTCCTTGCCATTCGGTCGGTCGAAAGCGCCCAGAACCAGAGCGATAACCGGCTTGTCATCGATCGCGCCCAAAGTGCTTCCGCAGGCCGGGCAGAAAGCGCGGCTAGAAAAATCCGACGATCGCCATGTCGCAGGAGCCCCGCCGGGGCCGGTCCAGCTCACCTTGTCCTCGGGAAACTCGACCCATGCAACCGTGAGAGAACCGCTATGCCGCTGGCATATTCTGCAGGAGCAGGTGTGAGGATTTACGGCAGTCCCGACGGCTTCGAACCGGATGCTCCCGCACAGGCACCCGCCACTATATCGATTGCCCACCAGAGGCTCCTCTCCGACTTCCGTGCGCCCCCTCTCCAAAGCCCATCAGGCGTCGATTGCCGCCTCGTCGAGTGTCGCGGCATTGGCCTGGATGAACTGGAAGCGATGTTCGGGGTGCTTGCCCATCAGCCGGTCAACCAGATCCTTGACCAGATGCCGCTCCTCATATTCCTGCGGCAGCGTGACGCGCAGCATCGAGCGCGTCGCCGGGTCCATCGTCGTTTCCTTGAGCTGGTTCGGGTTCATCTCGCCCAAGCCCTTGAAGCGGCCGACGTCGACCTTCTTGTTCTTGAACTGTTTCGCTTCGATTTCAGCGCGATGTGCGTCGTCGCGGGCATAGGTTGTCACATTGCCGGAGGTCAGGCGATAAAGCGGCGGCTGCGCCAGATAGACATGACCGCGCCGCACGATGTCGGGCATTTCCTGAAAGAAGAAGGTCATCAGCAAGGTTGCGATGTGCGCGCCGTCGACGTCGGCGTCGGTCATGATCACAATTTTCTCGTAGCGCAGACGATCAGCGTCGCAATCCTTACGCATCCCGCAGCCGAGAGCGAGCGCGAGGTCGGCGATTTCCTGATTGGCGCGGATCTTGTCGTTGCTGGCGCTGGCGACGTTCAGAATCTTGCCGCGGATAGGCAGGATTGCCTGGGTTTTGCGGTTGCGCGCTTGCTTGGCACTGCCTCCGGCGCTGTCGCCTTCGACTATAAATAATTCTGTGCCTTCGGGGCCGTCGTTCGCACAATCGGTGAGTTTGCCGGGAAGGCGCAGCTTTCGGCCGCTGGTCGCCGTCTTGCGCTTGACCTCCCGTTCGGCCTTGCGCTTCAGCCGTTCGTCCATCCGGTCGAGGACGAGGCCAAGCAGCGCGCGACCGCGATCCATATTGTCAGAAAGGAAATGGTCGAAATGGTCGCGCACCGCATTTTCCGTGAGGCGCGCGGCCTCAGGGCTCGATAGCCGATCCTTCGTCTGGCTTTGGAATTGCGGATCGCGAATGAACACCGACAACATCATCTCGCCGCCGTTGAACACGTCTTCGGGAGTGATTTGCGCGGCTTTTTTCTGGCCGATCAACTCGCCGAAACCGCGCAAGCCCTTGGTCAGGGCGGCCCTTAGACCTGCTTCGTGGGTGCCGCCAGCCGGGGTTGGGATGGTGTTACAATACCAGCTGTACGACCCGTCCGACCATAGAGGCCAAGCGATTGCCCATTCGGCGCGGCCCTGATCGCCCGGAAAATCCTGACGCCCGACGAAGGGCTCGGCGGTCGCGCACTCGCGAGTGCCAATCTGTTCCTTCAAATGGTCGGCGAGGCCGCCCGGAAATTGAAACACGGCTTCGGCCGGAGTGTCGTCGCCAATCAATTCGGCGGCGCATTTCCAGCGAATCTCAACGCCCGCGAACAAATAGGCCTTTGACCGTGCCATGCGGTAGAGCCGCTGCGGTTTAAATCGCCCGTGATCACCAAAGATTTCAGGGTCGGGGATAAAGGAAACGCTGGTCCCACGACGATTGGGAGTTGGGCCAAGTTCTTCAAGCCCGCCCAGCGGGGTTCCCTGTGAAAAACGCTGGCGATAGAGCAATTTATTGCGCGCAACTTCGATTACGGTTTCCGTCGACAACGCGTTGACGACGCTGACACCAACACCGTGAAGGCCGCCCGATGTGGCATAGGCTTTGCCCTCGAACTTGCCGCCGGAGTGGAGCATGGTCATGATGACCTCTAGCGCCGATTTACCCGGGAATTTCGGATGCGGATCGACTGGCATGCCGCGGCCATTGTCAACGACGGTCAAGCGATTGCCGACCTCGAGACTGATTTCGATGCGGCTCGCGTGCCCCGCGACCGCCTCGTCCATGCTGTTATCGATCACTTCGGCAGCAAGGTGGTGGAGCGCGCGTTCGTCGGTGCCGCCGATATACATGCCGGGTCGCCGCCGGACTGGTTCCAGCCCTTCGAGCACCTCGATCTGCGAGGCATTATAGCTTTCGGTGATAGGCGCGCTGCCGTCGAACAAATCGTGACTCATGCCTCAGCTATAGGGGGCGGGAAAGGTCGCTGGCAAGCGGGGTTTCAGCCCTCTTTGCGCGTCCCGCCCCAAGCTCGGTTCATCGCATTTACGGCGTGCCGGGGAACTAGCGAAAGGCGCAACGGGTTTCTACTCCGGCTGCAAAGCCCTAAAAAAGTGGAGAAATAAAATGAAACTTGCCTCTCTCGTTGTCGCTACGGCGGCAACCATGCTGGCTGTGCCGGCGATGGCTCAAGACGGACATGACCGTTCGCAGGATTTTAATGGCCCCTATGTGGCGATCGGCGGCGGCGGCACACTGCAGGGCAGCGACCGCGGTGAAACGCTGCTATTCGATACCAATCGTGACGGCACCTATGGCGATCCGGTCAACACCGCCGGTGGCATCGATGCCTTCTCACCAGGCTTCTGTAACGGCGCCGCAACCAGCACCGCCAATGTCGGGTGCCGCAACGACAAGGACGGTCCGGAGTATTTCGCGCGCGTCGGCTATGACAAGCGCATGGGGAATTTCGTCCTTGGCGCGGTCATTGAAGGCGGGCGCAGCGAAGCGCGCGACAGCGTCAGCGGCTTTTCGCTTACACCTGCAAGCTATACGATGAGCCGTGAAGCCGATTGGCAAGCGAGTGCGCGTCTTCGTGCCGGTTACACACCCGGTGGCGGTGCGCTTTTCTATGTCACGGGTGGTCCCGCATATGCACGGCTCGATAATAAGTTCGTCACGACCAATATCGCGAACAGCTTCACCGACAATGGCAAGACCAATGGCTGGGGCTATACTGCGGGCGGTGGTGCGGAGATCATGGTGACGAAGAAGGTGTCGCTCGGGCTCGAGTATCTCTACACCGACGTCAAGGACGATGATTATACCGTCAACGTCGGCGCGGGAACTGCGGACCCGGCGACCAACCCGTTCCTGCTCAATGGCGGCGGAACCGACATTCAGCGCAAAAGCGCCAATATGCGCACGCACAGCATACGCGGGACAATCGGTTTCCGATTCTGAACATTCTGCGAGAGAAATAGGTGAGGCGCCGGACCGAAAGGTCTGGCGCCTTTCCTTGTCAGCGCGCCGACGGTATAGCGAAGATCGCAAAATTGCCGTTGGCGCTCGCCACCAGCCGGTCGTTCTGGAACAGCCGTGCATCGATATTGGCGATCCGTTTGCCTTGGTGAAGGACGGTCGCATCGCAGGTCAGCGGGCCTTCACGAACGCCGACGTGATAGTTGAACTTGATCTCCAGCGTCGCGCACACCAACTCGCCGTCGAGCAAGCTCATGAGCGCACCGCCCATCGTCGTGTCGGCAAGCGAGTAGGCGACACCGCCATGTGCGACGCCATTCGGATTGAAATGGCGTGCGGCTTCGATATCGATCAACATCCGGCATCGGCCGCCGCCGCGCTCGACCATTTGAAGGCCGAGCGCGCGCGCAAACTCAAAATCCTGCCCGAAAGGCTTCACCGAACCCGCGGGCCACCAAAGGGAGGAGGCGGGGGCGGGCGGCGCGTGCCGCGCGGCAACTGTGCCTGATAGGCTCGCCCACAATGTTCGACGCAATAGGGGAAGCCGGGGTTCACGGGGACGCCGCAGAAATGGAAGTCGGGCTCGCCCGGATGACCCATCGGCCAGCGGCAGATACGGTCGTTGAGGTCGAGCAGGCTCGTCTTGTCAGCCATTTCCGGGCTCGGCTTTGCGGGCACCATACGGCGCGGCGGCGCGGGCGGAATCGGCGCCTGCTGATCGCCGGGCCCCTGGCGAATGAAGCCGCCCGGGCCGATCGAAACGATGCGCGGGGCGTCGGAACGCGGCGGCGCTTCTCCAGCAGGTGCTGCATCGACGGTGGGTGCTTCGGCAGCGGGACGCGGCGTGGGTGCAATCGCCGGTGCCACCGGACGCGCCGGGGCGGGCGCAGCAGCACGCGGCGCAGGCGGTGGGGCCGCCGGCTTGGGCGCTGCGGGCGCGGCCTTGACTGCTGGCTTGGCTTTTTCAGCCGCCTTGACGGGAGATGGACGCGACTTCAGACCAAGCCGATGCGCCTTGCCGATTACGGCGTTGCGACTGACCCCGCCAAGCTCGTCAGCGATCTGGCTCGCGGTCAGGCCTTTTTCCCACATGGTGCGCAGACTTTCGATGCGCTCATCGGTCCATGACATGCTTCAATTCCTTATCATTTCACGCCGCAGGCGGTTATTATAGTCGCTTGGGCGACCCGGTTGCGGGTCGTCGCCGTCACTGCCCAGCTTGCGGTAATATCGGGGAGGCGATAGGCGAGAACGCTATGAACGACCAGCCCCAAATTTCGAGCCCCGACTCCAGCGATTTCGTCGCGCCCCCGCGCTTTGCGGAACCCGGCGTGCCACATATCCGGACACTGAACGTACCCGGCATGCAGGCCCTATATGTCAAGGAGGTGAGGCGCTTTTTCAAGGTCCAGCTGCAAACTATCTGGGCGCCCGCCATTACCACCCTCTTGTTTCTGGTGATTTTCACCGTTGCGCTTGGCGGAGCAGGCCGCACGGTGATCGGAGTGCCCTTCGCCGATTTCATCGCACCGGGACTAATCATGATGGCGATGCTGCAGAATAGCTTCGCCAACTCCAGCTTTTCGCTGCTTGTCGGCAAGATCCAGGGGACGATCGTCGATTATCTCATGCCTCCGCTGGCGGTGGGTGAGTTGATCATCGCGCTGGTAGGCGCCGCGATCACGCGCGCGATCCTTGTCGGACTCGCGCTTTGGCTGGCGATGCTACTGTGGCCCGGCGTCCATGTGATGCCCGCGCATATGTGGGCGGTTGCAGTTTTCGGTGTGCTTGGTGCGGCGATGCTTGGCTTTCTTGGGTTAATTACCTCGGTCTGGGCGGAGAAGTTCGACCATGCCGCAGCGGTGACCAATTTTATAGTTACTCCGCTCGCCCTGCTTTCTGGTACATTTTACTCGGTGGACCGGCTCGCATCTTGGTTCCAGACGATCGCGCATGCAAACCCCGTCTATTATGCGATCATGGGCTTTCGCTATGGGTTTATCGGGACTGTCGATTCGACGATTGCAAATCCGGTCACGACAGCCGCGCTGGTCCTGGTCGCGGTCAATATCGCGCTGGGTCTACTGACTTATCGCCTGCTCGTGTCCGGATGGAAGCTGAAAGCCTGAGGCTAGCGCCGATTCTGTCGTCAGCACTTCGCGCCGTCACTCCCCATGCCTCCGATACAGGGAAAGGCGCGGATCAGTGGCGGTGGATGGCGCGGATGCGGTAGCGGCCGTCACCTAGCCCGTCGAACATCGCCTCGACCTGCGGATGGTCGATCGGTCCGCCGTCGGAATCCACGACCAGATTCTGCTGGCTGACATAAGCGATATAGGAGGAATCGTCGTTCTCGGCGAGCAGATGATAGTAGGGCTGTTCCTTTGCCGGACGGATATCCTCCGGAATCGCTTCATACCATTCGTCGCTGTTCGCAAAGACAGGATCGACGTCGAACACGACGCCGCGAAAATCGAACATGCGGTGCCGCACAATATCGCCCGGCGCGAAACGCGCGCGCTCGACCAGCGGCGCGGTGACGGCTTTCGGCGGTATTGGGGCCGCCAAATCGGGTGTGGATTTTGCGTTCATATGCTCAATTTATGGCTGTTTATATTTGTTTCAAGCCCGTTACACTCGGGCGCTCGGATAACAAGTCGAATCCGGCTGTGATGCAGATTACTGAGCTGTTGGCCGTCTGGGCTAGGCTGCCCTTGCGACCTCCACCCGATCCGGGTCGGGATCGGGACCGTCTTGATTGGCAACAAGGGAAAGGCATCTGATGAGCGAAATTCCGTCGAGCAAAACCACTCCGCCGACAACGCCGACATCAGGCGTTATCGAGCGGGCTAAAAATATCATTCTCAAACCGAAGGAGACGTGGGCCGCTATCGATACCGAACCCGCAACGGTGCAGTCGATCTATGTGCCCTATGTGGTGTTGCTTGCGGCGATTGGTCCTGTTGCGCAACTTATCGGAGGGCAGGTATTCGGCTATGGCGCCTTCGGAGTTACCTTCCGTCCGTCGCTCGGTTCTGCGCTGGGTTCGGCGCTTCTGTCCTATGGCCTGGCACTGGCGAGCATTTTCCTCCTTTCGCTCATTATCGACGCGCTTGCGCCGAACTTCGGCGGACAGAAAAATCAGGTTCAGGCGCTGAAAGTTGCGGCTTATTCCGCTACGGCGGGTTGGCTTGCCGGCATATTCGGACTGATCCCGGCGCTGGCAATACTCGGAATATTGGGCCTCTATGGCCTTTATCTTCTCTATCTCGGACTTCCGATCCTTATGAAGGTGCCGGAAGACAAGGCGGCGGGATACACCATCGTCGTGGTCATTGCCGCTGTGGTGATTTTCCTGATTATCGGGGTGATCGTCGCCAGCTTCGCGGCGCCTTCAGCGTTTATCTAAAGGGCGGAGCCGTCCCGGAGACATCCGGGACGGCGTACCGTCTATCCATCGGTCGAAAATGGAAAACTGGAGGAGAGTGAGGGATTCGAACCCTCGGTACCGTTGCCGGCACTTCGCATTTCGAGTGCGACGCTTTCGACCACTCAGCCAACTCTCCTCGCTGAGAGTGGACGCCACTAGCGGCGGTCCGA
>Ga0307414_10000521_pt1 | contig 19988 bp, 22 predicted proteins | sample DK1Ometagenome_FD_203804 | JGI IMG/M metagenome (GOLD analysis project Ga0307414, IMG submission 203804) | Maize rhizosphere microbial communities from greenhouse at UC Davis, California, United States - DK15-O-3 | ecosystem: Host-associated > Plants > Roots > Rhizosphere > Soil | place: USA... | reverse complement strand
CGATGCACGCGAACTTCCCGTGATCCACGCCAATGACAATTTTGGCGACTGGAAGCGGGATTTCCCTGCCCTGGTCAAGGCCTGCCGTCAGCACGGCGGGCCTGCTGCGGATATCGCAGACCTGCTGACACCCCGGCCCAGCGACTACTTCATCCTCAAACCCAAGCACTCGGCCTTCCTCGCGACGCCGCTGCCAGTACTGCTTGCCAAGCTCGACGTGAAGCGGCTGGTACTGGCCGGCATGGCATTGGATTCCTGTGTGTTGGCCACGGCGATGGATGCGAACTCGCGCGAATACGAGACCATCGTTGCCCGGGAGGCAACCGCCGCCCTGCCCGACCGCCGCCAGCCAGCACTGCAGACGCTGCAGCGCTCTGGCGCGGCCAAGGTGCTGGGCAACCGCCAGGTGATCGCCCAGCTCGGCAAGTGGGCACGCGCGGACGCGCACGCCGCGGAGGCCGATCGCAAGAAATAAGGACGCGCGGGGCGGCGCGTTGGGTGGCTGTGCGCCTGCAGCGGGAGACAGCGTCGTGTGCAGGCGCGATGACGGAAAAACTCATCAGCAGCGACATTCCCTTGGCGGATGCGCAACCCGGGTCTACGGGGCCGGTTGCCAGGATGTTGCTGTCGCCAATCCGGCGGCGCAACCACTGGAGACATCCCATGGCCAACCAGAACCAGGGCAGCAGCAACCGCGGTTTCGCTTCGATGGACGAGGACAAGCAGCGGGAAATCGCCGCCAAGGGCGGCCGCGCCGCGCACGAGTCAGGCAACACCCATGAGTTCACTTCGGAAGAAGCCCGCCAGGCCGGTCGCAAGGGAGGCGAGTCGGTGAGCGAAGACCGCCAGCACATGGCAGACATCGGTCGTGAAGGTGGCCAGTCACGCAGCGGCAGCCAGGGCGGCAACCAAGGTAACGACCAGAGCGGCAGCCAAGGCGGCAACCAGGGCGGCCAGCAACAGCAGCAGCGTGGCGGCAGCAACCGCGGCGGCCAGCAGCGCTGAGCCCCGTGTGTTGTGGGAACGAGGGTGTGGGCGGGCTCAGGGCCCGCCCGCTTGCATCAGGGAGGGCGCTTTGCCGGGCCCGACCAGCGAACGCAGGCAGCGCCCGTTGTGCCTGGCTACAGCGTCTGCGGTGTGAGCCCCTGCTTGGCGGGCCCCTCCAGCAGCTGCCCGGTGGCGCTGAAGCGACTGCCATGACACGGGCAATCCCACGTACGCTCGTGCCCATTCCACTGCACTACACATTTCAGGTGCGGGCACAGGGGCGACATTGCATGCAGGGTGCCCGCATCGTCGCGATAGACGGCGGTGCGCTTGCCGTCCACCGCCAGCAGGGCGCCGCAGCCCGGCGCCAGCGTCTGCGCGGTTCCTGCAGAGGCAGCGGCCAAGCGATCGCCCACCATATGGCGGGCGACGGTGGCGTTTGTGCGCAGCCACCCGGCCGCTGACCGCACAGGCGTGAAGCGCATCGGGCTGAGTATGCCGTCCATCTCGTTGCTGCTGCCCTGGATGCCCTCTGCGATCATGCGCGCAGCAACGCCCGCCCAGGTCAGTCCGTCGGGGCCGTAACCGGTGGCGACCCATACGTTGTCGTGAGCGCTGCCCCCGATGTAGGGCAGCTGGTCGGCCGACCGGAACTGCTGGGCCGACCAGCACATCGGTTCGCCCTCGACACGGAAGTTACGCTGCGCATCGTCGATCAGGCGCTGCGCCGGATCGGTGGCCGGCGTCTCGCCGGTGCGGTGCGTTTCGCCTACCAGCACCAGCCAGTGGCGGCCATCGGTGCCACGTACGCCGCGCAGGGACCGCTGCCGGTCTGCGATCCAATGGACGCCGGGCGCCGGCATATCGCGCACGGGGACGGCCACCGCATATTCGCGGTACACCTCCATCTCGGCCTGTACCAGGTTGAAGCCCGCCGGAGAGTGCGTTGCCAGCACGAAGTGGCGCGCGCGGATGCTGCAGTCCGGTGTGCGTGCGATACCGGCGGCAGCATCGATATCGACAATCTGGGTCCAGTCGTGGACGCGGACGCGACCGACAAGATGCTGGGCCAGCTCCTGGCAGAAGGCGGCCGGGTCCAGCTGCGCCTGGTCTGGAATCTGGAACGCGTGGCCCAACGCAAACGGCAGGCCGGACTGACGGTGGTCGCACGACAGGCCAACCCGCTGGTAGGCCTGCAGCTCGCGCTCGAACGCGGCAGTGGCATCGCGGCTGCGCTCCTGCACACCGTATTGCATCGTCACGCGCTGGAAGCCGCAGCGCAGGTCGTAGCGATGCACCAGCGATTCGATGGATCGCACTGCCTGCTGTCGCCACTGCACAATGCGCGTAGCTGTGTCGCCTCCCCAGCGGGCGACGAGGTCGGCCATCCTTGACACTGGCGCGTAAAGATTGCCGGTAGACAAGGCGGTGTTGCGTCCGCCCACCGGCCCGGCATCGACCACGACCACATCCAGGCCGTTGTCGGCCAGCCGTGCTGCGGTCAGCAGTCCGGTCATGCCGGCCCCCACCACCAGCACGTCAGCGCGGGTCGAGGCGGTCAGGGGACGGTACCGGCGCAGGTCGGTGTCATGCAGCCAGAGGCTGCCGCGCAGGGAAGGTTCGGTCATGGATCACGGTCCTTGCAGTTGATGCGGGCACTACCCAAGCTGATACCGCCTGCGCCGTGAAACCCTGGTCGGCCCACTGTGCAGGCCGTGCGCAGGCGTACGTGGCCACCCCATGCATGAAGCACTCAGCGGGTGGATGGCACACGCAGCGGGCTTCTCTATTGCGGCGCAGACTCGGTAACTGCGCCGCACGGACCGCACGGACCGCACGCGGTATCAGGGCTCACGCGGTGGCAGATCCAGGGCGCCGGCGCCGGGACCGGCCCCCAGCTCGGCGCCGGTACTCGGCTGCGCTGCCGGATCGGACAGCGTGCGAAGCGTCATCGCCTCTTCGGCCGCCTGCTCGCGGGGCGTAAGGCCGACACGGCTGTCCCCGTCACCGCCATCCAATGCCGCCTGCGCGTCGCGGTCGCTCACCCGCTCCCACAGATCGCCGCTGTTCCAGCTGCCCTGCAGGTCCTCCCCGCCCTGCGACATGTCCATGTACAGGTCGGTGAATGCCGGATCGCCCGGCAGCTTTCCTGGCGGGAAGTTCGGCTTGATGCTGTGCAGCGCTTTCTCGAACGACTTCATGTGCGCGATCTCCCGCGTCATCAGGAACCGCAGTGCGTCCTTGATTCCGGGATCGTCGGTCACGTTGATCAAGCGCTCATAGACGAGCTTGGCACGGGCCTCGGCCGCGATGTTGGAGCGCAGATCCGCCGTCGGGTCGCCGATGGTATCGATGTAGGCGGCCGTCCATGGCACGCCACTGGAGTTGACCAGCGCCGGGCCGCCGCCGTACAGGATCTGCTCTGTGTGGCTGGTACTGTTCTGGCCAAGTTGGCGCATATCCTCGGCTTCCAGCATGCCTTCGGAGTGGACGGCTTTCGGACCGCGGTTGAGCATGGCGATGATGGTGCCGATGATTTCCAGATGACTGATTTCCTCGGTGGCGATGTCCATCAGCAGATCCTTGCGACCCGGATCGCATTCGCCAAGGCCCTGGGTGAAGTACCGCATGGCTGCGGCAAGCTCGCCCTGCGGGCCACCGAACTGCTCAAGCATGAGCGTGGCCAGCTGCGGGTCGGATTGGCGGACACGTACGGTGTACATCAGTTTTTTGTGGTGGAAGAACATGGGAGGTCTCCTGTGCTGGCGGTTGCGTTGCGGGCGAGCCGGGATCAGCGCTTGGATTCAGCGCCGGGGGTTTCTTCGCGATTGAGGAACGCGCCGACCAGGCCGTCCTGGTGATCCTCCAGCCAGCGCGCCATAGCCATCTCTTCCTGCAGGATCTGCGAACAGACTGCGGCGATGTCGGTGGCACCGGCACGTTCGGCAGCTACCACCAGCGCCCGGTAGGTGGCGATTTCCGTGTGCTCGAAGCCGAAGGACAGACCGATGCCCTTGATCACCTCGTCTTCCATCAAGGTGTTTCCGGCGGCATGCATGGCTGCCGTCAAACTGGCAAACAGCCCTTTGGCAGTAGGCACGCTACCGCCCAGCGAATGGATGCACTCGCGAAGCGAATCGGCCTGCTGCCGGGTCTCCTGCACGTGCTGGGCGATGCGTGCGGCCAACCGCGGATAGTTTTCGATCCGCGAGGCCATCGCTTTCATCATGGTCTCTGCCTCCTGCTCCATGGCGTAGGCATCCTGCAGCCACTTCAGCAGGCGTTCGGTTCGTGCGCTGTGCTTGTCGGACATATGCTCTCTCCCGTCGGGCGACGCGCCCTGGGAAGACATCCTGGCGATGCGGCGATCACTGCCGTGTCTGTCTGTGTGAGCACCAAATGCTAGGGATGGGCACACAACGATGATGCGATACTAACGCCCGGCGTCAGCCAGTCCCAGGCAAGCATCGGCAACAGTACAACCGGCGATTGGAAACTGCAGTTTCGCGCCGGATGTGCGGTGGCGGTGAACTATCTGTTCACGTGCGGCAGGACGACTTCTTCCAGGCGACGCAGACCGCCGGCGCGCGACAGCCAGCTCCAGTCACCCTGCGCTACACGTCGGATCTCGTGCGGCTCGGCCGGCAACATCTGCATCGACCAGTAGGGGAAAACTCGCCTGGACACATGGCCACGGCCGAGTTCAACGAATTCGTGGTGGCTGCGGGCGGCGAGGATGCGGCCGTAAGCTACGCCGATAGCGTCAGGCGGGCCTTCGATGTATCGCAGGAAGCGCGAGCCGTCATAAAGGAGGACGCCGGTGATATCCATATCCAGGTTGAAACGGGCGGCGTAGCGGATGAGGTCATCCAGATGGTCGATGGACAGCCCCAATATCGCCTCACTTGCGTAGGCGATGGCTCGGAGGGGCACGGAAATTCCTTGGTATCCCAGCGGACCAGCTACACGCTACTCTCTCACCTCCGGCTGTAGGTGGAGGTGATGAAGCTGTCTCACACGCTGCGGATCCCCACCGTCCAGCGGGTTGGCTCAGACAGTCTTGAACCAGTCCGCATAGGGGGTGTTCTTTACCAGGTGCCGGTTGTAGTCCTTGCTGCCGTCGGTCCACCAGACCGGGCCGCGTTCGCCCAGCCCCTGCTTGGCAGCATCCACAGCGTTTCGCGCGTCACGTAACGCTGTTGCGTCGCCGGCCTTCATTGCCGCTCCCACGGCGCGGCGCGCTTCCATCAAGGCAGCCACCAGCTGCGCACGCGCTTCGGCGCTCAGGTTGGGATTGGATGCCCGCCAGAGCCGCCCGCGCACCACCAGATAGCGCCGGTCGGGGGTGAGCACGGGACCGGCGTTGCTCACGAGGTGCGATTCCGTGTCGCGCGTACACAGAGCATCAGTTCGTACAGCCAAGGGGCACCGACGATCAGCGTGGCCGACACCAGCGCTGCTGACCACAGGGACGGTGGCGCCGGCTGCCAGGCCAGTGTCCATTGCGCCTGCGATCGCCAGACGATCCAGCCAAGAAACATCCACGGTGCCATATCGAGAATGCTGTGCACGTGCTGCTCGGCCGGGCTGATCCGTCGGCGCCCGTCTGCACTGGCCGTATCCAGATAGCCCACCACCGCGTGTGCCGCCGCCAGCACGCCCAACACTAACGCCAGCCCCCATGTATCAGCGAGCGCCAGCCAAGCCAGGACGCCGGCACCGATCAACGCCAGCTGCAGCCCATGCAGGACGCTTTCGCGAAGGCCCGAGGTATGCGCGATGTCGGCGCGGCGGTGGAAGTGGAAGTCCAGCGTTCCGGCCAGCAACCACAGCGCGAAAAGAACCGCCATGACCGCGCCACTCATGGGGTCAGCACGATCTTCCGGCACTGGTCATCCTTTGCATCGAACATGGCGTAGCCCTGCGCCGCCTCGGCCAGCGTCATGCGATGGGAAATGATGTTGCCAGGATCCAATCGCCCCTCCAGGATCGCCACCAGCAGTTCCGGCATGAGGCCATGCACATGGGTCTGCCCCATCTTGAACGTCAGCCCTTTGTCGAACGCGTCACCTAACAGAAAACCGTGGATGAAGCCGGCATACACGCCCGGGATGCTCACTACCCCGCCGCGCCGGGCGGCGGCAATGCATTGGCGGATCGCCACGCCGCTACTGCCTTCCAGTTTGACAGCGGTCAGCGCGCTCTCCAGCGCGCTGCCCTCGGCTTCGAAGCCGACCGCTTCAATGCACGCGTCCACGCCGCGGCCGCCGGTCTGGCTGACGATGTAATCGGCGGGGTCATCCACCTTGCTGAAATCAATGGGAGTGACGCCGTAGGTACGCTGCGCGAAATCGAGACGGTACGGCAGATGGTCGACCATGAAAATGGTTTCGGCCCCGAGCAGCCGGCAGCAGGCCGCGCTCATCAGGCCCACCGGCCCTGCACCGAAGATCGCCACTGCCGAGCCCTGCTTCACCCCGGCATTGAGTGCCGCCTGGTAGCCGGTGGGCAGGATGTCGGACAGGAACAGCACCTGTTCGTCCGCCACGCCTTCGGGGATGCGAAGCGGACCTACGTTGGCCTTGGGTACGCGCACGAACTCGGCCTGCCCTCCGGCGATGCCACCGTATAGGTGGCTATAGCCGAACAAGGCTGCAGGGGGCATCAGGCCCTTCGCATTCAATGCCGCACCCTTGCCGGGATTGGTGGTCTCGCACGCCGCATATTCCGCCAATTGGCAGTGGAAACACGCGCCGCAGGCAATCACGAACGGAATGACCACCCGGTCGCCAGGCTGCACCTGGGTGACCGCCGAACCCACGTCCTCAACGATCCCCATGAATTCGTGGCCCAGCACGTCGCCGGTATGCAGATCGGGAATCTTGCCGCGATAGAGATGCAGGTCCGAGCCGCAGATGGCAGTTGCCGTAACGCGAAGGATAAGGTCGTCATCGGCGGCCAGGACCGGGTCGGGCACGGTCTCAACACGAACGTCCTTGCGGCCATGGTAGGTAAGTGCCTGCATCGTCGTTCTCCCGCCAGTGTGGACCTACAGGGTGGCACGGCGCCGGCTGCACAACGGGTGAGCCCGCAGTGTGCGTCGCGTCGATTCTGCTGCACGCGGTGCGTGCTGCGGGTGGCGCTTGAGCTGCCTCACCGTAGCCATGCGCGGTGTTCACGCTTGTTTGCAAGCGCGTTCAGCACGCTGACGGCAGCGAATGCCCACGAGGTGCGTCATGTGGAAGCGTAACGGCCTGTCCCTGGTCCTGCTTGGATTGATGCTGCTGTTTCTGGGCGGACAGGTAGCTGCGGGCCTGCAGGTGCACAACCAAGAATTGATGCAGCATGGCAGGCTGCCGCTAGACCTGTGGCACTACCTGCACAGCGGCCACTTCATGAGCGCAACCTTCGAGAACTGGGAAAGCGAGTTCCTGCAGATGGGCATGTATGTGCTGTTGACCGTAACGATGCGCCAGCGCGGTTCGGCCGAGTCCCGTCCGCTGGATCCGGCCCAAGAACATGAGCGGATCGAAGCAGGTCCGACACCGTGGCCAGTACGGCGCGGCGGCCTGTGGAAGTCCTTGTACAGCCATTCGCTGGCCATTGCCTTCGGACTATTGTTCGTCCTCAGCTTCATCCTGCACGCGGTGGGCAGCTGGCGCTCGGAACAGCTAGAGCAGCAACTTCAGGGCCTGACGCCGCCCGGGTTCCTGGAGCACCTGTTCACCAGCACCTTCTGGTTTGAATCGATGCAGAACTGGCAGAGCGAGTTTCTGGCCGTGCTGGCACTGGTGGTATTGACCATCTTCCTCCGGCAGAAGGACTCGCCGCAGTCAAAGCCACTGCAGGCACCGCACTCGCAGACCGGCGATTGAGACCTGCTGTACTAGGCTACCGTATTCACGCTGTGAGGTAAGGAGTGAGGTTGCACACAATGTTGCGGCTTGCCCCAATGTCGACGTGCCCGACGCTCCTTCGGAGCGCCTGATAAGGCTGGCATGCGGCGGCGGCGCCTAGATTTTCGTAGGATCGCGTCCCTGCACAGCGTTTTTTCTCAGAATCGTGTCCGGTCGCTGACCTGCAACATCGCGCGGGAATGGCGCCGAATGATGGAGGAAGCCCGGCGGCAGCCGGCGCAATCGCTAGCCTCCGGGAAGCGCGGCGGCACAATGGATCCCGGCGTCGTATACCTGGGCGAGTACGTCAGAACTCGCCGAGAAAGGCGGTTGGGCGTGGGTGATCACGGCTCCGACGCCGAAGCCTCCAATTGGTCTACATGAGCCGTGGGCCGAGGCCACATCAGCGTGTGTGAGGCGTTTGCCGTAGGGGCGCTGCCCCTACCGCCCCCCGGGGTCTACCGATATCCCGCTAGGCCATAGTCGACCATTACTCGCCGCCCGTCCGGAAGGATGCCAGCGTCGGCACTCTTCAACTCGTAAGGCGTGGTGTCGCCAGCAAAGTGCGGCCAATCGTCCGACTCAAACCATGCGTCAAATTCACTTTCCGACATGCTGCGTGCACGAGGCATTACAACCAACACCGGGCCAGATGAGGACCACAGTATCGGACACAGGTTCGGATAGCGCCTCTCCTTCCAAGCATCGACCTCAGCCTGATTACAGCGCAAACCTTGTCTGATTCGACGTAGGTTGGATACGCGGGGAAACTTGATTGCGTATCGCCCGATGAGAAGGACGATACGGGACGAGCCCCTGCATAGTTGCGGCATTCTAAGCCCCATATCTACCTACTCTGCCCGACAGCGCAGCCATTCGCCTTTGGCATTTCGCAACTGCTCCCAGCCATTGCTCAGCCGGCGCATTGCAGTCCCGCCCATACACGCGGCGCCCAGTTGCTTTGCCTCCGAGCTGCCGTAGGCAGGCATACGAACAATCTCGGTCGATGGCGTTGGAATGCCCTGCCGACGTGCCTCGCCTTGGATCAATGATCGCTCGATCTCGGCGCAGTACAGGCGGATACGCGGATCGACGTGTTGCTGGCAATTGAGTGGCTCGGCGCCGAGGTTGCTCGCCTTCGGCGATGCAGGTGTGTACCTGGGCAATGGCTGCGGGCCAGTCGCGGAGCGAATCTGTTGAGCATGCAGCATAGGTGTTGCTGACGCCAGTAGAACCAGAACTAGGCCTGATCGAATGTCCATTTCGCCTCCAAGGTTCGGGGGCATGGTATCCCATTCCAACTACGGGCTGATGCGTCACGGTTGGCGCGTTGGATAGCGGCATGTTCGCGCCGATCCAGCGAACACGACGCGATGCGAGCGCTGCCGATAGAGATGGCGGCAATGACAACCAACAGGGCAGCTGCCAGCAAGGACTCGGTCATGCCAGAATCTCCTTCTTTGAAAGGAATCTAGGGGGCTTGCGTGGACGATGACGTTGAGAGCGCGATTAGCCGGAGGGATGCGACAATTGCGGCGGTGGTGGCCCTTTTTCTTGGGGCTTTCACCTCTGCAGTGTTGCTTATTGGGAGCGACATCCCTCTTAAATGCTTCGAGGCTGGAAATCTTGCAGACTGGGTTGCTGCGATAGGTGCATGGGCGGTGGGCTTGGCGGCTCTTGCATTCACCGTGACTACTCACAGCGATAAAGTTAGAGACCAGCGAGAGAGAGAGGTTCGCGAACATGCAGCAGTTAGGGCGCGGCTTACGGAGGTGCTTGCTGCGATCGATCGGGCGGATTTCTTGGGCGGGGTGTTTTCGAGGTTCTCGACACTTGCCCCTGAAGAGCAAACAGTCTCGAAATTTCAGCTCATGGCCCGAATCCTGATCAGTACGTCGAAGATGATCGACTGGGCGCAAATTCCCCGAGGAGACCTGATGCCCCGCCAAGTGGAGAAGCTTGCAGAACTCGAGTTCGCCGTCGTGCGTCTTGGTGCATTCGTTGAACTGCTTCTCGAAGAGCACGGCACTCGCCCAACTGAGAGCAGTAATCACACGTCCATTGCCAAGGACCCGCTGATCGCCGGGATGGGTAGCGCCATTCAGGCAATTGAGCTCTTGACTGCTGCACTCCGTAAGGAAGTTGCCGAGCTTATTGGTCGGATGTGGTGAACCGCCTGATGCGACTGAGTTCAGTGACTTCGCGGGAAAAGGGCGGCTACCCAATCGCCATCCATCGCCCTTGGTTACGGGCGAGAACATCATCCGCAGTTGGTCAATAGAGTTTCTGACGGCGAAGTGTGTCATCCGTTAGTGCTTTCTGGGTACGTTCCATGTACTCCCCCTTTCAAGCGCCCCTGACGCATCCCGGATAGTGCCATGGCGTGGAGCGCGGCGTCAGCCACGCAGTGCACTCTGATTGCAGCGGATAGGGGCAGCCCTAAAAGGGCATCGAGGGTTCGCCCCGTCCATCCACTTGTCGCGTCTGCCCTACTCCCGGTCAGAGCATGTCGGTACCGGCACGAAATTTGCGGGCCAATCGGCACCGTCGGCAGCCCTTGCAGGGCAAGCGTCTAACACCCTTCCCCGGCATACAACGATTCTGAAAACGTCGAAAACGGTGACGGCATTGCCCTTACTGTATTGGCATCGCGCGCAACCGGGCGTATTCCTTGCCATGCCACCGAAAACGGGTGGTCGGGCTTCGAAACCCCGGTTGTGTGGTTGATGTTTACGCTTGCCAGCCGGCACCACCACCGCGTGGTGCCGGCTGGCAATCCGTCTGCCGGCTATGGCGGACGGTGCGTGGGGGCCTCGCGCCCGCCCGGTTAACCACACACGGGGTTTCGAACCACGCATCGTCCGCCACCTTTTATCGGTGGCGGCTTCTGCCTGCACGCAAGGAGCCTGCCATGACCACGCCCTACTCCCCTGCCCCACAGCCGATCCATGAGGCACCCTCGGCCGGGCCTGCCGTGGACCCCAACACCCTCATCGCGCTGCTGCACAGCATCGGCTCGGGCGTGGCCGCCAACGGCCAGCCTTGGCCAGAGCGGCATCAGCTGCGTGGCCGGCAGATGGCGCTGGCCGATGCCGACTGCTCGCTGACAGGCATGCGCGTGGTGCTGGAAGTGCTGCTGGCCGCAGAACGCACCCGCCAGAATGGTGAGCCGGAGCAATACGTCGGCGACCGGGTGATGGAAGGACTGATCATGGCCGGGCTTGGGCTCGCAGCCCACGCAAGCGAACGGCTGCAGCCGGCAGAGTGAAGGATCACTTTGGTGGGGCCTGACATGAAGGTGCGCCACGGCGTGATGTGGGCGCTCTTTCTGGCGCTGGTCGTTGCCGTACAGATGCACTTGCCAGAGCCTGTTGAGCCGGAGGTGCTCGCGTACCGCGATGTGCCCAATGAGACATTCTGGACGCTGCGACGCCACGCGCTTCGATTCGCAGAGGCGCGGACGCGAGAGGGCTTCGAGTTCCTGGAGGGAATGCCCGCTTCGGCTTCCTTCCAGATCCTGTGCAAGGGTGTGCCGGTGCTGCACGTGGAGAGGCAGCCGCCGCTTCTGCTGATCCGGGTTGCGCTGGGCACCGAGCAACGGGCGCCTGCAATCTATCCCCTGCAGGCGACGCTGCAGTGGTCACTGGTGCCGTTGACCTATCTGGAGCAGGTGCTGTCTGGCGTGCAGGAGCCTACGCTGCAAGACCGCCTGCTACTGACGCTTGCTGGCGATGTGCCTGAGGATGAGCGCTGTGGCGTGCAGAGGTAGGAGTACAACCCCCGGCGACGCCCCGCCTCACCCACCCTGCCCCAACTCGCGCGCAAGGAAGGGCGCGGTCCTGCTGCCCTTAGCGCGCGCCACCTGTTGCGGTGTTCCCTTCGCCACGATGGTGCCGCCCGCAGCGCCTGCGCCAGGTCCGACGTCAATCACCCAGTCCGCCTGCACGACCGCGCGCATGTCATGCTCGATCATCACCACCGTATTGCCCGCCTCCACCAGTCGCTGCAGCTGCACCAGCAGCCTGTCCGCGTCCGATGCATGCAGGCCGGTGGTGGGTTCGTCCAGTACGTAGAGCGTGCGCCCGCGCTGGCTGCGCTGCAGCTCGGTCGCCAGTTTGATGCGCTGTGCTTCGCCGCCTGAGAGCTCCGTGGCTGGCTGGCCCAGCCTCAGATAGCCCAGGCCGATCTCCTGCAGCAGTTGCAGCGGGCGGGCAATGGCTTCTTCCTCGATGAAGAACGCGTGCGCCTGGTCCACCGTCATCTGCAGGACCTCGGCGACGTTGCGCTCATTCCACAGCACCTTCAGCGTGGCCTCGTTGTAGCGGGCGCCGTGGCAGGTGGGGCACGGCGCATAGACGCTGGGCATGAACAGCAGTTCGACGCTGACGAAACCTTCGCCTTCGCAGGTCTCGCATCGGCCCTTGGCCACGTTGAACGAGAAACGGCCGGCATCGAAACGCCGACGGCGCGCGGCGGGCGTAGCGGCGAACAGCTTGCGCACGTGGTCGAACAGCCCGGTATAGGTGGCCAGGTTGGAGCGTGGCGTTCGGCCGATGGGCTTCTGGTCCACCTGCACTACCCGCTGGATGGCGTCCACGTCGCCAGCCAGCCGGCCTCGGGTCGCTTCGATCACGGTCGGCGCGTCAGTGGGCGCACTCTCGGCGCTGTTGTCCTCGGGCTCATGCCCCAGGTGCAGCAGCACCAGCTCGGGCAGTGCCTGCGCCATCAGGCTGGATTTGCCCGACCCCGAAATGCCGGTCACTGCGGTCAGCAACCCCAGCGGCACCTGCGCATCCACACCCTGCAGGTTGTGGCGGTGGATGCCCTTCAGCTCCAGCCAGCTGGTGGCGGTGCGCTGCCGGCTGGCGGCCGCGGGCACCTGGTCGAACAGATACCGCGCCGTGCGCGATTCCTGGACCTTGCGCAGGCCGTCGGGCTCGCCACTGTAGAGAACGCGCCCGCCGTGCTCACCCGCCTCCGGCCCAACATCCACCAGCCACTGCGCGCGGCGCATCAGCTCCAGGTCGTGTTCGACAACGAACACCGAGTTTCCGCCGTCGCGCAACCGGTCCAGCGCGTCGTACAGCGCCTGGCTGTCGGCGGGGTGCAGGCCGGCCGAGGGTTCATCAAGCACGTACAGCACGCCAAACAGCAACGAGCTGAGCTGCGTGGCCAGCCGCAGGCGCTGCAGTTCGCCGGCCGACAGGGTCGGCGTGGCGCGATCCAGCGAGAGGTACCCCAGGCCCAGGCCTCGCAGCTGGTGTACACGCGCCATGACGCCGCCTGCCAGCCGCTGCGCGGCCAAGCGCTTCTCCTCCGACAGGGCCGAGGTCAGCCGCACGTCGGGGGCGCCAGCATGGACAGGGCGGCCGCTTGCAGCCCGCTGCGTGCGATCGCGTTTCGTGGCGCTGCCGCTGGTACGCGCGCCGCGGCTGTGCGCGCTGAAATCGCCCTGCGAGATGGGCCCGAGCAGATCCGCCAACTGGTCCAGTGGCAACCGCATGAACTCGCCGATATCCACACCGGCAAAGGTGACCGAAAGCGCTTCCGGCTTCAGGCGCTTTCCGTGGCAGGCCGGGCACAACCTGCCTTCCATGTAGCGCGAAACGCGCTTGCGCATCAGCGCGCTCTGGGTGTTGGCAAAGGTGTGCAGCACGTAGCGGCGCGCACCGGTATAGGTGCCCATGTAGCTGGGTTCCAGCTTGCGCTTCAGCGCGGCGCGGGTCTCTGCGGGCGTGAAGCCGGCATAGACCGGCACGGTTGGCGTTTCCTCGGTGAACAGGATCCAGTCGCGGTCCTTCTTCGGCAGCTTCTTCCACGGCACATCGATGTCGTAGCCCAGCGTGACCAGGATGTCGCGCAGGTTCTGGCCATGCCATGCCGGCGGCCACGAGGCGATGGCGCGTTCACGGATGCTCAGCGACGGGTCCGGCACCATCAGCGCTTCGGTCACCTCGTACACATGCCCCAGGCCGTGGCAGGTGCTGCAGGCGCCCTGCGGCGTATTGGGCGAGAAGTCCTCGGCGTACAGCATGGGCTGGTTGGCCGGGTAGGCCCCGGCGCGCGAGTACATCATGCGCACCAGGCTGGACAGCGTGGTCACGCTGCCCACCGAGGAACGTGCATTGCTGGCGCCGCGCTGCTGCTGCAACGCCACCGCCGGCGGCAGCCCGTCGATGGCATCCACATCGGGTACGCCCGCCTGGTCGATCAGGCGCCGCGCGTATGGCGCTACGGACTCGAAGTAACGCCGCTGCGCCTCGGCAAAGACCGTACCGAAGGCCAACGACGACTTGCCCGACCCCGACACCCCGGAGAACACCACCAGCGCGTTGCGCGGAATGGAGACATCGACATTCTTGAGGTTGTGCTCGCGCGCGCCGCGCACCTCCACGCAACCGCTGGCTGCGGCAGCGCATGAGGATTCACCGAAAGGGTTGTTGGACATCGTTGCGTTCCTGCAGGCAGTGAGCGGTGCGCCCTGGAGCGCGCCCAAGGACGCATTTTCGCTGCTGCGAGGTGAATGTGGTGAGGGCACGGCCGAAGCGCGTGCACCGCCCCCTCATCCTGGGCTGGACTCAGCCCGCAGGCTGCATCCCGCTGGGCGTTGCCCGGCGCGACGCCGCCAGATAGCGGCAGTACTTGCCGATGAAGATGCCGGTGAATCCGCCAGACAGCAGGAGATAGGCGGCGCTGAAGCCTGCGTTGCTGCTCAGGCCGGGCGCCACGGCCAGCGCCGTTTCAAAACCGTACTTGATGACGAACGTGACCAGCAGCAGTGGCAGCAGGCTGTAGTCGGCACTGCGCCACAGCATGCCCGTGGAGGCGTCCCCGGTCAGCGTTGCCCGGCGCAGCAGCAGCCAGCCCACTGCTGCGCCCGCGCAGATGCCGGCCAGCCATTCGCCCCACGCCAGCGGCGAGCCGCCATAGCGGTGGCTGATCGACCAGATGCCCCAGGCGCTGAACAGCGCCGGCACGATGGCCAGCTTCCGCAGCGAGGTCTGCCCCGGCCGCATGGCCGCGATGCCGCGCGAGACCAGGAACGCGAGAAGCACCCAGACCCAGATGGGGGTCTGCCAGAGAAGTTGCTGCAGCAGGTTCACGGGAGGTCCTTTCGGTGAGTGCCGGCCAGGCAGGCGGCGGTGGCGCTCACTATTGGCGGTACGCATTGCCCGGACAAGTGACAGGTGTCAGCGATACGGCCTGCACCCTACCCTCTGCGCGGCTGCAAGGCGATGCAGGAATGCCTACTTGCCGGTCATCTTCAATGCGGCCTCCGGCAGACGTGCGCCACTGATGCTGATCTGCGCCATTTCGTTATCGATTTTCGCCAGGTCGTCCTTATCCAGCACCAGATCCACTGCGCCCAGATTCTCATCCAGCCGATGGCGCTTGGTCGTGCCCGGGATCGGCGAAATCCACGGTCGCTGTGCCAGCAGCCAAGCCAAAGCGACCTGGGCCGGTGTGGCGCCCTTCCCTGCAGCCATTGCCTTCACCACGTCCACCAACGCCATGTTGGCCCGGCGTGATTCGGCGGAGAAGCGCGGCACCGCATTGCGGAAATCCGTTGCATCGAACTGCGTGTGCTCGTCGATCTTTCCCGTCAGGAAGCCCGCACCCAGCGGGCTGAAGGGTACGAAGCCAATGCCCAGTTCCTCAAGCAGGGGAAGCAGCTCTGCTTCGGGCTCACGCCAGAACAGTGAGTACTCGCTCTGCACAGCCGTCAGCGGCTGCACTGCATGCGCCCTGCGGATTGTCTGCGCACCCGCTTCGGACAGGCCGAAATGCGCGACCTTGCCCTCTGCAATGAGCGCCTTCACGGTATCGGCAACCTCTTCGATGGGCACCGCCGGGTCAACACGGTGCTGGTACAGCAGGTCGATGCGCTCGGTGCGCAGCCGCTTCAGGCTGGCTTCGACAGCTGCCCGGATGTGTGCAGGCTGGCTGTTGGTGCCTGCGCCGCGGGCACCGGTGACCGGGTCGATGTCGAAGCCGAACTTGGTGGCGATCACCACCTGGTCGCGAACGGGTGCCAGTGCCTCGCCCACCAGTTCTTCGTTGGCAAAGGGGCCGTAGGCTTCGGCCGTGTCGAAGTGGGTGATGCCGCGCTCCACCGCCGTGCGGATCAGCGCGATCATCTCCTGCCTGTCGGCGGCCGGGCCATATGCCGAGCTCATGCCCATGCAGCCCAGGCCGAGGGCGGAAACTTCAAGGCCTTGTCCAAGGGTACGGAACTTCATGGTTGAATCCTCATCGGGCAGTGTGTGGAGTGGCCAACCAGGCGTTGACGCTCTCCATGGTTTTGCGCTCCTGGTCGGCCTGCATCACGAATGCCTCCAGGATGCGTGCGTTGGGCGCATGGCGGGCGAGCACGCGCAGGCTGCTGCCCACGCCGTAGCCGCCATGGGTGATGAACGGCACGATGGTCTTGCCACTCATGTCGTGCTGCGACAACAGCGATCGAATGATCGGCGGCGCGGTCTCGCCCCAGATTGGAAAGCCCAGGTACACGGCGTCATAGCGATCAATGTCGACAATGCGGGTGCGCAGTGCAGGCTCTACCCCATCGTCGCGCTCCTGTCGCGCCTTGGCTACCGTTTCAAGATAGTCCGCCGGGTAGTCGATGGCAGGCTCTACCTGGAACAGGTCGCTGGGCATGCTGCGATGAATGAGCCCGGCAACCACCCGGGTGTTGCCCGAACGTGAGAAGCAGGCAACCACTGTCCGTGCGCCTGATCGACCAGCGGCCGTGCCTTCCTGCGGCGCTGCGGCTGAACATCCCAGCGGCAGTGAAGCCAAGGCAGCGACCACTGCCCGGCGACCAGGGTTGGGGGTTGGAATCGTCATGGCGCCAATCTACGCCCCCAAAACACATTCTTGCAGAGGCATAATCGGATATCGCTTATATCCGGTACGCATCAATGAGCGTCGAGAACTACGATCAGCTGGCCATGTTCGCGCTGGTGGCGCGGGAACGCAGTTTTACCCGGGCTGCTGCCCAGCTGGGTATGTCCCAACCCGCCCTTAGCCGATCGATGCGCCAGCTGGAAGAACGCCTGGGCGTGCGCCTGCTTGCGCGGACCACCCGCAGCGTTTCGCCGACCGAGGCCGGAGAGCAGTTGCTGCGGGTGATTGCACCGCGCTTCGAGGAGATCGATAGCGAGCTTGCCCAGCTCAACGCGTACCGCGACAGACCCGCCGGTCGCCTCCGCATCACTGCAGGTGAGCACGCTGCGCTCACCGTGATGCAGCCGGTACTGGGCAAGCTGCTGCCGGCCAATCCCGACCTGAACATCGAGGTGATTGTCGACTACGGGCTGACCGACATCGTGGCCGAGGGCTTCGACGCCGGTATCCGCATGGGTGAGCAGGTGGCCAAGGACATGATTGCCGTGCGTGTTGGGCCCGACCTGCGCATGGCCGTGGTCGGATCGCCCGCCTATTTCCAGCGCCATCCGAAGCCGAAATCACCGCACGACCTGACCCGGCACAACTGCATCACCATCCGCCTGCCGACCCACGGTGGCATTTTCGCGTGGGAGTTCGAGAAGAAAGGCCAGGAGCTGAAAGTACGCGTGGAAGGCCAGTTGGTGTTCAACAACATCGCCCTGCGGCTGGGCGCTGCGCTGGAAGGCCTGGGGCTGGCGTACATGCCCGAGGATCTGGTGCGCCCCCATGTGCAGGCAGGCACCCTGGTCCACGTGCTGCAGGACTGGTGCCCCTCCTTCCCCGGCTACCACCTGTATTACCCCAGCCGCAGGCAGTCATCGCCTGCGTTCACCGTGCTGCGTGATGCGTTGCGCTATCGGGATTGAACGGCGGCACGGTCATGGCGAAGGTGCCGGGGTCTGTTCCAGTGCCTGCACTGCGCGGTCAGATGCGGCCGCATATCCGCTATGTGCGAGCAACTGGGCCAGGTGCTGCAACTGTGCGCGGCTGAGGCCCACGCGCTGGCTGGCCGCCATGTGGGAGCGCAACTGCGCCTCCACGCCAGGCATGGCCGCCAGCGCGCCAACCGTTGCAAGTTCACGGCTCTGCCAGTCCAGGTTGTCGCGCTCGAAGATGTCGCCGAACAGATGTGTCTGCAGGAACTGGTTGATGATGGGCGCGAAGTCCATGACCGGGCCAGCCACCGGGGCACCGGAGATCCGCGTCTGGTTTGCGGTACCCACGGCGCGCAGTGCATCGCCTACCGGGGCCTTCCCGGCGGGCGGCTTCCCGGGTGCGGTGGCGATACCCTGCTCCTCGCGTTTGCGCACCACGTTCATCAGTTCGCCCAGGGCGTTGAGGCTCTTTGGGAACCCCGCATAGGCATACAGCTGCACGAGCACTTCCTTTGCCTCGCTCACGGTGAGGCCGGCGTCCAGCCCCCGGACCAACGCGGCGTTGAGTTGGGGCATGTCACTGCTGGCCGCAGCGGCCGCAATCAGCGGGATCGCCTGCTGCCTGGGCGAAAGCGGCCCGGCAACGGGCGCCTCGATGCCTGCTGACGCTTGGCGGTACTGGTCATCACTCACCTGCTCCAGCCAGGCCACCGATTTTCCATCGGTCACACCGGTTACCGCGAGATGGGTCATCGCGCTGTGCGGCGCGGCGCCGTGCCAATGCTTGACCCCGGCCGGACACACCACCACATCCCCGGCGTGTATCTGCTGCACCGGCTTGCCCCATTCCTGGGTCAGCCCAACGCCGGAGGTAACCACCAATCGCTGCCCGGCGGGATGGGTGTGCCAGGCCGAACGCGCGCCCGGCTCGAAGCTGACGTATGCGGATGAGACCTGCACGTCCTTGTCCGCTGGGAACAGCGGATCCACGCGTACTTTGCCAACGAAGGTCTCTGCTGGACCGGCAACGGACGATTGTGTTCCCGACCGGGTGATCTGCTGCATGGGCATTTCGCCGGCGCCGGCGAACGGTGCCGCCACGCTCAATGCAGCGCCCAGCAGCGCCGTCTGCGCGGGTGATTTACGAGGCGTGGTCATGGTGCAAGCGTCCGGGTGTAGAACGTGGTGAGCGAGGCGACGGCAGCATCCACGTACTTCGGCACCCAGTAGGTCTCGATGTGCGTGGCCCCCTCCAGCAGCACCAGCTGCTTGTCGATGGTACCGGTTGCTTTGGCGAAGGCATCCTGGGTCATGTAAAGGCTGCCCGCCTTGCTGCCGGCAATCATCAGCAGCGGTTGGTTGATCAGCTCGATCTGGTTGGTGGCGTCCCAGCGCATCAGGTCCAGCAGGCTGCTGGTCGTGTACCGGAAGGTGGAATTGGGATGGGCATGCGTCTTCCAGTAGTACTCATAGCCCTGCCGATACAGATCGAAGGGGAGCTTGTCGATCTGCTCGTCGCTGAGGTTGGCATCGCCGGAGTACAGCACTTCGCCGCCGGCGGCCTGCTGTGCGCGCGCCTGCGAAGCCTGCTGCAGGCGCTGCTGGACGGTGTCCAGCTGCGAGTCGGCATAACCGTTGCGGCGAACTCGGCCAGAGTTGAACATGCTGACCGTGGCGACGGCCTTGAAGCGCTTGTCGGTCTGCGCGGCCGCCAACGAGTAGCCGCCACCACCACAGATGCCGAGCAAGCCCAGGCGCGAGGTGTCCACCCAGGGGAATCGACTGATGAAGTCCGCCATGCCGTGGATGTCCTCGATGCGGTGGGAAGGCATGTCCACGCTGCGCGGCTGGCCACCGCTTGCCCCCTGATAGGCCGCATCGGCGGTAATGGCGATGTAGCCCTGCTGGGCCAGGCGTTGCGCGTACAGGCCGGCCACCTGCTCTTTGACCCCGCCATTGGGGTGGGCAACCACGATGGTCGGGTACTTCCGCGAGGCATCAAAATTGGCGGGCGTGTAGAAGTTTGCCGCGATCTCGATTCCATTCAGCGGATAGGACACCGAGTGAATGTTGACCTCACTGGGCACATTGCGCGTGATCGCACCTTCGTAGGCCAGTTGGAAGGGGTTGAGCTTGTAGTCGGCAGCGGAGGCGTTGCCTGCTGCCAAGCCGAGAGACATCGCCAACAGCGTGGCGTGCACGATGTGCTTCATTCAAGTGCTCCGGGTTTGTACGTTACCCCTGACGGCGCGTGTTGCGGGCCGACGTTGGCGGTGTTCAG
>Ga0307414_10000520_pt1 | contig 19996 bp, 17 predicted proteins | sample DK1Ometagenome_FD_203804 | JGI IMG/M metagenome (GOLD analysis project Ga0307414, IMG submission 203804) | Maize rhizosphere microbial communities from greenhouse at UC Davis, California, United States - DK15-O-3 | ecosystem: Host-associated > Plants > Roots > Rhizosphere > Soil | place: USA... | reverse complement strand
TCAAGCCCAACACCGACGACATGCGCGACGCCCCGTCGCTGGAGGTGGCCCCGGCCCTGATGGCCATGGGGGCGAGGGTGCAGGCCTTCGACCCCGAGGGCATGGCCGAGGCCGCCCACCTGCTGCCGGACGTCGTGTTCAAGGACGGGCCCTACGAGGCCGTCGAGGGCGCCGACGCGGTCGTCATCCTGACCGAATGGGACCAGTTCCGGGCGCTCGACCTGGACCGGATCAAACTGCTGCTGCGCCAGCCGGTGATGGTCGACCTGAGGAACGTCTACGGGCCCGACGACATGCGGGCGCGGGGCTTCCGCTACGCCTCGATCGGGCGGGGCTAGGTCGAATGCGGCCATGCGGCGACGACGGCCTTGCTGATGCGGCTGGGCGCAAGAAATCAGCGAGCCATGTGCGGTCAGCTTCCCGAAAGGAGCACCCGACCATCGGCCCAAGGAGGCGACTGAGCCAATGAAGCGTGCGCTGGATATCCTCTCAGCCCTGGGCGGCCTGATCGTGTTCGCCCTGCCGCTGGCGCTGGTCGCGCTGGCGGTCATGGTCACATCGAGAGGCCCCGTCCTCCACTGGTCCGAACGAATTGGCCGGGACAACACAATCTTCCGAATGCCGAAGTTCCGATCCATGCGGATCGACACCCCCCAGCTAGCGACTCATTTGCTGAATGATCCGGGCCGCTGGCTGACGCCAATCGGCGGCTTCCTGCGCAAAAGCAGCCTCGACGAATTGCCGCAGCTGTGGAGCATTCTGGTCGGCGACATGAGCGTCGTGGGTCCGCGCCCGGTCTTGTTCAATCAGAAGGACCTCGCGGCGCTTCGAACGGTCCACGGCGTGCATCGCCTACGCCCTGGCCTCACGGGCTGGGCCCAGGTCAACGGACGGGACCGATTGCCGCTCAGGACGAAGGTCGAGCTGGACGCCGAGTATTTGAGGCGCCAATCGCTTCTCCTCGATGGCAAGATCGTGCTCATGACCATCCGCAAGGTGCTCACGGCCAGGGACGTTACGCACTAGCGAGGCCGGCGGGGCGCCACTGGGGGCCCGCTCCCGGCGGATTCAGCTGTCAATGGATCGTCAGCCCGCTATCGGATACACGATCCAGCACACCCCTTTCGGGACTCATCTGGTCACGACCCGGAGACAACGCATGACACCACCGGTCGTCACGATCATCACCCCCTTGCACAACGGCGCGGACTTTGTTCGCCGGGCTATTGGATCCGTTCGGGGCCAGAGCTTCACCGACTGGCAACACCTGGTGATCAACGACCGCTCCCGGGACGGGGGGGACGAAGTCGCCCGCCAGTTGTCGGCGGAAGATCAACGGCTGATTGTTCTCGACAGCGAGGGACCCGGCGCCCCTTCCACCCGAAACACAGGAATCAAGGCAGCCGCCGGGCGTTACATCGCCTTCCTGGACTGCGATGACTATTGGGCGCCGGAGAAGCTGAAAACCCAGATCAGCCACATGCAGGCCCATGACCTCGTGTTCTCATGGTCCAGCTATGAGGTGGTCGGGCCGACCGGTGAAATAGTCCGAACCCAGGCCGCCGAGCCGTCTTCAACGATAGCCGACATTCTGACTCATCGGACCGTCATAGGGTGCCTGACGGCGGTCTACGATCGGGAGAAGCTGGGAACGATGCTCATGCCGCAGATTCGCATGCGGCAGGACCTCTGCCTGTTCTGGGCCATCCTGAAGCGCTGCGAGGACCTCGGACTGACCGCCGGGGGCATAACTACTCCGTTGGCGTTCCACCAGATTCACGAAAACAACATGACGCGAAACAAGGCCGTCGCCGCCTCCTACCAATGGCGGGCGTTTCGGGACGTAATGGGACTGTCGCTCCCACAGTCCGTGTTCTACTTCGCGCAATATGCGGCCAACAGCATCATGCACCGCGCCAGACGCTCACCGACTCCGGGCGGCGGCCACTAGGACGCGGCGCGCCTCGCCTCGGGCGTCAAAAGCCTCACAAAGGCGGAAGCGACCAGACTTCGGGCCTCCTCCGGCGAATAATGAACGGTCTCGTCGAACGCCGCATAGCGGTGGAGCCAGGCGTCTTCAAAAAAGAGATGCAGCCGTTCGGGACGATCGAGCGCGTCGACCTCGAACACAGGCACGACCCCGCCCTTTGCAAATCCATAGTAATCGGCCTCGACCTTATCCACCTTGGGCGTGAAGAAGGTCGGCCGACCGAAGTGAAGCGCCTCGACCGTCACCCCGCTGTTTGGAGCCAATACGAGATCGACCGCTCCGAAATAGTCTGCCGCCGACGTGCCGGGAGGCTGCAGCACCACCTTGCCGATACCCATCAAATCAGAATGCGTCGATCGACAGCGGGGATGGGGACGAAGGACGATCGCGGCGACGTTGGCGTGATGGCTGAGCGCCTGCACGAGCTGCACCAGTCCCGGCCGGTCGGGCCACAGGCTCAGGCAGACACCTACCCGCATCGGGACAGGGACGGGACCGGGTCGACGGAACGGCGTGTCGTAAGGCGAAAGCAACACCACCGGGGGCATGGCCACGCCGCGAGCCAACGCAATATTTTCGTAGGCCTGCGCGGAGGACCGGTCGTAGAGGATCGACAGATCGAAGCTGAGCGGCGGGAAATGCTCCGTCACCGGTGCGTGCTGGATGTAGCAGGTGCGCAACCCCTGCAGCTTGGCGGCCGCGAGAAAACCGAGGTACGCCGGGGAGTGGTCGTTCGCCACACAGACGACTTGCACGGAAGGCGGCAGGCGGTGGGCGCGGTAGCCCATGAAGGTTGCACACGCGATGACGGACTGGACGTGAACAAGCGGGCTTGAATGCGCCGCGGCGGCGAGCAGGCGCGACATTACCCTCAGGCTCCGCAACGGCGCGAGAACCGCCAGACGGTCAGCTACCGAAACCGGGCTTCCGTTGACGCTCAAATGTTCCGGCGATCGGAGAACGCCCCGCAGTCTTGCGAAGGACCTCTCATTACTTCCGGACAGGCCGAATGCGAATCCGAGAGGTCCGTCCTCGAGCTTGCGAAACGCCGGGTGGAACAGGATGACTCCCGCCAGCATCAGGGCATTGGCCGCCGGCCATGAAGCCAGCAGCCCTGTGAGTCGGAAAAGCAGCCGCAGGTGGGGCTTCTTCGCAGCGACAGCGCCCTCGAGATTGGCGAGAACTTTCTGGGCGTGAAACGCATGCACCTCGTGAATCAAGCGGCGGACCGCGGCGGTCACGTCGCCGAACCTGGCCTTCCCACCATCGTCAATCATGCCGTCAGCGATCTCCGGGGATCGCGGCGAAGGGGCGGCGGCTGCACCGCGATAATGCACCCCAGAATAAAGAACAGGAGGTACAGAACATTAGGGGAGATAATTGCCATGTATTCGGAGACATTTGTATAGACACCTTTAAACAGAAAGGAATACGCTATGAGGTGCGTCAAGGGTAACTTTCTCTTTATTCCGTAAAAATACTGAAGCAATACGAAGGCCAGAAAGATAGGCACCAGTGCGAACAATAGGTACCCTTGGACGGCTGTTCCAAGAAAAATCCCAGGGCTTGACCCCGCTCCGTAGAAGCCCCACGCGTCAAAATAAAGCGCCTCAGACAAACTTCTCGGATACTGATAAAATGTATCCCCTTTAAAAATCAACTCAAACCGCTCTGTAATCGCTCTCCACACCAGATCCATATGACTTATCCGCGCGCCCACGATACTTTCGCCTGACAGATAGGTATACATGTGCTCGGCTTGGATGGCGAAGCGCGACACCACCCATCGGATGATGAACGGCGGCGTGAAATAATCAGGCACATCGACAAACTTGGCGCTGATTCCAAGCCAGTACAGCCCTACGCCCGCCGCACCCATGGCGACCAGGCGTAGTGGGCGGCGAATCTGGACGTCGAAGTAGAGGCCCAGGAAAACCGCCAGAAGCAGCGCCTTCGCCAGGCCGTCGATGGTGAGGGCGTAACTGGCGAGCAGCGTCAGCACCAGCCACAGGGAAACGGGCGTCGGAGAATTCTTGTGCCTGAGCACCAGGAGCAGGCTCGTCATAGTCAAGGCTTGGCTAAACCCGTAAATGACGCCGTTCAGCCCCGTCAGCGCCCCGGAAGTGTAGCGGGCGTTCTGGTCGACCAGCATCAGCATGAGCAAATTCATGGCGACAGTGAGGACGATGACCACTTTCAGCGCGGCGTAGGGAACCTTGCATTTGGGGAGGGGGCGAACGAGGAAAGTGCCCATTCTGGCGACCCAGGCGAAGAAGATCGCCAGAGCGACGAACAGGACCAAGGGGCCCCATTCGAGGGGCGATACCTGATAGGACTGTGCGTAGACCAGACTGCGCGCCAGGCGCGACGCCAGCAGCCAGAAAATCTCGATCAGGTAGAGGAAGGCCAGAAGCGCCGCCGTGTTTCGCTGCGCCAGCGCCAGCAGTTCAGACCGCGCTCCTGCAGGCGCCTTCTTCGGGCGCCGCACCGGTCGCCGCCAGCCGCCTGAGAGATCAGTGTCAGACATGGGCCGGCCTTCTGGGAAAATGTCGGGTCTGGATAATCGTAAACCACCCAAGCCCGATCAGGACAGCTACGGCCGGCAGGCTCAGGAGCGACATGTGCTCGATCAGGCCGGTCCAGGCAAGCAAGCCGGCGCACAATCCGGCCAGCGCGATGCAGGACAGATAGGTCGCCAGGGCGTTCAGACGGCCAGCCACCCAGCTCAGGTAGCCAAGATGCGCCGCCAGCACAGCGAACGTCGTGGCGTGGGCGACCGCAATCGGAACCAGCGCCACGCCGATGGCCAGGGCGGGCCACCGCTCGATCGAGATCAGCCCCGGAACCATTAGGTAGACCACCGCGATCAGGGCGGACGCGATCAGAATGTGCACCATCATCGGCTGCATGCGGCGCTGGAACATGTAGGTCCGTCGCGCGATCAGCTTCCGGTACGGCACCTGATACCGGACGTTGAACACGAGGGTCACGGCCTGGGACAACTGCCCAACGGCCAGGAAAACGTGGGCATAGGTGGGAAAGAGGGTGGCGGCGACGATCCGCGGCAACTGCAGATAGCTGGCTGGCAGAAACGTCCCGACCAGAAATACGATGTTGTTTCTGATGAGCGAAAACCCCTCCCGGCCAAACCGCATATCCAGTCCGGAAGTTCGGCGGAAAATGACGAACATGGCCGCCGCGGCGAAGGCGGCGAAGACGACGAAGCTCGCTTCATAGGGCAGACCGGCCACGCTTGCCGCCAGGGGCAGAACAAACCAGGCCGACCGCGCGGCTTGGACCAGAAACCACTTCACGAACTCCTTGCGAAACTCCAGTGACCGACAGCTCTCGTCCGACAGCTTCTCGGTCAGGAAGGTGAGGACGCAAGCCAGCACAAGGATTGGGCTCAGGCCTAGGGGGACCGCCATCAAGACCAGCGCCAGAACCACGCTGCTGGCCAAGGTGATCCAGGACAGGCCCGAAACATAGGCCCGCCCCAGCCTCCTGTATTCGGACGAGCCTGGCCGCGCTCTGAAGTAATCCAGGTGTACCGGGATGGAAGAGATGGTCAGCGCCATCATTGCGACAGGAAGCAGCAGAACCAGGACATGGTTGTCGTGGACCAGCAGCGCCTCAAGCAGAACGATCGCCGGTCGCATGACTACGGGAGCCGCTCGCAGAACCAGCAGCCGCCATCGGCCTGCTCCCGATCGGGCGATGAACGCCGGCGTTGTGGTCACGGATTCGTCGGTACCTGGGTGCGGTGGCGCGCCGCTCATGCGTTGCTAACGTAGGCCAATGTCGGGTCGATACCCGTCTTCCTGAAGATGTCCCCTGCCCCTTGCCGGGTAGGAAGCGTGTACAGGGTGACCGCGTAGCGAGTTCCGTCCTCAATCGGCTTGCCGCCGTGCACGCATTTGGTGTCGCAGACGAGCAGTGACCCGGCGCTGGCGTGAACCTCCACGACCTCCTGGTCGTAAGTCTCGAACCGCGTCTGGCCCAGGGGCACGGTGCGACGGCGGCGCAGCAGGTCCCGATGGCTGTGGGGAGCAAACTGGAACGGCCCGGTCGAGGTGGTCACGTCAGTGAGATACCAGATGCATTTGACCTGGTGCGAAAATGGCGAGTCCCGGTGCAGCCCGCCGCCGGAACCCTTGTTGTCCGGTTTCGGAACGACACGATTGCCCATGAGGAACCAGGACCTGGTCCTGCGCCCCATGTACTCGTCAATCGCTCGGATGCGTCCCGGTATGTCGAAATGGCGCACCAGTTCCCCGATATCTTGTTCAAACCCCATGACACGGGTGTCGGACCCCACGCCATCGCGCCAGATCCGGGGATGTGCGGGGTCCGCGATACAAGCTTCCATGCGGTCTACCAAGGCTTGGCAGACAGCGGGGTCGAGATCGCCCGGCACAACGAACGCTGTCTTCTCGAGGAGTTCGCTGAACTCCCCGCGCCCACCAACGGTGGCCATCCATGCCGACGCCGCCGCCGCCTTCGCATAGTTTACCGCTAAACTCATAAGCGTAGACTTTCAGATCCGAGATATCTCTGACGCGGGGCCTCGCCGAACTCCGGGCTCCGCAGCGGGCGTGCGTCAAATCCCGAGCGAAGGGACGAGGCGTTTCCGTGCCTCGTCAGCATTATCATATGCCACGAAGGGGGAAGTGGCGGAACTTGCCGGGCCTCCAAATTCACATTCGGGTTCCCGAAGAGGTCATCTGCCGCGTCATGTAGTTCACGACAGCCATTGCGCCATGACCGTCACAGATTTCAGCCGAATGTTCGGCAAGCGCCCGCAACCGCTCGGGCGATAACTGAGCCAGCAGCATAGCCAGGCCATCCCTCAAGCCCATCTCGTCGGGAAACAGGATCGCGGCATCCCGTTCGGCCAGCGCCCCCGCGACCTGCTTCTGGTTTTCGGCCAGCACAAACTGGATGGTAGGCAAGCCGAGGCAGCAGCGCTCCCACGATGTGCCACCCGCTGCGCCAACCGCGAGGTCCGCGTCAGTCATGAGTCGCGCCATGTTGCTGACCCCGGAGAGGACGCTGGTTGGTCGCCGCATCGTAGCAACCTGCGCCTGCACCTGCTCCAGCCATGGCGCTTGTGATGCCAGCACCACGGTGATCCGCAGATCGGGCGGCAGGTCACACGTGTTCAGCGCCCGGAGGACAGCTCCGGTTACATCGTTCCCGTCGATGCCGCCCATGGTGACGAGAAGATGCTTCAGTTGGGGGTCTTCGCGTCGGACCAGACTCTCGGCGCGCAGGGCGGCGAACTCCGGACGCAGCAGCGCGAAGCGCGGGCCCACCAGCGCGTCGGTGGCTGGCGGCGTGAGATCGCGATAGTCAGCCGCGCAACGACCAAGGTTCTGATCGAGCAACAGATCGCAGTCGTGGCGCCGGTCGGCCAGATCGTCGATGACCATGGTGCGGCCAACCACGGGCCGCAGAACCGCCTCCCACCGAGCATCAAGGGCGTAATGATCAACGATCAACCAGTCCGGCTGAATCCGCGCGGCGATGGCCGCGCACGCGTCCGCGTCCTGCGCCTGGCTGGACCCGAGCCAGGCAGCATGCGCGAGGCCGCTGTCGTCGTCCGGGGCGCTATCGACGTCCAGCAGGTGGAGGTCATGTCCGCGCGCTTGGATGACCTCCCCCAGATGCCCGGCATGCGCGCGGCAGACGAATGCGGAGCCTGCTCCGTGTTTCCGAAGTGCGTCCGCAAGCGTCAGGCATCGCATCACATGTCCGGCGCCCATGTCGGTCGACGCATCGACGCGAAAGAGCAAACTCATCCCAGAATATCTTTCAGCGCCTCGACCACCTGGTCCTGCTGCGCGTCGCTCATCGCGTGGAACATCGGGATGCTGATGGCCTCGCGATAGTAGGCCTCGGACTCGGGGAAGTCGGCGGCGTCATGGCCGAACGGGGCGTAGTAGGGCTGCCGGTAGATCGGGATATAGTGCAGGTTGACCAGCACGCCCCGGGCCCTCAACTCATCGAACACTTCCCGGTGGGTGCGGTTCGTGCGATCCAGTTGCAACCGGACGACATAGAGATGCAGGCCGGACCGGCCGTCCGGGTGTTGCCACGGCAGTGTCAGCGGCAGGTCCGCAAGCAGCCGGTCATAGCGGGCCGCCAGTTCGTGACGGCGATCGATGAACTGTTCGATCCGGGCCATCTGGGAGGCGCCCAGCGCCGCCTGCATATCCGTCATCCGGTAGTTGTAGCCGAGAGCAAGCTGCTCGTAGTACCAAGGCCCGTCAGACCGGGTCATCAGCGACGGGTCGCGAGTGATGCCATGCGTCCGTAGCAGATTCATCTGGCGCGCCAGCTCGGCGTCGTTGGTCAGAGCCATGCCTCCTTCCGCCGTGGTGATGATCTTCACCGGGTGGAAGCTGAAAATGCAGATGTCGCTGTAGCGGCAATTGCCGATCGGTTCGCCGAGGTAGGTCCCGCCGACCGCGTGGGAGGCGTCCTCAATCAGGCGGAAGCCGTAGCGCTGCGACAGGGCATGCAGCCTCTTCATGTCGCAGGGCTGCCCCGACAGGTGGACCGGGACCACGATTTTGGGCAGCCGTCCCCCGACCTCAGCCGCTTCCAGCTTCCGGGTGAGGGCGTCGGGGCAGAGATTGTAGGTCCGCGGGTCGATGTCGACGAAATCGACCTCCGCGCCGCAGTACAGCGCGCAGTTGGCCGAGGCGACGAAGGTGACCGGCGTGGTCCACAAGTAGTCGCCAGGCCCGAGTCCCAAGGCCATGCAAGCCACATGGAGCGCCGAGGTCGCGCTGTTCATCGCCAGGGCGTGGCTCGCGCCCGTGTGCGCCAGGACGGCGCCCTCGAAGCGCGCCACCGCCGGTCCCTGGGTCAGGAAGTCCGAATGCAAAACCTCTACGACGGCATCGATGTCTGCCTGGCTGATATCCTGACGGCCGTAGGGGATGGGCTGCATCAGATCGATCCAATCTTCTCGCGGTTCGCCTCAAGCCACACCTGCAGGTCGGCGGGGGACATCCACTCGGTGTTGTTGTCGCTGGCGTAGACGAACCCCTCGGGCACCTTGCGGCCGTCCTTGATCCGTTCCTTGCTTGTCGCCCACTCGTGGATGGTCGGCAGGATCTTGAAGTGTTCCGGATATTCGTAGGTGTAGTAGGCGTCTTCGGCGCTGATCATCTGCTCGTGCAGTTTCTCGCCAGCGCGGATGCCGATGTAATCGAGCCGTGCTTCCGGCGCGACGGTGCGCGCGAGGTCCGTCACCTTCATTGAGGGGATTTTCTTCACATAGATCTCACCTCCGACCATGTCCTCGAAGGCGTGCCAGACCAGTTCGACGCCTTGCTCCAGCGAAATCATGAAACGGGTCATGCGCTCGTCGGTGATCGGCAGAACGCCCTTGTCGCGGATGGACAGGAAGAACGGGATCACCGAGCCACGCGAACCCATCACATTCCCGTAGCGCACCACCGCGAACTTGGTCTTTTTCTCGCCCGAATAACTATTGCCCGCTACGAACAGCTTGTCCGAGGCGAGCTTGGTCGCGCCATAAAGATTGATCGGGCTGCTGGCCTTGTCTGTCGAGAGCGCGACGACGCGCTTCACGCCGCAGTCAAGACACGCGTCAATCAGGTTCATCGCCCCCAGCACATTGGTCTTGACGCATTCGAAGGGATTGTATTCGGCCGTCGGCACGATCTTCGTCGCCGCCGCGTGAACCACGTAGTCTACGCCGTCCAGGGCGCGATGGAGCCTGTCTTTATCACGGACGTCGCCAATAAAGAATCGCACTCGAGGATCGCCCTCGAACTTCTTCGCCATATCCCATTGCTTCATCTCGTCGCGCGAGAAGATGATGATCTTTTTTGGATTCATCCGATCCAGTGTCATGGGAACGAAAGTATTTCCAAAAGATCCAGTGCCGCCAGTTATCAGGATCGTGCTATCTTCAAACATCATCAACTACCTCGAATTCAATACTGGTCAATCGCAGGACCCATCATCACAAGTGTCGCCGGAAGGCTCGTACCGATCCAGAAAAGGCATTCCGGCCATCGCTAAGCTCACGCCGGACTCACCTGCGGATATCCGCGATGGTCTCAGCTATCGCCTTGGCCAAATCATCGCCGCGCCCACCCGCGGCCGCCGTGACCAAAGCCGTCAACCGCACCTCGTTCAGAACCAGCAAGTGATCGGCGGCCATCACCTCCAGGATGCCCTCGATGCACGGCCGCGCATCCTCGCCGCTGTCCACCAGTTCCTCGGCGATCTTCTCGCCCTTCTTCAGGCCGGTGAACTCGATCTTGATGTCCACGTCCGGCGTCTTGCCTGACAAGGCGATCATCTGTCGCGCCAGGTCGGCGATCTTCACCGGCTCACCCATTTCGAGCAGAAATTTCGACGGGCCGTCATCATCACGGCCGGCCTTGACCGCCGTGCTGTGCAGAACCAGCTGCACCGCCTCCGGAATAGTCATGAAATAGCGGTTCACCTCGGGGTGCGTGACGGTCACCGGTCCGCCACGGGCGATCTGATCACGGAAGATCGGCACGACCGATCCGGCCGAGCCCAGCACATTGCCGAAGCGCACGGCCGACAGCCGGGTCCGGCTTTCGGGCGCCAACGTCAACAGGGTCTCGGCGATGCGTTTGGTGGCACCCATAACATTGGTCGGATCTACCGCCTTGTCGGTAGAGATCAGCACGAACTGGTCCGCGTCCACCGCGATGGCGGCCCGGATCACGTTCCAGGTGCCCTGAACGTTGGTCAGCACGCCTTCAGCGGGATTGTCCTCGACGAGGCTGACATGTTTCAAAGCAGCGGCGTGGAAGACCAGATCCGGCCGCTCCGACCGGAAGACCTCGAGCACACGGGCTTCATCGCGCACGTTCGCCAAGACCGCCCTTCGAGTACCGGTTGATCGGACATTCGCGAGTTCACGGTCGATCTGGAACAGGAGGAATTCAGAATGATCGATCAGGGCAAGATGCGCGCAACCCAGCCCGACCAGTTGGCGAGCGATCTCCGATCCGATGCTTCCACCCGCGCCCGTGACCACGACCCGCTTTCCTTCGACCAGGGCCCGCAGGGGCATCGGATCCAGGGAGATGGGGGCCCGGGGCAGGAATTCCTCAAGGGGAATCTCACGGAGACGGCCATCGACATCGTCACCGTCCATGTCCGAAATCGGATGCGGTCGCAGAAGGGGGTGACCAGCTTGTCGCAAACGGCCGATGCGTTCCGCGGAAATACCAAAATGACTGACAGGATCCTCAAGGAACAGGATCGCGGGTTGAACCTTGGCGTCGCGAACCTGCGCGGCGATGACGTTCTCAAGACGATCCAGCGAGCCGACGCAGGGCACGCCGTGAAGGCGGAGCCCATCCTCCTGGCGGTGCGGCGACACCACGGCGGCGGGCCAATACGGAGCGGCGGGATCGCTTGCGAAATGGCGAACATGCCGCTCGGCTTGGGCCATCTCCCCGACGACCACCAATGGCGTTCCGGTGCGTGAGCGCGATCGCCACCAGGACGGAAGCATGCTCGCCGCGAGTGATCGGTCATGTGCGAGCCTCCACGCCAAGCGCGTACCGACCAGCAGCAGGAAGCTGAGCATCCAGGCCAGCGGCAGCACGGAACGAGGGAGCTCAACCCCCCGGTCTATGAAGAAGATTACCAAGACAAAGACGACCGCCGTCAGCGTCATGTTTCGTAACAGCGTCACAGCCTCGCGGGCGGAGGTGAACCGCCAAGCGCCGCGTTCGGTCTGCGAGACGAGCTCTATGACACCGGCGATTCCAGCATAGAGCGCGCCCCACCGCAGGACACGCAGTGCGTCGGGGTTCTCGAGCCACCAGGAGACGGAAAGAGCGCGGCGCAGCTCGTAGGCCAGCAGGAATGCAAAAAATACCACCAGAAGGTGCGCGAAGAATTTCGTGGCTCGGTTCACGTTTGCTCGCTCAACCCTTCTTGGTGGACACTGCTCTAGGCTGAGAGCCAACCCCAGGCAAAGGGATACCATCCGCCGCAACCAGCCGCAGGGCGATGCCATAATCCAGAACGCTTGAGAAGCGCCCCACTCAAAAAAGCGATAAAAGGCGGGCGGCCCAACTTCTCAGTGTGATAGTAGGGTAGGCGCCTGTGTTAATGGCGTTGAGGCTACCCGCTCCTGTCTCTATTGGGGCGGCGGCGATTTGGTGTTGACCTGACAGCGAGCTGTGATGGACAAGACCGTCGCTGGTCCCTTCAGGGATCCATTCTACAGTCGCCCGGTCCTTAGGAATCTGTCTTCATGCGAAAGATTTGGCTCGTCGTCATGATCGGGATGCTCGCTGCGTGCGCGAGCTCCGGGCGGGACCGCGCAACGACTACGGCGGCCAATCTGATCGACCCCATGGCGCTGCAAGGGGCAACCTCCGGCACGATCGGAACCGACTACCAGATTGGAGCGACCGATCTGCTCAACATCCGCGTGTTCCAGGTGCCCGACCTGTCCTTCGAGGAGGTCCGGGTGGACGCCTCGGGCTCGGTACAGATGCCGCTGATCGGTTCCCTCCGCGCCGCGGGCCACACGCCCGATCAATTGGCTCAGGAGATTCGAAACCGCTTGGCCGCCCGCTTCCTGCAGGACCCCCAGGTCACCGTCACGGTGGCCGAAGCCGCTAGTCAGAAAGTCACTGTCGACGGCGCTGTGACCAAGCCCGGCGTGTATCTGATGCGCGGCCAAACAACCCTGTTGCAGGCGGTGGCAATGGCCGAGGGACCGACGCCGGTGGCCGATCTTGAGAGTGTGGCTGTGTTCCGCACCGCCTCCACCGGCCGAATGGTCGCCGTGTTCGACCTACACGCAATCCGCAACGGCCGGGCTGCTGATCCGGTCCTGCTCGGCGACGATGTGGTGGTGGTGGACACCTCCCGTCTGAGAGCCGGAACTCAGCAGGCGCTCGCAGCCCTTCCGGGTCTCGCAGCCGTGTTCCGCTACTGGTGAGAGTCCGTTTGCTCGCCCTGTCCGGACGATCGCGGTATCCGACAGCCTCCGGTGCCCATTTCTCCAGCCCTGTTTCAGATCAGGCATATCAATGATCGACGACTTCCGCAGAATGAACCGCTCGGCGCGTGACGACGTCTGGGCGCAGAGCGACGGGGCCGGTGAGGCTCATGGCGGAATGCCCAGGCCGGGCATCGCCGACCGGGAGATAGTCGACATTGACCTGACGCGGTCCTTGCGGATCGCGTTCAAGCATCGATGGGTGATCCTCGGCGCCTTCGTGGCGGCGCTGGTCATCGGGCTGGCCATCACTCTCCTATCAACCCGCATCTACACCGCCTCTGCGACGCTCCAGATCGATCGTCAAGCGACCCAGGTCCTGGGTGAGATGGCCGATGCGGCACCAATCGAATCCATGGTCCAGGGGGAGGAGTTCTTCCAGACCCAGTATGGCCTGCTTCGCAGCCGGTCACTGGCCGAGCGGGTGGTCGACGGCTTGGGTCTGGCGAGCTCGGACGCTTTTCTGGAGCAGATGAAGATAGACGCACCGCGATCTGAGGAGGGCTCCGCTGCGGAGCGAACCCGCCGCCGGCGCGAGCTCGTTATTAAGACCATGCAGCAGAACTTCCACGTAGCGCCTGTGCGGGGGTCGCGCCTGGTTGGAATCAGCTTCGACAGCCCCAATCCAAATCTATCGGCAAGAGTGGTGAACGCTTTCGCCGAGGCCTTCATCAAATCGAACCTCGACCGTCGCTTCGAGTCCACTGACTATGTGCGCGACTTCCTTGAGGAGCGAATTGCTCAGACCAAATCCCGGCTTGAGGACGCCGAGCGCCAGCTCGTCTCCTACGCCGGCCAGCAGCAGATCATTAATTTCTCCGATAGCACCGAGCCCAACGCCCAGCAGGAATCTCTGGTTTCCCGAACGCTGGCGGCGCTCAACGCTTCTCTGGCAGAGGCACAGGCCAACCGGGTCGCGGCCGAGGCGCGCTGGCGCCAAGCCAATTCCTCTGCCCTGATGACTCTGCCGGAGGTGCTCCAGAATCCCGCCGTCCAACGCCTCTCCGAGGAACGCGCAAAGGTGTCAGCGGAGTACCGCCAGAAGCTCAGCATCTACAAACCCGATTATCCCGAAATGCAGCAGTTGAGCGAGCGCCTGGCGGAACTCGACAACGAGATCGCCGGCATCGCGAGCAGCATAAGATCGTCCATCCAGGCGCAGTACCAAGTCGCCGCCAGCGAGGAGCGGGCGCTGCAGGGCCGCGTCAACGGGCTCAAAGGCGATGTTCTCGACCTGCGCAATCGGAGCATTCAGTACAACATCCTGCAACGCGAGGTTGACACGAGCCGAACGCTCTACGATGGGCTGCTTCAGCGTTACAAGGAGGTCGGAGTTGCCGGCGGGGTCACCGCCAACAACATCTCGATTGTCGATCGGGCCCAGACGCCAAGCCGCCCTTCGAAGCCGAACCTTCTTCTCAACATCGCGATTGCTGGCTTGATCGGGCTGGGCCTCGGCGTTCTCTCCGCCCTGCTTCTTGAGGCGCTCGATGAAACGCTCGAAAAGCCTGAGGACATCGAAGAGAAGCTCGGCTTGCCGGTTCTCGGCGCCGTGCCCCTCCTGGACAAGGGCGTGGCGCCGACCACCGCCCTGTCAGATGTCCGCTCCGGCTTCTCGGAGGCGTACTATTCCATCCGCACCGCATTGCAGTTCTCGACCCCTGAGGGCGCTCCCGCCAGCCTGCTGGTCACCAGCTCGCGTGCGGCCGAAGGCAAGTCGACGACCGCTTATGCGATCGCTCTCAATCTGGCCCGTATCGGCCATAAGGTCCTCCTGGCCGACGGCGACCTGCGCAATCCTTCGATGCACCGGGTCGTCGGCGTCGAAAACGATGCCGGGATGAGCAATCTGCTTTCCGGGAACGGCGAGCTGTCGACCCTGACGAAGCGGACGCCCCAGGACGGGCTCGACTTCCTGCCTTGCGGCCCGCTTCCGCCGAACCCGGCGGAACTGTGGGGCGGTGATCGCCTCCCGAAACTTCTCCAGGAAGTCTCGGCGTTCTACGATCACATTGTGATCGACGGCCCGCCCGTTCTGGGCTTCGCGGATGCCCCCCTGCTGGCTTCCGCCGTCCAGGGCACGGTGCTCGTCGTGGAGTCCAAGCAAACCCGGCGCGCCCAGGCCCGGGGCGCCCTGCGACGACTCACAATCGGCGACACCCATATCCTCGGCGCCATCCTCACCAAGTTCAACGTCAAGGCGACTCGGTACGGCGGCTACGACTACGCTTACGATTACAACTATGGGGGCTCCGATAGCCCCTCACTGGGGGGTGGAAAGGCCAAGCGTCGTTGAGCGATCGGCGTAGCTCCATATCCCGTGGGAGCGCCGCACAGTTCATCGGCTATGGGCTCACGGCGCTCTCGGTCTGGCTGGGTTGGGAGGTCCTCAAGGCGCCGGTGGCCGAGCGGGCGCCGCCGGCGCTTGCAGTCCGCGTTGCGCCCACTTCGCCGGAGGTACTCCGTCGCGCAGCGGAATCTGAACTCGCCGCGGGGCGAGGGGATAATGCATTGGCCTTGGCCGGCGACTCTCTCGCCCGCGCTCCATTCAATGCCCGTGCGTTGAGGGTCCGGGGGCTTGCCGCTGCAGAGGCGGGCCAGACCACGCAGGCGGATCAGCTGCTCACGCTCGCCGGCAACTGGAGCTTACGGGATGATCCGGCGCATGCCTGGCTCGTTGAGCAGCGTCTCCGCCAGGGCGACTATAAGTCTTCCTTTGCCCACGCCGACACCCTCGTCCGGCGCCGCACCGATGTCCGGCCACAGGTCTTCAGCCTCTTCGAGACCGCATCCGTGGCAGACCCCAAAGCTCTCCAGGCGGTCGCAACTCTGCTCGCCGCAAATCCTCCCTGGAGGCAAGCTTACTTCACCTACCTTCAGGGCAAACCCGAACGCGACGCACTGCTCTTCGCGCTCGCGGTGGCGCTGGAGTCGTCGCCCGCGCGCTTCACACCGACAGAACTGTCCTGGCTTTACCAGAGATGGCTCCGCGAGCGGCGGTTTGGCGCCGTTGCCGCTCTTCGCGAGCAGATCAAAAGACCGGATCAGGCCGATCTATTGCTGAACGGGGAGTTCTCCCGCCCCACCGCCGATCGGATTGATCCGTTCGGATGGAAACTCGGGATAGGATCGGGTCTGACCGTCGAGGTCGTCGAGGATGACCAGAACGCCCGGAATCTGGCGCTCAGAACGGAATACGATGGTTATGGATCCAGAACCCTCACGTCGCAGGTCCTGACGCTGAAGCCGGGGCGCTATCTCTTCTCTGCCGATCATCGGGTCGAATCGGATGCTGGTCTGGCGAGCCTTTCGTGGCGTCTCACATGTATCGACACCGGCGCTAAAGTGGCGGAACTGCCCGTAGGCAAGGACGGCACGACGGCCGGTGCCTCCTGGGTCACGACCCGCGTCCCGCTCATCGTTACCGACAAGGGCTGTACCGTGCAGCGGCTCTCGCTGACCCCTCGCCCGGCCGATCGCCGCGCCCCTATCACGGCCTGGTTCGACAATCTGCAGATCCGTCGCTCCCCCGACGCTGACCTCTAGATTGAACCGCCACCGCCATGGGTTGAAATCAAACGCGCAAGGGCTGCTTTTTCCTTGCGCCGGCAACTTGGCGTCCGTATAGACGTTTTTGATCCGTCGCCCAAAGACGTGGTTGTACTTCAATTCGAAGGGGATGTTAGCATGCGTAAGACTATCGCCGCCGTAACGGCGGGTCTGCTGCTCGTGGCCGGTCAAGCGGCCGCCGCCGGCTCGAACAGCGCTGTTGCTCGTGTTGGCGATCGCGTCGGCGCTACTGCTGGTGAGTCCAGCGAGTTCGCGGGTATTCCGCTGCCGGTGCTGCTGATCGGCGCCGCCGTGCTCGTGGCCACGGTTGTTGTCGTGAGCGACGACGACAGCGAGAGCGACTGAGCCAGATTGATCAGGCCGCAGCGGTTGATCTAGATCACCTGTGCGTGGCCTGAATTGGTTTGACAGAAGCCAGTGGAACCCTGTCGCGATAGCGACGGCGGTTCTGCTGGCTTTTGCATTTCTACTGGGCGGCGCCAGCCGCCAGCATGAGCTGCGGCTGGCGCTTGTTGAGCTTGCCGCCCTTCCCTTACTCGTGCTCAGCGGCTTCTGCCTGATGCGCCGACCTTCCGGCGATGGCCACGCCTTCGCCTTGGCGATCCTCGGCGCGCTGGTCGCCCTGCCCCTGATCCAATTGATCCCGCTGCCGCCGGCTATCTGGACCAGTCTTCCGGGACGGGCTGAAACCGCGCTCGCCCTTGAGCTAGCGGGGCTACAGCCGGGCTGGACGCCCCTGAGCCTGACCCCCGACCGGACCTGGCGTTCGTTCCTCGCGCTGCTTCCTCCCGCCGCGATGTTGCTGGGCGTGCTCTGCCTTAATGTCCGCGTTCATCGCCGGCTGGCCTATTTCCTCATAGCTGCGGCCCTCGTGGCGATCATTGTCGGAGCCGCGCAGCTCTCCAGCGGCGGGAACCGCCTCTATCCATGGCGCACAACGGACGCAGGCAGCGTCAACGGGTTCTTCGCCAACCGTAACCATCTGGCCACCTTGTGCATGATCAGCCTGCCCTTCGCGGCAGCACTCGGGGCCGCCGCGATCCGATATCGCGAGCGGGGACTCCGGCTCTGGCTTTCGTTTCTGTTCACTGGACTAGTGATCGTCGCCTTGGGCGTGATCCGATCCCGCGCCGGGATCATCCTCGTATGGCCAGTGCTGGCGGCCTCCATCGTCGCCGCCTGGGTGGCCTCAGGCCGCGGACGGCCAAAGCCGGTGCTGCTTGCCCTGGTCGGTGCGGCCACCATCGGCGCCGTGGCGGTCGCCATATTTGCGCTGGCTCCCGTACTCAAGCGTTTCGACCGGGGCGGCGCACCGGAAGGCCGGTTCGAGAACTGGCCAATCGTGGCCGAGGCCGCCAACACCTATCTGCCGCTAGGCTCTGGCCTCGGCTCGTTCGACGCCGTCTACCGATCGGTCGAGCCGCTGCAGCGCCTGGACTCCACCTATTTCAATCAGGCCCACAACGAGTATCTGGAAACCTGGCTAGAGACAGGCTGGCTGGGCATTGGCGTCCTGATCGCCTTCCTCGTCTGGTACGCTCGCCGCACATGGGCGGCGTGGCGCGGTCGCCCGTCGACCCCACGAGACCTCCAGCGCGCCGCCAGCATCGCCATTGGCGTGGTCCTGCTGCACTCGGTGGCGGACTATCCGCTACGAACGGAGACCATCGCCGTGATCTTCGCCCTGTGCTGCGCCCTCCTCGAACTGGCGGGGCGTAGCGATGCGGAGTTGACGGAAAGTCGTGCCGAGGGCCGGCGCAGGGCCTGATCGGAAGGCCTCAGCCAGCCGCTTCGAGCGCGCCAAGGTCCGGCAAGACTTCCACCCGTACGTCTTCGGACGCCAGCGGATCGGCAGAACCGATGGCCCGCATCACTGCGCGCCCGGTTCCTTCCAGTCTTACGGCGCTCAGAACGCCGGACGCATAGGCCTTCGTGTCCACGCCGATCCGTCGATGGTCGATATGGACGTTGCGGGTCGGAGTGTGGCCGTGCACCACCACTTTCTCAAACGCGACAGGACTGTCCAGAAAGCTGTTCCGCACCCACATCAAGTCGTGCGCGCTCTGGCGATCGAGCGGTGCGCCCGGTCGGGCCCCGGCGTGGGCGAAGAAATAGTCCCCGAGGACCATGCTGAGCTCCAAACCTTCCAGGAACTTCCGCTCTGGCAAGGACAACTTATGGTCCAGGTCAGCAGACACGCGCGCCCAAGCCTCGACCTTATGCTTGAGATTCGGCGGCCGTAATCCTTAAGAACGTAGCGCAGCGTCACCTCCATACTCGCACCAGCGGGCGCCCGCGGACGGGTCCTTGAGGAAGTTCAACATCGCCTCCTCGTGGTTGCCCTTGAGGAATCGCCACTCGATGCCGACGTCCTGCGGCAGGTCCACGAGATAGCGGATCACGCCCCGTGAATCCGATCCGCGATCCACATAGTCGCCGAGGAATATCACCACCTTGCGTTTCGCGGACGAACCCGCTGCATCCGCCAGGATCGCGTCGACCAACGGCTTGAGCAGATCCAGACGCCCGTGCACGTCTCCGACGGCCCATAGGACGACGCCCTCCGGGATTCGCGGCGCCACGGGGGCGCCCACCTTTGGTTTGCGTCTGAATAGGCTGGAGATCATGTTTGTGATTGTCTGTGTGGCCGCCTCAGCAGCCGCCTATCATTCTCGTCGGGCCCTGTTCGACGCGTTATTAAGGGGCCGCGTCTGTTCACAAAAGGGGCGCAGTGAACCTAAGTCTTGAAATTGCTCAAAACTCTCACTCGCTTGCGAATAGTCCCGCGGTCCGCCGATGTCCATCCATATCCCGGATGCTGCTGGTTTGTCCCCGGAGCATTAGTAATCCCGCAACGAGTTGGCCGGCGACAAGGCAGACCGAAGAATTGCTCTACCCTAACCGCATGAGCCGCCGCCCCCCGCTCCCCTCGGCTGCGAATCATCCTCTAGGGCTCTGCGAACATGGCCCATGACCGGTTCCCATTGCCCCAAGTGCTCTGCTCGAAATAGTCGAGCGGAAGGATAGCAGGGAACATGGTCCGTCCCGAACGGTGTCCATACGTCAGAGCCGGCGATGAACCACACCTCTGCTCCACAAGCCGCCGCTATGTTGGTCGTCGCCGTCGCCGCCCCTACGACCAGGTCCAGGGCCACACAGAGCGCAGCCAGGTCATCCAGATCCGTCTTCAGGTCGATGCCGGGCGGGGTCCACAACTGAACGCCCGTATCCCGCGCCGCTTCAAGGTCGGCGCTGACCTCCCCGTACTGAAGGTTGACGAAATGGACGTCCGGCAAACTGAGGACCGGCCTCCACATTGCGAACGGGGAGAAATGCCGCACCCGCGACCCGGTCATCTTGAGGCTCTTCCAGATCACCCCGATTTTTGG
>Ga0307414_10000519_pt1 | contig 20017 bp, 16 predicted proteins | sample DK1Ometagenome_FD_203804 | JGI IMG/M metagenome (GOLD analysis project Ga0307414, IMG submission 203804) | Maize rhizosphere microbial communities from greenhouse at UC Davis, California, United States - DK15-O-3 | ecosystem: Host-associated > Plants > Roots > Rhizosphere > Soil | place: USA... | reverse complement strand
CGCTGGAGGAGATCACGCTGGCCGAACAGATCACCTGGATATTTTTTCCGGGCGACCAGCGATTGCGCGCGATGGTTGCAGTGCTTCGGGCCGGGCTGTTGTTCGAGCTCGGCCGCCCTGACCCGCTGACCGACATGACCGCGCTGGTCGGTATCGTGGCCGCCGTCGAACCATGGACGGAAATCCAGATATGGACGCATGTGCAGGGCGCGCGCGCCTCACTCGCGCAAGGAAGCGCGAGTGAGGCAAGGGGAATTCTTGCCTATGGTCTGGAGGTTGCGAAGCGCCTCGACTCGCCGCGGCTCGACTGGGCGCTGAGGCTTGCCGATATCGGCATTTCGCTGCAGCTCGGCGAGCATGCGCGGGCGGTCGAGGCGGCAAACTCGCTCGGTATGTCGACGGTCGGGGAATTGGCGAGCCTGCCATCCTTCCTCACCTGGCAGGAGCGGATCGGCGCGGCCCTGACTGCGGCACAGCTCGCAGGCGCGATGCCGGATTCGGCCGCCGCCGACCCGTTGATCGCGCTGGCGCGCGAGATGATCGCGGTCACGACCGCACCGCGGCTCGACGTCCAGCTAGCGATTGCCGAAGCCCGCCTATGGCATAGCCGGGGCAACCGCGAAGGCGCGGCGGAGCATTTTGCCCGCGCGCGCAAGCTCTGCAAGTCAGGTCTGCCGGTTAGGCTCTTTCTCGATGGCGGAGAGCAATTGCGCGGGTGGGCACCCGAGGCGGACGCGCCGCTTGCGGACATGCAGCGGATCGACTTTGGCGTCGTCGACCAGCCGTCACTTCACGACGATCCCCTGACTCCGAGAGAGCGGCAAATTCTCATGCTGCTTGGAGAAGGACATCAAAACAAGGTCGCCGCGCACCGCCTCGGCTTGAGCGAGGCGACCGTGAAATTCCATCTGCGCAATATCTATCGCAAGCTCAAGGCGCAGAACCGGACCCAGGCGCTCGCAAGGTATCGCACTCTCGGGGATATCCGCCGAGGATAGGAGCGGCGCTCCGCCGCTCCCCATGGCGCCGGTTCGCACCGGACCTACGCAGGACCCGGTGCGAGCGCTTCTTCACGCTGCGCGGAGCCGACCGCCTCGGACGATCGTTCGAGATATTTCACGATGGCAACGCCGAGCGGATCGGCGGACGCGGGATTCTGCCCGGTAAAGAGCGGTGCATCGACAACGACATGCTCCGCGAGGGGCGCTGCGCAGCTGTAGACGCCGCGGAGTTTCCGCAACATTTCCTCGGGAAGGACCGGCACCACCTTGTCGAGGCCCATCATCACCTCCTCGGCGTTGCTGATCGCAGTCACCTTGCGGTTCTTCACCAAAGGCTCGCCATTCGGATCGACGGCCTGGGTGAGACCGATCACCCCGTGACACACGCCGGCGATGACCTTCCCAAGCGCGAAATATTCCTCGACGATGCGCTTGAGGTCGGAATTGTTCGGGAAATCCCACACCGTCGCCGATCCGCCGACCATGAACAGCCCATCATAATCGCCGGACCGCACGTCCTTGAGTCGCGTGGTGTTCGCGAGGGCCGCGCTCGCTTCGGGATCGTCCAGGAGGCGCCGGCCGGCGTCGCTGACCCAATTATCCTCAAGGCTCGTCGGATCGAGGGGCGCAGCGCCACCCTTCGGCGACGCGAGGTCGATCCGGTAGCCCGCATCCCTGAGGCGCCAGTAGGGCGCCGCGAGCTCCTCGAGCCAGCTTCCCGTCTTGTTGCCCGTGGTTCCGAGCTGGTCGTGCGAGGTCACTACGAAAAGAAACGCCTTGGCCATCTATCTACTCCAGATTGAACATGTCGGAGCCTGATCCCACGGACCTGATCGTTCGCCCACTCGTCCGATTGGCGAATGCCCCCGTCCGTTCGGATAGGGTCGGGGCATGCCGCGACGGATCGGACGGCGCATGGCGTGCCCGCCTATTGGATGGCTAGGCAGCGACCGACGATCGGACAATTAGTGCCGCACTAAAAAACCAACTGGAGCTGCACATGTCGCTGAACGATCCGATTGCGTTGCCCGCCGCGCAGAAAGCCGGCTTTCGCCGTCCCTTGGGCAAGCCGGTCCCTTTCGAAGGCGAGGACGGTGTTTTCACGCAGAGCTGGTTCCCCATCTGCATGTCGAGCGCCGCAACCTCCGACTTCGTTCGCGGCTTCGATTTTCTCGACGGACGCGTGATCGTCTGGCGGGATCTCGACGGCGCGCCGCATGTGATGAGCGCCTATTGTCCGCATCTCGGTGCCGACCTCTCGATCGGCGACATGGTCGATGGAAAGGTGCGCTGCGCCTTTCACCACTGGCAATATGGCCCCGACGGGCGCTGCGCCGCCATGCCGAGCAAAGACCCGATTCCGGGCCAGGCGAGATTGTTCGAATTTCCGGTGTGCGAGAAATATGGGGTGCTCTGGGCCTTTAACGGTCTCGAGCCCCATTATGATCTTCCCGACTTCCCATTTCCGGAAGAGGACCTGGTCTTCAAAACCAAAATCTTCGGCGAGGAAATCCCCACCGATCCGTGGGTATTGTGCGCGAACACGCCCGATATGCAGCATATCCGCTATCTGCACGGCATCGAGATCAACGGCGACAATCCGCACGACGTCGTCGAGTGGACCGATCATTCGATGTATTATGAATTCGACGGAGTCCATGTCACCGGTGACCCAATTCAGCATCGCCTCGGGATCGTCGGCACGAGCATGTATTATCAAAGCACGAACTTCGCAGGCCGGTGGTTCGGCTTCGTCTCGCCCTTCACGCTCAACCGGCCCGGCCGATCGACGGTCTTCATCATTGTCTGCACCCGCAAGGACAGCGGCACGCCCGAAGAGGTCGAGCAGTTTCTCGAAGAGGTCGCCGAGCTTGAGCAACGTGTCGTGATCGATGACTTGATGAATATGCAAACGGTCCATCTCAAGCCGGGCACGCTCACACGGAGCGACCTGACCCTGTCGCGTTTCTTCGACTATATGCGGGCCTTTCCGCGGGGGCATCCGTCGGCCGAATTCATCCGCTAGCCACGGGGAGAGGGGGCTGCGCCTGAGCTGCGTCGCGGCCTGCCCGGCGCGCATCGAGCCGGCATGCGGTCGGCGCGACGCGCATCCCGACCGTCAGCCGCGTCCCGCGACCAACGGCTTGGACGTCCTCGGGCTCGACAATCATAATTTCAGGGAGTGAATGGTGACCGACAAGAACAGGAACCTGGCCGTCGTCCGCGAATTTTGGCGGGCGATTGCCGCGATGGATGTCGATGCCTATCTCGAGCTTTTCGCTGACGATGCCGTCTCGCGCGACCCGGTGAACAAGCCCGCCCAGATGACGAGCGAAGAGCGGCGCGCAAATATAGAGGCGGTGCTTGGCGGTTTTGCGGGCATCAGGGCGGCGATCGAATATGTGACGCCTTGCGGCGCGCATACCGCGAGCAAATGGACGCTGGTGGGCACAACACCCGAAAAGGAAAAGGTTGTTATCGAAGGCATCGACGTCATCCGCCACGCCGAGGACGGGCGCATTGCCGAGATATGGGGCTATTTTGATAACTAGCCAGGATATGGGCGATTGTTGCCGTCTTTTCAGTGCCGTCATTCGCGATCGGTCGCGACTATTGCCACAACTGCTGGGCAGTCTAGATAATTGAGGATCGTTGCGATCTCCCGTTCGGATCGGCGTTCGATAACGAAAAGACGGTAGATGCGACGGACCGTTTCGACCTCGTCGTCGGGGCCGGGCACGAGGATGACTCGGTCGGTTTGGAGGCTCTTGTGTTCACCGGGCGCAAGCGGCGCTTTCGGTTCGTTATTCTCGTTGACGAGGAAGCGACATAGGCCACATCTTGCGGGCCCGCCTTGGCGATAGCCTAGGGCGATCAGGCGGCATTGGCCGGCGAAAACTTTGATCGAGAGCTCGCGGCTATACTCACCCGCCATCACCCGCCATCACCCGCTTAACACTTTTCATTACGTCGGATTGCAGGCTGCCATCATTGTCGAATTGTTCGGCGCAATAATGGACGTTGATGCCGTGCTCTCGGCAGATGAATTCATAGTAGGCGCTTTCGTCAGCATCCTGAAAACGGCACCACCGTCTGATGTCATAGACGAGAACCGCTTCGTAGTCGGCCGTCCCGCTCCGAACGTCTTCAATCAGGCGGCGTAGCGAGGCCCGCCCCGCGATGTTCAGACTGCTCCTGCCCTCATCGGCATAGCTGCGCACGATCTGAAAGTTTCGGCGCGCAGCATAGAACGCGATGATCTCGGCTTGGTTCTCGGTCGAGTATCGCTGATGATCGACATCCGTACATATTGTGCGGCGGGCGTCGGACGTGTTCCTGCTTCTGTCTCCACTGTCGTCCCCGACGAATGTCATGAACGCGTCTCCGCGGCCCTTCAGTTTCCGCTTCTATTACTCAAGGGAGAGCGGAATGTCGTTTTCGAGGAGTGATCGAAATTTTCACGCAGATGCCGCGATGGCGCGGCGATTATCCCGCAATTGCAATTTTTTATTCCGAATATAGCCAGTTAACGTGTTTATGACGCAGTGGTAGGCGAATCTCAAATTCAGGAGACATGCCATGAAGACCCGTGCCGCCGTTGCGTTCGAAGCGAAGAAGCCGCTCGAGATCGTCGAGCTGGACCTTGAAGGACCGAAGGCGGGCGAGGTGCTGGTCGAGATCATGGCGACGGGAATCTGCCACACCGACGCTTACACGCTCGACGGCTTCGACAGCGAGGGCATCTTCCCGAGCGTGCTGGGGCATGAAGGTGCGGGCATCGTGCGCGAGGTCGGCGCCGGGGTGACGAGCGTCGTCCCCGGCGACCATGTGATCCCGCTCTACACCCCAGAATGCCGCCAGTGCAAAAGCTGCCTCAGCGGCAAGACCAACCTCTGCACCGCGATCCGCGCGACGCAGGGCAAGGGACTGATGCCCGACGGCACGACGCGCTTCAGCTATAAAGGTCAGCCGATCTTCCATTATATGGGCTGCTCGACCTTCTCGAACTTCACCGTGCTGCCCGAGATCGCGGTCGCGAAAATCCGCGAGGACGCGCCGTTCCAGTCGAGCTGCTATATCGGCTGCGGCGTGACCACGGGGGTCGGTGCCGTGATCAACACCGCCAAGGTCCAGGTCGGCGACAATGTCGTCATATTCGGGCTCGGCGGTATCGGGCTTAACGTGATCCAGGGCGCGCGCCTTGCCGGCGCGAACCAGATCATCGGCGTCGACATCAACCCGGACCGCGAGGAATGGGGCCGCAAGTTCGGCATGACCGAGTTCCTCAATTCGAAGGGCATGAGCCGCGAGGAGGTTGTCGCGGCGATCGTGCAGATGACTGACGGCGGCGCGGATTATACCTTCGATGCCACGGGCAATACCGAGGTGATGCGCACCGCGCTCGAAGCCTGCCACCGCGGCTGGGGTACATCGATCGTCATCGGCGTCGCCGAGGCGGGCAAGGAAATCGCGACGCGTCCATTCCAGCTCGTCACCGGGCGCAACTGGCGCGGCACCGCGTTCGGCGGCGCCAAGGGGCGCACCGACGTGCCGAAGATCGTCGACATGTACATGACTGGCAAGATCGAGATCGATCCGATGATCACCCACGTCATGGGGCTCGAAGAGATCAACAAGGGCTTCGACCTGATGCACGCCGGCGAGAGCATTCGCAGCGTCGTGGTGTTCTGAAGCCCGGACATGAGCGGCCGAGGGGGCGACCTTCGGTCCGTTACTAGGCGGACATGGCGGGGGCCAGCTCCGCGCCCAGCAGCGCGATGACGCGCGCGAGCTTGGGCGTAAGATGACGCCGACTTGGATAGGCAGCCCATATCGCCTCGTCCGCGATCCGGTCTTCTGGAAGCAGCTCGACAAGATTGGCGGCGCTTTCGCCGCGAAGATAGAATTCGGGCAGTTGGCCGATCCCCATTCCGGCGATGACGGCGTCCAGCACCGCCTCGCCGCTGTTGCAGCGCCAGCGCGCTGCGGGACGATAGGTTACATCGACGCCGTCGCGGCGGAAACGCCAAGTGCGAGCGCTGCCCACGAGACAGTCGTACCCGTTGAGGTCGGTGATGGTTTGCGGCGTTCCGCGGCGTTCGACATAGTCGCGCGAAGCGCACAGCACGAGTTTTCGCGAGGCAAGTTGAACGCCGGTGAGGCGAGGATCGCCGAGCCTGCCGGTGCGGATCGCAATGTCGTAGCCTTCGCCGACAACATCGACGAGGCGATTGCTAAGGTGGATCGTCACCGCGATTGCCGGATAGTTTTGGGCATAACGGCGCACGATCGGGGCCACGAAACGTTCGCCCAAGGTGGCCGCGCAGCTGATCCGGAGTTCACCTTGTGGCTCGCCTTCGCCGCCTGCCCATGCGAGCGCTTCGTCCCGGTCGACAACAAGGCGACGAAAACCTTCCAGCAGGGATTTGCCGAGATCGGTCAGGCCGACAGTGCGGGTGGTGCGATGAAAGAGTTCGGCCTGGAGGCGCGCTTCGAGATGCGCGACCGCGCGGCTGACCTGCGAGGTGGAGGTCCCGAGCGCCCGGGCAGCTCCGGCGAAGCTTCCGGCGTCGACGATCGCGACCATTTCCTCGATGCCGATCCAGCTTTTCATTCATTCCCTCGCATTTGCGGCGCCTGCCGCCTTGGGTAGGCACTCTTACTCCGCCTTGGCTCCTGGAAAAATTCCCCGGGACATCGTACCCGGGAGCTATGCGGTCCACTAGAACCGCACCCCGTCACCGGGCGGGCATATGGGCGATGAACCAGTCGAGTGTCCTGGCGACATAGTCGAAGAGCGCCGGCATCGATCGAATGCCGTGACCCTCGTGCGGATAGGTGACGAGTGCCGACTGCACTCCAGCCAGCCGCAAGGCGTTGTGAAATTCGGTGGCCTGGCCAGGCGGCGTGATCTTGTCGAGATTGCCGCAGATGTTGAGCGTCGGCGTGTTGACGCATGCGGCCTGAAAGACGGGGCTGCGCGTGAAATATCGACCTGCGGGATTATCGATCCTGTCTTTAAGAAAAATCTCGCAGAAGGTCGGAATATGGCAGGTTAGATGCTCGCTGACCCAGTTGGTGACCGGCGCAATCGATACCGCGGCTGCGAAACGCTGGTCTTGCGTGATCAGCCATGAGGTCATGAACCCGCCGTAGCTGCCTCCCATCACGCCGATACGCTGCGGGTCAGCAACGCCCGTTTCGACGAGGGCATCGAGGCCCGACAGGAAATCATGGGTGTCGGCCCCGCCCATGTCGCCGAAGACATGGCGCGCAAATGCCTGGCCGCGGCCGCTCGACCCCCTCGGATTGGGCTGGAATATCGCATAGCCTTGCCCGAGCAGCATCTGCATCATCGCCGAACGTCCGACATACAGCGGCCGCGAGAACCCGACCGGGCCGCCATGGACCTGCATGACCAGCGGATGGGGGCCGGGCCCCGCCGGCGTCACCAGCCATCCATGGATTTCGAGTCCGTCGGGCGCGCGCCAGGCGACGTCGCGGGCCGTGCCGAGATCGGTGGTCGCGGTGCGCATCTCGGCGGTTTCGAAGCTCAGGACGTCGCGCGTGCGAGCGTTTTCGAGAATGACCAGCGTCGGTGCCTCGAAAAACCCCTCGCGCAGGAACAGGGCATCGCCGGGTGCATCGCCATAGGGTGCGATCTCGGGAAAGAAGGACCCCGACGCTGTTGACTCACGACCGCGCCAGATTTCTCGGCTCGAGCCCTCTGTCCTGTCGAACAGGCCGATCAGTGTGTCGGGACCGCGCGCGCCCGCGAACAGGAGATTGCCGTCGCCTTGCCAGACGAGCTGAACGAGGTCCGCACCGAGCGTATCGGGCGATGAGACCGCACCTGTCTCGACTTCGATCAGGCGGAGGTCGCCGGCGACCACGTCGCGGTCGCTGCATATTGCCTCGACGACGGCAATGGTCCCGCCCGAGGGACTGGCGGTCAGCCAGCCGAGCTGGTCGCGGGCCTGGTAGAGGTTTCGCACCGATCCGCTGGCGACCTCGATCAGTCGCACATCGGCGCTGTACCAATATGTCTCCTCGGGCCGGTCGGAGCAGATCGTCGCAATCTGCCCGCTTCCGCACCAGACCGACTTCCAGATGTTGAGACCGTCGGGCGTGATCCGCCGCGCGGTATCGCTCGCAACGTCGTAAATCCAGGCGCTGCGCCACGGCGTTTCTTCGTTCGACGATTCCACCGTCGGGAGCCAGGACGGGCGCTCGTCGGCCTCGAGATCGACCGCCATCGCGCCCTGTACGCCGGCAAGGTCGGAGCCAAAGCCGGCGACGCCGAGTAGGATGGTTTTCCCGTCGGCCGACCAATGGAAATATTCGACGAAGCCATCGACGGTGGTGGTTGGCCGGTCTTCGTGCGAGACCGGATCAAGAAGCCGCAGCCTATTGATATGGGCCTGCTCGCGATCGGACAGGAAGGCGATGCATCGCCCGTCGGGTGACCATTTGGGGGAACTGTCCGAACGGGGACCGGCGGTCACGATGTCGTGATGTCCGGTTTCGAGCTCGACAAGCGCGATCCGCGTCGAGGGTGCGCCGTCGAGAGCGTCGCATACGAGCGCTGCGCCGGCGGCGCGCCGGCCATCGGGACTTGCGGCCAATTGGCCGAGCGTTGCCGCTGACCCCGTGCCAGGGCGCAGCCACGCCCGGGTCACGTCCTGTGCCGCCGTAAAAAGCGGATGATCGCGGTAGTCGCTCTGCATCGGTTATCCCGTATTTGTCGAAGATCGTGTAAAAACTGCTCGCATTGCGCCGCGACGGCGCTGTCGCCTTCCGTAAATTGCGGGAATTTTGGCGAGACTAGACCATTTGATCGAACCGTCTATACGGCTGCCGCTGCCTGACCGTCGGCCGGAATGCCCCGAGCGCCGTACCAGGGCTCGAGCACCGCGCGGAGGGCTGCGCCCGCCTGTTCGATATCGAACGCTTTGTCCGTCACGGCGAGAACCTCCCATCCCGTGAGGATCGAAAGAATAACCGATGCGAGTTTCCTTGGTTCGGCGGCTTCGCTGAACTTGCCCCGCGACTTGAGCGAAACAATCATCGTCTCGATATTGGCGTTCATCGTTGCATATTTCTCGTGCACCACCTTTTGCAGGTCGGTGCGACCGGTCGAGACGAGTTCGACGAGGAGGGCACGGCGGATACCTGCTTCGTCGAGCACCGCGTCGGCGAGCCTGTGCCCGGCGATCAGCGCGTCGATCATGTCGTCGCAGGTTTCCATCTCGAGCTGCGCCACCGCGACGATCTCGTAAACATATTCGACCACGGCCTCGATCACGGCATCGCGCGAGCTGAAGTAATAATACAGCCGCCCGGGACTGATTCCCGCTTCTTCGCAGATTTCGTCGGTCGTCGTCCCATCGATTCCCTTCAGGCTGAAGCGCCGGGCGGCGGCGGCAACAATGTGCCGCATCTGCGCCTTTTTCTTGTCGGGTTGAACTGTGCGCATCTTCTTATTCTCCGCCTGTTTGTGACACCCTCTTGACAAATCGAGCGAGCGCTCGCAACCATTAAAAACCGAGCGCTCGCTCCGATATTAAAAAATTGAGGGATTGATGATGATGAAAGCGGACACAAAGGTGACTTCCTCACAACACTGGACGCGCAATGCCGCACAAGTGTCCGTAATCGCCATGGTTTTGGCGTGGCCGGGCCTAGCCTACGCGCAGCAGAATAACTACGAAGACAGCGAAATCGTCGTCACCGCGCAGAAGCGCGACGAGTCGGTGCGCGACGTGCCGCAGTCGATCACAGCGCTAACCGGTGAGGCGCTCGCACGCAGCGGCGTCCAGTCGCTCGAAGACCTCGCCGCGCAAACGCCGGGCGTTTCGACTTTCAGTCTCGGCGGGGCAGGGCAGAACCAGATCACGATCCGCGGCGTCACCACGGGCGTCGATGTCAGCCCGACGGTCGCAACCTATATTGACGATGTACCCTTCGGATCGGGCACACCCTATGGCGGCGCGGCCCAGCTCGGGATCGAACTTGGCTCGTTCGACGTCCAGCGCGTCGAAGTGCTGCGGGGACCGCAGGGCACGCTTTATGGGGCAAGCGCCTTTGGCGGCCTGCTAAAATATGTTCTTCAGCCGGTCGACCTGTCGGGGAGCAGCGTCAAGTTGCAGACCGAGGGTTCGGTGACGGAAAAGGGCGGCTTCAATTCGGGTTTCCGTGGTGCGGTAAACCTCGCTTCGACCGCCGGAGACTATGGCGTGCGCGTTACGCTCTTGCGCAACCATGATGCGGGATATGTCGACAATGCCGCGACCGGCCGCGAACGCGTCAATCGCAACACGTCGACAGTCGTACGCGTCTCGGGGCTAGCCGAGCTCACCGAACGGCTTCGGGTCCGCGGCACCTTCCTGCTCCAGAACCTCGACCGCGACGGGACCGGCGAAGTCTATTACGACCGGCAAACGCGTGAACCCCTTTATGGTGACCTCACGACGTTCCAGCCGAACGAATCGCCGCTGAGGCAGAATTACAAACTCTACGCCGTCGGCGCGGACTATGATGCGGACTTCGCGCAAATCTCGGCGACCTATAGCCATCAGGACATCTCGAACGTCTATTATTATGATTCGAGCGAACTCTATCCGCTGCTGTTCAGCGGTCTCGTCGACACGACGACGGTAAAGACCGACCAGTCCGTCGCGCGCGATACCGGCGAGCTGCGCTTCACATCGCCCGCAGGCAAGCCATTCGAATGGGTTGCCGGCCTCTATTACACCAAAGAGCGCTCACGGCGCGTTCAAAGCCTGATCGGTTTCAGCGACGGGGTGGCAGAGCCGGTCAATCTCGGCACGTTCGACATCAACAATGACTATGAAGAGGTCGCGGCCTATCTGAACGGCACCTATCACGTCTCGAGCCAGTTCGACGTCACGCTCGGTGCGCGCTACAGTCATACGAGCCAGGACTTCTTTCAGGTCGGCTCGGGTTTGATCGGCCAATCCAATCCGGGCGCCTCGATGAAGGGCGACGTCGTCACCTATCTCGCGACGATGCGCTACCATCTCGATGACAAGACGATGTTCTATGCCCGGGCGGCGAGCGGTTACCGGCCCGGCGGGCCGAATCTCGTCGCGCTCGACGAGAATGGCGATCCGATCGGCGATCCGACTTTCCGTCCCGACAAATTGTGGAACTATGAAATCGGCGTGCGCAGCCGTCCGCTCGACGGCGTGACCTTCGATCTTTCGGGTTTTTACATCGACTGGAGCGATATCCAGCTGATCGGCGTCCGCAACGGCCTCGGCGTCGCGGTCAATGCGGGCAGCGCCGTGAGCAAGGGCGTCGAGGCCAGCCTCGTCGTCACCCCGCTTCCCAAATGGACCGTCAGCGGCCAAGTGACTTATACCGACGCGCATCTCACCGATGCGGCGCCGGATCTCGGCGCGCGCGATGGCGAGCGTCTGACCAGCGTTCCCGACTGGTCCTTTTCGGTCGCCACCGATTATAATTTTGATCTTGGCAGCGCGTGGGCGCGGCTGGGAGCGACTTGGCGCTATGCCGGACCGCGCACGTCGAGTTTCGACGGCAACGCCCAGTATCCGCAATATAATCTGCCGGCCTATCATGTCGTAGACCTGCGCGCGGGCGTGGCATTGGGCGAGTGGGACCTCAGCCTCTATGTCCGTAATCTCTTCGACAAGCGCGCCCAGCTCTCCGCCAACACGATCTTCGCGTCGGCCGGCGGGCCCGCGCGCCTCGCAATCATGCGGCCCCGGACGGTCGGTCTCGTTGCGACGACGACCTTCTGAGGAAAGCCAGCGTGACCATGTCAGCCCCGCTCGAACCCTCGTCGCTGTTCGACCTCCGCTTCCTTCGCGACGCGCAGCTGTCGCCAGACGGGAAACAGATTGCCTATTGCGTATCCGAAACCGAAGCGGACGAGCATTTCGGTATCTGGATAACGAGCGAGGTCGGCGGTGCGGAGCGGAAAATCCCGTTCGCTGGAAATGCCGCGGTACCGCGCTGGTCGCCGGCGGGCGACCGGCTTGCCTTTGCAGGCAACGGTAGGCTCCATGTTCTCGACCTCGCAGCCTGGGAGGCAGGACCTCCGCTAACGCCGGCCGACCTGCTCGTCCAGGGCGCGCCGTCTTGGGCGCCCGAGGGCGGAGAGATTGCGGTTTCACTGAGCCGGCAAAACGAACCGGTAGGCGCCCGGTCGATCACCGGGGCTTCGTTTCGCGTCGATGGCCTCGGCTTCACGGCGGGCTATGAGCAACATATCCATGTCACGCGGGTGGATCGTCCTGAAACGATCCAGCTGACCGCAGGGGATACTTGCTGTTCGCAGCCCGCATGGAGCCCGTGCGGCGGCACGATCGCCTTCCTGATGACCGATGCCGCGATCCCGCTCGCCTCCTATTCGCCGCGCCTGATGCTGATGCCGCGTTCGGGCGGCGAGCCGCGCGAGCTTCTCGGGAAAAACTGGTTCATCACTGGGCTGTGGTGGCACGCCAATGCGCAGCGGATCGTCGTGGCCGGCGATCGTGACAGCGACCTTACCGTTCCCTCGGCGCGCCTCTGGACAATCGCGGTCGACGGCGGGACTGCCGATTGCCGCACTTTGGGCTCCCCGGGGAGCGTCGGCATGCGAATTCACCACGACATGCCGAGCTGGGATCTGACCCAGTCCAGCATCTTCAGCCAGCTCGACGAGCGGTTCGCGATGGTTTCGCTGCAGGTCGGGGGACAGGTCAGAATCTGCCGCGTCGCGCTCGCTGGCGAGACTGACGTCGCCGAAGTTGTCGGAGGCGAATGCTCCAATCTCATTCTGGGCTGCAGTGCTGCCGCCGGCCGCCTCCTGTTTGCACGCACCGACCTCCATGCGCCGCCCGAGCTTCATTCGGCCGATCTTGACGGGGGCAGCGAGCGCCGCCTCACCCGGCTCAACGATGCCATACTCGCGGCCTGGCCCAAAATGGACGTCGAAGAAATCGGTTTCGTCGGCGCCGACGGCGTTGCGGTCGAGTCCTGGTACCTGAAGGACGCGAACCGGACGGGGCCGCTGCCCACCGTGATGTTCGTTCACGGCGGTCCGTTCAATTCGACAGGCCATGCGTTTCGCTACGATCTCGTCCTTCTCGCCTCGCGCGGCCTTGGCGTCGTTTTTTCCAATTTTCGTGGCTCTTACGGCTATTCGGATCAATATTCGCGCTCGGTCATGGGCGACTGGGGTGCACGCGCTTTCCCCGATCATATGGGCACCGTCGATGCCGCCATCGCACGCGGTCTCGCCGATCCCGAACGGCTCGGTGTCTGGGGCGCGTCGCATGGCGGTTTCGCGACGGCATGGCTCGTTGGCCACACCCACCGTTTCAAGGCTGCGATCGCCGAGGCGGCGACCACCAATTTCGAGACGGCCTATTATCTGTCGGATGCGCCGGAGGCGTTCGCGCGCGATTTCGGCGGCAAGCCGAGCGAACTGCCCGACGTCTACCGGTCGCGTTCGCCGCTGACCTATGCGCACCGCTGCCGAACGCCGACGATGATGCTCCACGGCGAGGAAGATTATCGTTGTCCGATCAGCGAGGCCGAGCAATTCTACCGCGCGCTGCTCGACGCCGGTTGCGAAACCGAGCTCCGGCGCATTCCGGGATGTTCGCATATGGGCGATTCTGCCGGACCGCTCAGTGCGAGGCGGGCGCAGAACGAAGCGCTCGTCGACTGGTTCTGTCCTCGTCTGTGAATGAAGGAACCGAGCGATGATGACGGCACCGTTGAATATCTCCGAGCCCGAAAGGCGGCCGTCGATCCTGCGCGGCGCGCGGACGCAGCTCGTCCTGCTGGCGATCGCCATGGCGCTGGCCGGCTATGTCCGCACGGCGACCGGCCCACTCCAGGAATCGATCAAACTCGGCATGGGGCTGAGCGACAACCAGATCAGCTTTCTGCAGGGCGCCGTGGTCGGACTCCCTATCATGCTGTCGGCGGTCCCGCTCGGCATGGCGATCGACCGCTTCACGCGCGTGATCCTGCTCCGTTGGCTCGCGATCATCTGCCTGCTTGCCAACTTCGCGACGACGGCGGCGCCGACATATGAGGCGCTGGTTGTTGCGCGTGGACTGGCCGGCGTCGCTGCGCTCAGCATCATTCCCGTCATTCTCTCGCTGCTCGCGGACCTGTTTCCGGCCTCGGCGCGCGGCAAGGCAATTTCCGCGGCGATGTTCGGCCAGGTCGCGGGCAGCTCGCTCGCCTTCGCTCTCGGCGGCGCGCTCCTCACCGCCGTAGGATCGGAGGGCGACGGATGGCGGTCCGCCATGCTCTGGCTGACCGCCATCTCGCTGCCGCTCGTCATCTTGCTGTTCTGCATTGCGGAGCCGGCGCGCAAGCCGCGCGAGGACAGCAATGCGGGTGCCGACGCCCCGTTCGATCGCGTGAAACTCCTCCTTCTTGCCTGCGGGGTCATCGCGATGGAAACCGCCGTCGGGGCGGTCCTCATCTGGGCCGCGCCGACACTGGCCCGCGAGTTTGCGCTCGCGCCCTCGTCGATCGGTGTCGCCATGGGGGCCGCGATGCTCGTCAGCGGAATATTCGGCCCGGTCGCAGGCGGCTTCCTCGCCGACCAGACATATAAGCGCGGCGGAGTCAGGTTCGCCTGCCTTGCACTCGGCGGCCTGTCGCTCCTGTGCGTGCCGCTCGCGCTTTACACGCTTCCCGCCTCGCCTGCGGTTGCCATTGCGCTGCTGATCGCATCGATCACCATGATGCTCGCGACGGCAGTTTTCGGCATCACGCTGTTCACGATCATCGCACCCGCGCACAGGCTTGGACTTTTCAACTCGATCCTCATGGCCGGGGTGCTGTTCTCCGCGCTTGCCATCGCGCCCTTCGCGGTCAGCCTGCTCGCCGGCCGGATCGGCGGTGATGCGCAGATCGGGGTTGCGATGTCTCTCGTCTGCGTGGGCGCCTCTCTCCTTTCGGCGATCTGCTTCGGCCTTGGCGGGATGACCAGGTCGCCTCATGACATGAAGCGACAGGACCGATGAACCAGATGAATTCGCCAGCCAGCGATCCCCGGATCAGCCGGTTCCCGCTCGGCGCGGCGATCACCGCAGCCCGGCTTGATGCCGATCCCTATCCAATGCTCGCGCTCGTGCGCGAGCAAGAGCCGATCAGCTGGGTTCCCTCGCTCGGCATGTGGCTCGTCACCGGCTATGAGGATGTCAGCCGTCTGCTTCTCGATACTGAACGGCTCACAACGGCTTCGCCGCGCTCACCGATCGTCGACACGTTCGGGCAGAATATGCTGACCACCGAAGGTACCGACCATAGCCGGTACCGGCGCGCGCTCCAGCCGAGCTTCATGAAGCCCTATATCGCGGAACATCTCCTTGCGGAGATCGCCGCTTCGGCCGACGAACTGCTCGCAGCATTGGGCGATGCCGCGGAGATCGACATCCGCCACGCCTTTGCCGCGCGGCTTCCGGTGCAGGTCATCCTCGCGACGTTCGGGCTGCCCGCCGGGGCGGAACCGCTCGTCCGCCGCTGGTACGATGCGTTCGAGCTCGGCCTCGCCAATTACGAGGGCGACCCTATCATTCGCGCCGCAGCGAAAGCGAGCGCGGAGGAATTTCGCGCGTATCTCCAGAATGCGGTCCACGCCTCGCGCGGCAACGGAACAACGACGCTTCTTGGCCGCCTGACAGCCGAAGGCGGCTGCGATCTTTCGGTGACCGAGGTCATCCAGAACATGCTGATCGTTCTGTTCGGAGGCATCTCCACCGTCGAGGCGCTGCTTTTGAATGCCGTTTGGGCGCTCGGCCACCGGCCCGAAATGCTGAAGCTGGTGCGTGAAGACCGCTCGCTGGTCGGAAATGTCATTGAGGAGACGATGCGGTGGCTCAGCCCGGTCCAGTCGGCAACCCGCTACGCGGTCTGCGACCAGGAGATTCTTGGGGTCGAGGTTCGCGCCGGCGATATGTTGATCTGCTCGTTGGCGGGAGCCAACCACGATCCGCGGATGTTCGAAAATCCCACGCGCTTCGATATCCGGCGACCCAACAGCCGCCGCCACCTCGGTTTTGCTATCGGACCCCACCTGTGCCTGGGCTTCCGGCTCGCCAAGGCCGAAGCCGAGGTCGGCATCAACCGCATCATCGACCGGTTTCCCGATCTGGCGATCGTCGCGGAACGGAGCTCGCCGCCAACGGGCTATGAATTTCGTCAACCGCGCAGTCTGTGGCTAAAAGCCCGTGGCTGACATCGCCGATATCGTTCGCGCGCCGCTCGCGCGACGCGGCGCCGCGCCCACGGGGCAGATATTGTCTTTTCACTGCCCCGACCGGCTGGGGGTCGTTGCCCGCTTCTCGCAGCTTCTCTACCAGGCGGGTGCTTTCATCACCGAGATGTCCGAATTCAGCAATCCAGTAACCGGCAGTTTTCACGCGCGCTGTGTCTTCGCTGACGAGGCGATGTCGATACCATTCGCCGATTTCGCGTCGGGGCTGGACGTTCTCGCGCGCAAGCTCGACATGACATACAGCCTGCGCCCCGTCGCCGACCGGCCGCGAATCCTCATCGCGGTGTCGCGTTTCGATCATTGCCTCCATGCGATGCTCGCCAAATGGCGCGCCGGCACGATGCCTGCGGACATCATAGGCGTCGTGAGCAACCATGAAGATTGCCGGGCGCTCGCCGAGTGGTACGGTCTGCCTTACTGGTATCTGCCGATCACCGCCGCGACGAAACCGCAGCAGGAAAGGCGTCTGCTTGAAATTATGGCCAATCGGGACGCCGAACTTCTCGTGCTCGCGCGCTACATGCAGGTCCTCTCCGACGAGCTTTGCACACGGCTCGATGGCCGCGTCATCAATATCCATTACAGTTTTCTGCCGGCCTTCAAGGGCGCGAAGCCCTATCACCAGGCCTGTGAGCGCGGGGTCAAGGTCATCGGGGCAACGGCGCATTATGTGACGCCCGATCTCGACGAAGGGCCGATCATCACGCAAGAGGTCCGGCCGATCGATCATGATGTCACCGCCGAGCAGATGATCGAGATCGGCCATGACACCGAGGCTGCCGCCCTGACCCGCGCCGTGCGGCTGCATTGCGAAAACCGCGTCCAGCTCGTTGGCGCCCGTACCGTCATTCTCTAGGAAATCATGATGCAAAGATATTCTGCTTGGTCACTCTTCAAGCACGGGCTGTCGGGCCATCGCAACTGGCCGCAGGCCTGGCGTAATCCCGAGCTGCGGTCGCGCTACGATGTCGTCATCATTGGCGGCGGCGGACACGGACTCGCGACTGCATATTATCTCGCGAAGGTTCATGGCATTACGCGCGTCGCGGTTATCGAGCGCGGCTGGATCGGCGGCGGCAATACCGGGCGCAACACGACGATCAGCCGGTCGAACTATTTTTACCCCGAGAGTACCCGCTTCTATGAACATTCGCTTCGCCGATACGAAACCATGGCGCGCGACCTCAACTACAACATCATGTTCAGCCAGAACGGGTTGATGACGCTGGCCTTCAGCCGCCACGAAATGGAGATTTTCCGCCGCTGGGCGACCGCGATCCAGGTCCAGGGCGTCGATAGCGAAATGCTGACCCGCGATGAAGTGGCCGCGGCGGTTCCGCTGCTCAATATGAGCGCCGACGCGCGCTATCCCGTTTACGGCGGCTTCATCCAGAAGCGCGGCGGGGTCTCACGCCACGACGCGGTCGCTTGGGCTTATGCGCGCGCGGCAAGCAGCCTCGGCGTCGATATCGTCCAGAACTGCGAAGTGACCGGGCTCGACGTGAACGGGGGGCGTATCACCGGTGTCAGGACGAGCCTGGGCGATATTCGGGCCGACAAGGTCGGGATGGCGGTGGCCGGACACAGCAGCGTCGTGGCGTCGATGGCGGGCATCAGGCTCCCGATCGTCAGCCAATGCCTCCAGGCAATGGTCAGCGAACCGGTCAAACCCTGTTTCGGCCACACGGTGATGTCTCCGATGGTGCATTGCTATGTGTCGCAGTCCGATCGCGGCGAACTCGTGATCGGCGGCGGCGCCGACACCTATCCCTCTTACGGCCAGCGGGGGTCGCTTCCCGCGACCGAGGCGGTACTCAACGCAATCGTCGAAATCTACCCGGCATTCAGCCGCCTCAAGCTGATGCGCCAATGGGCCGGTATCGTCGACATCGCGCCGGACGCGAGCCCGATCGTCTCGAAAACGCCGGTGACCGGCTTCTATATCAGCACTGGCTGGGGAACCGGCGGCTACAAGGCCATTCCAGCCGGCGGCGAAACGCTGGCCTACACGATCGCTCACGACCGGCCACATGAGCTCGTCGAACCCTTCTCGCTCGACCGCTTCGCGCGCGGCCGGCTCATCGACGAAGGCGCCGCCGCCGGCGTCGCCCACTAGACGGAAAATGTCATGCTGCTGATCGATTGTCCCTGGTGCGGAACCCGGAGCGAAGAGGAGTTTTCCTGCGGCGGACAGGCGCATATCGCCCGCCCGCCCGAACCCGCTGCGGCGAGCGACCAGGCGTGGGGCGATTATCTCTACGAACGGGTCAATCCGAAGGGCGTCCACTTCGAAATGTGGCGCCACACATTCGGCTGCCGCCAATGGTTCAATATCGCGCGCGATACCATCACCGACGAGATACGCGCCGTCTACAAGGCGACCGATCCTCGGCCCGAGCTGGAAGGCTGACATGATGAACCGAACTGGACAGCGTCTTCCGCACGCCCGCGTCGACCCGAAAGTCTCGATCGATTTTCGCTTTGACGGGCGCCGCTACCAAGGCTTTCGTGGCGATAGCCTCGCCTCTGCGCTGCTCGCCAGTGGTGAAGCAGTCGTCGGCCGCAGTTTCAAGCTTCACCGGCCGCGCGGTGTATTCGGTTCGGGCAAGGAGGAGGTCAATGCGCTCGTCCAGCTCGAGGAGGGCGCCTTTACCGAACCCAATATGCGCGCGACGATCGTGCCGCTCTACGACGGTCTGGAAGCGCGCGGCCAGAATGCGTGGCCGAGCGTCCGGTTCGACCTGTTCGCTGCGCTGGGCGCGCTCAAGCGATTCTTGCCGGCATCCTTTTACTACAAGACGTTCATGTGGCCGGGCTGGCACATGTGGGAAGGTCCGGTGCGCCGCCTCGCAGGGCTCGGGCGCGCGCCGGCGGAACGCGACCCGCAAGCCTATATCCAGCAGAATGTCCACGCGGATGTCGTCGTCGTTGGCGGCGGCCGGTCGGGCATCGAAGCGGCGCTTGCCGCCGCGGCGGACGTCACGGCACGCGTCCTTCTGGTCGACGATCAGGAGGAATTAGGCGGGAACCTGCTCGCGAGCCCGGATGCGCACGAGCGTTTGTGGCTTGAGGAAGCGAAAGCCGATCTGGCGCGGCGTGAAAACGTCACGCTGCTTGGCCGCACCACCGTTAACGGCCATTATGTCAACAACGTGCTGGCAGCGCTAGAACGGCTGACCAATCACCGTGGTCCGGGGCGGCCGGGGCAACCGCGCGAACGGTTCTGGCGGATATTTGCCAAGCGCGTCATTCTCGCGACTGGGGCGATCGAACGGCCCCTGGTCTTTCCCGACAACGACCGGCCGGGGATCATGCTCGCCTCGGCGGTCCGCGAATATACGCATCGCTACGGTCTGACGCTGGGCAGGAACATCGTGTTCTACGCGAACAATGACAGCGCCTGGCGCACCGCGCTCGAACTGTCCGGCGTCGGCATCGGGGTCGCGGCGATCGTCGATATCCGGCACGAAGTCGAAGCCGGGCTCCGCGATGCCGCCGCTGCCGCGGGTATCGCCTGCCACCTCGCGACGGTGCTTGTCGGCACGCGCGGGCGAAAGGGCGTTCGCAAGCTGCGCCTGCGTTCGGCGGGCGCTCGCGGCGCTCGCGAGCATGCCCTGTCCTGCGACCTTCTCGCGATGTCCGGGGGATGGACGCCGACAGTCCATCTCTATTCGCAGGCTGGCGGCAGCCTTGCCTATCGCGAGAGCGATGCGTGCCTCGTTCCCGACCGTCCGGTGAAGGG
>Ga0307414_10000518_pt1 | contig 20049 bp, 13 predicted proteins | sample DK1Ometagenome_FD_203804 | JGI IMG/M metagenome (GOLD analysis project Ga0307414, IMG submission 203804) | Maize rhizosphere microbial communities from greenhouse at UC Davis, California, United States - DK15-O-3 | ecosystem: Host-associated > Plants > Roots > Rhizosphere > Soil | place: USA... | reverse complement strand
GGGCCGGCTTCCTCGAGGCGTTTTTCCGAGCGACGTTGCGAAATGTCCGTCGATTCGAAGTTGAGTACAAACCGGACGAAGTTCTTTTCTTCAAAGCCTTCGACGCCGTCAATCGCGAAGCGGTAGTACCTGCGATCGATTTGCGAAAGACTGATTCTACCGGCGAAGGTGATGATTGCACTTGTCCGCAAATCAAGAATTATCCACGCCGGTTTTATATATCGCCGGCCGATTGCCGCCGAAGGCTGACTGTATTTGGCTTGCCCGGCAACCCTGAACCCACTGATAGCAACGTCATTAGTGAGAAAGGCGGAGTCTCTTATCTCGGTTGGAACATCCGCGGCCTGGTCGCGGACGTAATCGGATTGCCATTGCCAAACCCCAATCCCCCGGACGAGCCGGATGAATAATTCGCACTCGTTGGGCTGTGGTGCGGTGACGCTGAAATATCTTAGTCGAAATCACCATCCCTGTTAGATAACCACTGACTTAAACATGGAGAACTATCATGGTTGAAAACATACGACGCAATGGACACCGGCCCCCAAAGAGTGCCAGGAAGAAATGGACTGTCATGGTCTACCTCGCGGGTGACAACAACCTGACATCCAACTGCATAACTGTCTTACAGCAATTGGAAGCAGTTAAATACAGAAAAGACGTTCGCGTGTTCGCCTGTTTTGACTCCAACACTCCCTGGCCCAAGGGCTCCCGTTACCTCGCGATCAACGGTAAATGGCGGAGCAACAACAGGAATCTCGATTGGGAAATCTACAACGATCTTATCGTTCCCGGAGAGCGAAACCACGACATAACGGCGCCGGACTTCTGTGACGACGATAAACCGAAAGGTCAACCTATGAAGAGAACCGGCGTCGCGGAAGGACTGAAACGTTTTCTCCGTTGGTCAATGAAACAGGGTGAGTCAGATCATTACATGCTCGTTCTTTACGGCCATGGTCCAGTAGTGGCCGGCAACACGTTTTTGGCTCGAGAGAATCCTGTCAGTTCATTATCAATGAAGGACCTTCCGACATTACTGGAACCGCACTTCGGGCTTTACAGGGGGAAACGCAGGCCGAAACTGGATATTCTGGCATTCCAAAACTGCGCGATGAACGGCATCGAAACGGCCTATGAAGTACAGGATCAGGTCAAATACATGATTGGGTCGCAGGGGCTGGTGCTTTCCTACGGCTGGCCATATGAAAAGATCATTAGCGCGTTGGTCGATAACCCCAGGGACACACCCTTAGATATTACAAACAAGATCCTGAAAGCCTGCGCGCGTCATTTGATCGATTTCTCGGTGATGGATCGATCGTCAGAACAATCAGTGTGCGACCTCAGTAAGCTGAGAAATCGAAACAACATAACAGCCGCTATCAAGGAACTCGGCGGAGAGTTGCAAAAGGTATTGGCCTTCAAAAACGAGGGTCACAAAAGGGTATTGGAGTATCCAGTGATCTGTGATGCAGTTAGGCTCGCGCGATTGGAGGCACAAACTTTCTGGGGTGAGACGTTCGTTGATGTCTATGACTTCTGCGAACGACTTCTCAAAAAGTGCAACCGGGCTATACGAGTGAACAGTGCTCTGATAAAAAATCTAAAAGTCGACGGTGCTTTGATAACTAAGATCGTAGCCGAAGACGCTTTAGAATCCGGAATTCGCGAAACCGATCTCGTGCAGCATCTCAGAAGAATTATTCAGTGTTGCCGGAATGTTATGGAGAGAGTCAAGGAGATGGTGCCTTACTCCTACTACATTGGCTCCGAACTCCAGTATTCGCGCGGCCTTTCAATCTATTTTCCGTGGAGCATGCCGGAGGAACCCTATTCCTTCTACTACACAAAAGCGGGAAACGAGCATGTGCTGGTAACCGCATTTGAAACATATAGCAAGTACTGCTTTGTCCGCGACTCAGAGTGGGGGGAGTTTCTCAGATATTTTTACCGCGCCACGCTCAGAAAGGTGCGCCGAGCGGACCGGAAGTTTACTATGAAAACGCCCACCGCTAATCTCTCCCTCGGCGTAGTTGACGAACAATACACGCCGCCGGACGAAGTCCTTACAACAGATCGCATGCGTAAGACTAATTCTAACGGCGGTGCTATCGATTATGAGGTGTGGTCTAACGTTAAGAATTATCCTCGCCGCAACTACGTGTCTCCTTCAGATTGCCCACTCACAGTGGATCAAGAGGCTCGTCACCGCCAGGGGCGAGGTCGCTATCGAGATCGTAACTCGCCGCCTATTTCCTATCTTGGGTGGAACATTTGCGAGTTCGTAGCCGACGTGATTAAGAGAAAGCCGCTGAACGGTAACAAGGGTAATGGTCACAAGGGCATAAGTGCTCAACAGAAAGCAGTTCTCAGGCGTCTGCCGACCGAGCCGGAGCCGATACCGGAAATTCGCAGAAGATCATGAACAAGGCTTGTCGACTATTCCTCTGTTGCGTTGTGGTTTTTTGCAGTTTCTCTAGCCTAGGGATACCGGGACAAGCCTCGGACGAGCCGGTGCAAAGTCTCACTACGGTCAAAGCCCGGCGCGAAAAACTCACGCAATTACTCACCGAGCGAGAACGATCTCAGGCATTGGGCGACCGCACCGCGGTCGTCCAACTGACCAATCAGATCTCCGAGCTCTACCTCAAGCTGTGCGAATTCGAGGCTGCTCTCACGGAGTCGCAAGGATCTCTCGAGATCGCACGGAGTATCGGCAGTAGTGAAGGAAAACTACTGGTTGACACCCTCACACTCGCCGCTCGCATTCACATCAATCGCACCGAAAGCCCCAATGCATTGTCACTTGCTACTGAAGCTCTCGCCCGGAGCCGTGAACTCGGATACCGCAAGGGAGAAGCTGAGAGTCAGACGCAACTTGCGGACGCATATTTCGAGTTGGATAGACGTGACGAAGCTGCTCTCAGTAATGCACGGGCATTGGAAATCTACCAGGAACTTCAGGACAAGCACGGCGAAGCATATGCGCTTGTAATGCAGGGCGATCTCTTGATGATGGACGACAAGCCTGCGGAAGCTTCTGTCGCCTTCAAAACCGCTGAAGTTATTTGGCGTCAGCTCGATGACAGGGTTGAGCTCGCAACCGCGCTCGTCGATCAGAATTTTCTCGCGATTCGGCAGGGGCAATGGCAGAACGCACTTGCCCTCCTCGACGAAGCGCAAACACTACTTGTCGAAAAGGAAGCAGAACCTTATCTCGCTGCAAAAATCGCGAACAGTTTCGGTGAGGTTTACGAAGCTTACGGTCAGTTAGAAACAGCACTCAGCTATTTCCGTGAATCGCTATCATATTTCCATGACTTCGCTCACGACGTAAAAGGAACAATTACTGCCGGCATTAAAGTCGGACGCGTTCAAGCCAGTTTGGGAAATTTTGATGAAGCGAAACAACAAACAGAGCAAAGCCTGGCTGCTGCCGTCGCGACGGACAATGCTCTGACAATCGGATCGTGTCACGAGGATCTCGGGAGGGTCTGGCTCCAGGGCGGCTCATATGAGCAGGCACGACTCGAGTTTCTGAATGCCATCTCTTACTACATCAAAAGCAACAGCGACCGGCCACTCGCACTCGCCAATATGTACCTGGGCCAAACTGAGCACCTGCTGGGAAACCTCCCGGTCGCCCGCGCAGCTTATGAGAAGGCGCTGCGCTTCTTTAGCAAAAACTCAGATTACACGAATGAAGCCGCACTACGTTTTGGTTTGGGTAAGCTTGCATTACAAGAAGGACGGCTGGACAAAGCAGAAGAAGATCTGCGGCGCTCGATCCATTTAACGGAACGCCTGCGCGAGAACGCATCGAGTAAAGAGCTCCGGAGCTCATTTCTGCACTCTGTTCACGATCGTTACGAAACCTACGTAGAGTGGATGATGACGCGTTACGCGCGTGATCGTAATCAGCAATACTCAGTTGAAGCGTTTGAAGTCGCGGAGTCCGGCCGCGCGCGCGCATTGCTCGATTCGCTTTATGGCTATCAACGAGAACTGCGACAACCCAGTGACCCACTGCTTTTGTTTGAAGAGGAAAAATTACAGAAAAGAGAACTGCAACTTGTCGATGAAAGAGATGCGTTGCTAAGCCACGGCGGCACCGAAAACTACAAACTCGATGTGGACCAACAACTGAGAGACGTTCGCGCACAGATGGAAACACTCGATGCGCGGATCCAAACCAGTGCGAAATTTAAGGACCTGCTTCGGCCCGACCCGCTCAGTTACGAGCGTATACAAACAGAATTAACGGACACTCAAACGTCGCTGCTCTCTTACTCGCTCGGCAATGTGAAGAGTTTTGCATGGGTCGTTACAAAACATGGGCTGAATACTTATGAACTGGCGAATAAAAAGACCATTGAAGATGCGGCCAATAAACTGATCAAGCTCCTCACGAGTCCGCCTACAAACGACTCCGAACAAGTCCAATTACAAAGTGCGATCGATGAAGTCAGTCGTTTAGTTGTAGAACCGCTGTCAGCAAACCTACAGACGTCACGTTTGATCGTTGTTGCCGATGGCATCCTGCAATATGTCCCATTCCAAATTCTAAAAACCTCGGTGGCCACCCAGGAGCCGATGATATCCCGGTTTGACATTGTCGACGCACCATCCGCTTCAGCTCTCGCTATCGTGCGACGTGAACGAACGCGCAGGCAGCCGGGTTCTAAACTCCTAATCGGATTCGGCGATGCCGTCTTTTCATCAGATTACACACCACAGCCAACCACAGGGGACATAAACTCTTCGGAGGAAAGGTCCAAAGACAATTCCAGGTTCCGCGACCTGCCTCGTCTTTTTTACGCTAAACGTGAGCTTCGCGCGATCGGCGATATGGCCGGCAACGACTCCTCCTTTTACGTGGAATACAATGCGACTCGTGACAAGTTTCTGAGCGTCGATCTAAGTCAGTTTCGTATCCTGCACGTTGTTACACACGGCGTGCTTGACGACCGGCAGCCCGAGTTATCCGGGTTGGTGCTTTCACTCGTTGACGGGAATGCGCGCCGGATCGATGGTTTTGTAAGTCTGGCTGATATCTACAAACTGCGCGCGCCGGTTGATCTGGTTGTGTTGAGTGCCTGCCACACTGCTTTGGGCCAGAGACTTCGTGGTGAAGGATTGATTGGGCTGACCCGCGGATTCATGTATGCGGGAGCGTCGGGAGTCGTCGCGAGTTTGTGGAAAGTTGATGACCGCGCCACCGCTGAATTGATGAAGTATTTCTACAGCAACATGCTTCAGCACAGCATGGGCCCGGCAGCCGCTTTGCGCGCCGCGCAAAATCAGATTAGGTCACAACCAAAGTGGAGTTCTCCATACTACTGGGCGGGATTTACGTTCCAGGGCGACTATGATCTGACAATCAAACCCGAAGCCTCACCCATCGGCTTTGGGTATGAACGAGCGGGTTTGATCATTGCTCTGGTTGGTGTGATGGCGGCCATGTATTGGCTCCTACGCCGCCGCCGGCCACAAATCACGTAAAGTAATTAGCTATTGGACATTGAACAGGTAGTCGCCGGGAATTTCGCGTTCTTTGCCATCAGGCATAGTTGCTATGAGTTTCAACGAATACTCTCCGCGCGGTAGTTGATTCACGGGAATCACGACCCACACGCCCTCACGATCCTGCTCCAGCACCGTTACAGTTTTGGTCTCAACTTTGTTATCCAGCTCAGCGCGATATTTTGCATCGGGCGAGGCATCGCGTGGTAGCAACAGCCGGAATTTCATTTCACTGGCATTGGAAGGTATCGTGACTTTGGTAGGTAAAGTTCCCTGTTCGCGATTGATGATGTTACTGGCAAGCGTAGGGCCAACAACTGTTTGACCGCGCGGAATGATTATCCACGCAACTATCAAAATCACGGCCGCGCTGGCTGTCGCAACGACCCAGGGATACTGCTTGAAAGGATTTTTGAGTCGCTCGAAAAAGGTGGGTTGAGGCTCTGGCCTGGGGTTTGAACGTGCAAGGTGATCTAATGCCAGCTTGAACTCGTACGCCTGTTTTCCTTCAGGTGAAGCGAGGAAATGACCCTCGAGCCACTCACGTTCCTCCCGGCTAAGTTCGTTTGCCCAGTATTCTTCGACAACCTCGCCCTTTGAGACCTCGAGCTCCTGAAAGAGATCGTCGTCGGTTATCAACCGCTCTTCTATCTTCTGTTGCTCGTCTTCACTGAGCTTGCCTAGAAGATATTCTCTGATTGTTGTTTGATCATTACTATTTAGCGCCATCAGCCCAACTACTTTCCGGCCGCCGGGAAGACCTTACACTGATTATGTTCGAGGCGGTCAAAGCGTTTCTCTCTCCAAAAGCTCCAGGCATTCCTGAATACAGGGGCGAAGGCGTGCATTGATATGACACACCCTTATTCTGAGGGCGTTGAGGGTACAACTCCACTCCCTGGCAAGTTCCCGCCGTATTTGGATCTTTTCTTTTTTATCCTTTGAGTAATAACTGATGACCAGGGACCGCTCTTTGGGGGTCGCCAGCTTGTCGAGACACTGGTCGAGACAGCTTGATCGACGTTCCAGATCGTTCCTGTCTGGCTGGGGATGTGGGGGAGCAGGCTTAGGCTTTATTTCGAGGAAAATCTTTTTGGCAATTCCAAGGATATATGGGGCCGGGTCTCCCACATAGTTCTCGAGAAGCCAGTCGATTCTGAGGGCAGCTACATTGAAGCTTTCATCGACAAGATCTTCTGGGTCGGTACAACCCTTGGCGGCATAGATTCTGATTAAACGAAACTGGATTGTCTGGTATTTTTTCGCCGCCTTCACGTGATCAGAATCCAACCACAGCAATAACTTGTCGAAAGCTTCCTTACTTGGCGGCTCTCTTCTAGGCATCGGACATAATTTCGATCCCGAATTGAACTACAGTACGAGAATTCATCATTCGAAATGCAATTGGACCTTGTAGGATAGAACTCGTTGCGAGAGAGCAGCCGCAGCGTAATAACTTCATCAAGGGATGTCAAACTCTGATCCACGCTGTCATTGCTTTGCCGCTTGTCACAACAACAGAAGCCGGCAATCACACGAAGTTGACTGCCGGCTTCCGTCGGTAATTTCAAGACTACTTCTATGGTTGAGTAACGCCCGCGAAGGTCACGAGATCGGCGACTGTGAACGTGCCGGGTATGGCTGAAGGAAGTATCGGTGCGAACCCGCCTGCGTTCAGGTAGGATGACGCGTCACGCTTGAGAATCCGGACAAACGTCTCCGCTACAATCCTGCCACCAACCGGGCCCAACTGATTTCCGCCTCCGAGGACCGCAGCCTCGCGAAGTACGTAGTACCACAACGGTGTCTTGTTCAAGAGTAAACCGCCGCTGGAGTTCAGCACAGCCACTTCGGCCGCCGGCAACCCTGAGGTCAACTGCGCCGCGGTCATAGGAGCGATGCCGAATTGGTTGGCCATACCCTGTCCGCTTGGCAGACCGAGAGCCAGACCTCGCCGCAGATTTCGCGTGGCCAGAATCGCCATCATTCCTGAAAACCCCGGCAGCGACTCCAATCCGTTCGCTATGAAGCTATCGATTTTCCGCGCCTTATTGTGGACCGGCACCGGCACGCCAGTGTCAAAGAACGCGTTAAAGTCAACGACCCAGTTCGAGAAGACCGGCAACCGTGGATTGCGATTGAACTCGAACACCTGTGCCAGTGTGGCGTTGATGAAGTTGAAATTCACCCAGTACCTGTCGCGGATCATACTGTGGCCGAAACGATATGCGGCCACCGCAAACTCAACGGGCATTCGGAACGAGCTGCCGATGGGAGCAATCACGCTCGCCATTGCATTGTTCACTGTAGCAACTCCGCAAACTCTCTCCAGGAAGTCGTGCACGACGGCCCATTGGTAATGATGGGTCACAATGCGTTTGGCCTCTGCGAAGATGTCGCCTGCGAACGCAATCGCCACCAGCATGTCAACGACGGCGTTATGGAAACGAAGCATAGCGTGCTGAAACTGCACGATGATCAGGTTTTCGTCGTTGCGTGGGTCGCCGATCACGGCGGTGTTCGTACCCGCCATGCGCGGCACATCCCAGTTCGTTTGCTGGACCATGCCTGATGGGGCTCCGTTATTGCTTGGGCCGCCGGATCCCTGGGGTGAGTTCGTGCCCCTGTGCAGCTTGATCGCGGTGGGTGGACCAACTGTAGGGAAGTCGTAGAGGAAAGGGTCTAACCCAGGCCCGCGACCGTAGACGGAATCCAGATCCAGCGACGGGCTGCGCATGTTGTTGATCGTATTCGCGTCGGTATCGGCATCGAGAGTCGACGAGACGTCAAATGTGATGTCGTGATCCACGAACTGGCCGAAGTAGGTGAAGCCTGCGGGTATTGAAGACACGCCTGCGTCAGCCGGATTGTTGGACGTGATGTTGGGATCGCGGCCAGGGTCTCCCATCATGTTGCCGAGTTGGCCCAATGGCGCCTGCGACGCGACATTGAATGGCAGCTTCGTTGCCGTTCGCGTTGCTGCGGAAGACATGTATCCGAATTTATCCGCACAGGCGGAACTCAGCCAGGGAAACGGAAACCAGTAGAGCGGAATTTTGATGCCGTGAAAACGTCGAATCCCGGGCTTTAGTGCGGGGATCGACTCTTTGACGTCTTCCGGCAACTTTTCAAAAGGAAGCTCCGCTGGCTTGATACGGTTTACGGTAGCCACCAGTTGTTCCAGTGGAACTGTGGGTCTGATATTGATCTCGGTCACACGCTTTCGGAGATCTGCCAGCGCGATCTCCTTAGCATTTACGAATCCTTTTGGAATTGATGTGGCCTTGAGAAATGCCCGCACTGGTTCGGGAATTTCGGAAGTTGCTGCGGGGATCTCTGGCTCGAGTTCTTGCTTAGGAGCTTTCGTAGCAACGGTTTTCTTGGATTTCGCCGAAGCTTTCTTTTTGGTAACCATATTTTGGACCTCTTTGAGGATGGGATTTCGTGACGTGGGACTATTCGCCCCACAAAATGCGCGGTTTCGTAGAAAATTCCAGACTGACCCTTTAATGGTAATGAGAAATCGAGAAGAAATGTTTCCGCGGAACGTTTCCAGGCAGAAACGTCATAGCAAGTAGACGGATGCTAAACCGGCACGCAAATATGTCCCGCGGGAGAGACTCAAATGCCAACAGAAGCAATCATTACCCTCGAAGATCTGGAATGTATCACCATCAAAGATAACGAGACGAAGGTTGAGCCCTACATCTGGCCGGCCCTCATCAAGATCGACACTTCGACAATCAATGCCCCGGATGGGAGGTTTGTGGATGTAATCGCGCTCTCGCCGAGCGTCGCGTCGGTGGTAATTAAAAATTCAATGCAACAAGGTGACCTGGCGCCGATCCCCGCTTCGGTGGCCACACTTCGAACCCGGTTTGAAGATGGCGTCACACTTAAACGACTAATCCTGATTGTGAGCTTATTGGAAATGGACGAGACGCCGAAGGGTGCGATTCGGGCTGGATTTGAGGCCTACGTTCGTGAACTGCGCGCCGCCTTTAAGGATGAGTTCCCAAACCTGTTTCAGGCTGAATCAGTTAACGATGACGAAGGGGAGAAGGCAATCATCAAGCGCATCAAGGATAGAGTCGAGTCAAAAACCAAATCGGCCATCAAAGATGCCCTGAGCGCTGGTGATAAGATAAAGTCCGCACTCGGCTTTCTCGATAATGACGACTTCATCAGCAGTTCAAACATCAAGTTTGGCGAAAACTTTTTTCTGAACACACCTAATGCGGCACCCATCACCCTTGTCTTTCAAAAGAACGTTGCATTTATCGAGCAGGCTTTTCCTCCTAAAGTAGCGCAAGGATTGGTCCGCTACCACATCCGCGCCCGGCTTCAGGCGCGCCCGCCCGTGATCAATCCGTGCCAGTCGCAGGTAACTGCTGTTAACACTGCACAGGCGGTTGTAGACGGCATCAAAAACGAGATTGAGGAGTTGCAAGGCGAGTTTCCAAAGGGAGCCAACAATGCCGAGATTGAGCGTATCCGCAAGGAGGAGCTTACACCTGCTTTGGCCGAGCTTGAAAAGGCAAAGAAAGCACTTCAGTTGTGCCGGTCACAGCAAAGCTGACTTTAAGCAGTTACGTACCGACGTATATTTAGCGTTTTGCGTTGAGTCAAGCAACGACGTGATTTAGCGCGCAGTGTGTAGGCCGAGCCACGCAACGTACAGCCACCCGAGTAACACTGTTATGTAGACCACCCAACCTGCTGTCTCGGCGCCAATAAAGCCCGCGATGCGTTTGGGGCGATCTTTGAATTGCCCTGACTCGATCTTCAATGCACTTTCAAGTTGACCACCGAGAATTATCAAATGTTTGCACTTCTGAATTCCGCGCAACTCGTAAAAGAATAACCCCAATGTCACGAGTGCGCCGAAAATGCCAACGGCCAGAAGGTGGGATGAATCGATCGCGTAATTCTTACTGACAAGGAGAGAGATTCCGGCCCCTGATACGATCGGCAAAAGCGCCAAAAGCTTTCCACGAAATTCGGAGATGCCATGATAGCTCCTACAAATTTCGGTGTACTCCGCTAGTAATATCTGGTCTTTATCCACGATCACTCATCTCACACCTGGAATGCGATAGAGATTGGCGCGGCCGCGGCGGCCGATTAAGTCGATGATCCTCGCTTCGCGCAGGCAATACGCCATCTTCTGGGCCAACTCCCGGCTCGTGTCTATCCCCGTCGCAAGATCGCTCGTGGTGAATGACCCGAGTCCGTGCGGGAGGAACTTTAGCCAGTCTGCCGAGTCGCCAAACAAACGCCGGTCGACCACCTCCAGCAATTGACGCCCTTCAATCACCCATCCTCTCCGACGGAATTTTCGCTTGCCGTTGTATCGTCTCACCTCTTCTTGCCTGATCATCAAGACCTCGAGGGAAAAGTTTGGGTTCGACAGCAACTGCGGAATACTAACCAGTTCCCCAAAAAGATCCTCCAACCGGCCTCTCTTCGGCGACTTGCGCCGAATGACTCCACGGCCGTCCCCCGACCTTACAATCCATTTCTCATGCACTATCGGATGAATCAATCGTACCCGATGTGTGCGCGCCAGCTTGTTAAGCTTTGACTTGATTGCTGAGAAATTACGCGTCTGGATCTCGATCAACAGATCGTCTCGAACGATATCAATGACGAACCCGTCAACCGGAATTTCAAATTGATCTCCTGGCCTCGCATACCACTGTTTCAGTGATGCGTGGAGCGGCTTCTCATTCAGTAAACCGATTCCTGACACCTTATTCTGTAACCGGGAGCCAGCCGGAGTTTGTGCTGAGCGGGCTCTCGCTCAACGCTTCGAGAATCGCGTACTTAGCCAGTAGTCGTGTTGAATCCAGTGTCGGCAACGGCGAATTCTCCGGCGTCACGATCAGCGGGATCTCGGTGCAACCAAGTATGACGCACTCGGCTCCACGCGATTTCAGGTCCTCGATCGCGCCCAGGAAATTATTCGTGGTGCTTGCATTAAAGATTCCGAGACAAAGCTCATCGAAGATCGCCGTATTCAGTTGTTCCCTCTTCGCCTCGTCGGGAATCAAACGTTCCAGGCCATGCCTCTTCAACGCGTTCTCGTAGACAGGACCGGTCATAGTCCAACGCGTGCCGAGTAGACCAACGTGTTTCCATCGGTGTTTACTGAGTTCGTGACAAACAACGTCCGCGATGTGCAATCCCGGGATTGGCAGGTCCGCAGCGATCTGCTCCAAAACGATATGTGCCGTGTTGTCGGGGCAAACATAAAAATCAGCGCCTGCGTCCGCGACCATTTGCACGCCTTCGGCGAGGAATTTCGCTACGGCTGAATAATCGTTCGCCTCCCAGCCTGGCATGCTCAGAGCCAACGGCACTGCGCTCATCACAATGTTCGGATGCATGTGTGGTCCAAGGTGCACGGCTCCTTCCCTGCATGCGGTAAGGAAACAAAGCGCAGCTCCTTCAAAGCTATGGGCGACAATTCCAACTGTTTTCATATCTCTTTACTTCGCCATACTGCCACAAAAGCGCAAAAGTTTTCCATTGACTTTTAGCGTCACGCAGCGATAAGGTCGCCACCACTTTCGCTCGAATCCTCAACTAAAGGAACCTTAAATGCCTGACCCGATAAACGTCGTCGTCGACATCTCACATCACAATGGAAACGTGAACCTGCAACTCGCCAGGGCTGATGGCATCATCGGGGTAATTCATAAAGCCACTCAAGGGACGGAGATGGTTGACCCGATGTATCGGACTAATCGAACTCAAGCTCTCGACGAGGGGCTGCTGTGGGGCGCGTATCACTTCGGAACCGGTGGCGATGGCGCCGCACAGGCGCAGTACTTTCTCAACGTTGTCGGAACGTTCGATAACACACTGCTCGTCCTCGACTTCGAACAAAACACTGACGGCGCCAGCATGTCGTTAGCCGATGCGCGAGCGTTCGTTACCGAAGTCAATCAGGTGACCGGCCGCTTCCCGGGTTTGTATTCCGGCAGCTATATCAAACAGTTGCTCGGCAACGCGAAAGATCCGGTGCTCGCGCAATGCTGGTTATGGCTGCCCGAGTATGGTCCAACGGCGGTCGTTCCGGCGAACTGGTCCACCTGGACCATGTGGCAGTACACGGACGGCAACTTCGGTCCGCAACCACATGCAGTCAACGGCATCGGCAACTGCGACCGCGACAAGTTCAACGGAACGGAAGATCAACTGCGAATGCTCTGGCAGGGTACGAGCTGAAAAACCGTACCTCGCTGCTCGATTTACTGAACCCAATTACCTCACCGTGAAAGGTTGAAGCCCATGTCTTACTTTCCTCTCGTCGACATCATCACAGTGTTGGTCATTTTCGGGATCGTGTTGTTGCTGTCTCGTTTAAAAGTGACCGTCGCGGCTCCACCGGCAGTAACTACGAAAGCTGAACCCAACAAAGTCACAGAAGCCGAGATTGCCGGACTCGCCGGCACTGCTCAGCCGGTCAGGCGGAACACTTTCTTTCCTGATAAGCCCTCTCCAGACGATTACCTTGATTTTGAGTCTTACGCGGGTCCGCTGTCAGACCTCATATCCAAAGAGACAACGCAAACGCCTTTGACAGTGGGCCTCTTTGGGGCATGGGGCTCGGGTAAAACCACTCTGATGCGCATGATTCAGAGGTCGCTGGAAAAGATTCAGGAACAGCCAAATTCAAAGTTTGTATTGGTAAGCTTTGAGGCGTGGAAATACTACAAAGAAGACGCTCTGTGGCGCGCAATGTTACTCAGAGTCCTGGATGCTCTGCGACCAAAAACGGAGGATGAATCTAACAAAGACTTGAGGAGCAAGATTGAACGTCTTGAGCAGAGCCTTTATCGGAATGTTGAGTGGGAGGAGAAAGGGGGACTGACGATCGACTGGCCCAAACTCGCAAGAGCCGGCGCAGGCGGCGCCTTAAAGTTGAGTTTCTCACTTGTACCCGGCATGACGACAATCATGGAAGCTGTCAAAGCTGTGGACAATAGTCTTGTCGAGGGAGATATTTCTAAGAACATAGATACAGTCTCCAGTGCCTTTCAACGCAACATGGTTACTCACCATCAGTCGCAATTGAGCTCTATCGAGCAGTTTCAAGGAGAATTCTCTAAGCTGGTCCAGGGCCACTTCCAAGGTAAACGGCTGGTAATCTTCGTCGATGATCTGGACCGCTGCTTACCAGAAAAGGCGATCGAAGTCCTGGAAGCAATAAAACTGTTTCTCGACGTTGAAGGATGCGTGTTCGTTCTCGGAATAGACCAGGAAGTTATTACAACAGGACTTAAAGCTAAATACAAAGACGTTGGATTTTTAGAAAACGGTCAGTCGCAAGCGTTCAGTGTTCACTACATTGAAAAGCTCATACAGTTGCCTTTTTACCTGCCGCCGATTGAGGCAGGCGAGATGCAGTCATACATTGAGAACCTCAAGGTAGACTGGCCGGACGATAATTGTGCGCAGATCTTCGCCGAAGGGTTGTCTCCCAATCCGCGGCAAATTAAACGCACGATTAACGTGTATATGCTGCTTGTGAGTCTTGCCAAAAAACGGGAGAACAATCTGAAGGCAGTAACGCCGTTAAGGCTTGCCAAGGTCGTCATTCTGCAAACAGCTTACCCGGACGTATTTGACCGTTTAAAGTCCGATGCAGCCCTGCTCCAACAGCTCGAGACGATTTCACGGCAAACAGGCTCATCCCTTACTGATGGTCAGAGCATTGATCAGTTTGTGACTGAAGCTCTAAAGCGACCGGGTTTGAAGAAGTTGTTTCAACTTCTGCCAGACGAAGCGTCAGCAAGCTTTGCCGGTTTGGAGGCACATGAACTCATGAGCTTCTTCAGTCTGGCGCGCAAGGCCCCACTTGTTGGCGAAACCATCTTAAGGGAGACGCCAACAGTTTCTGTTTCTACTGTAGGACCGGAAGGCCGTCCGAGCGTGCAAACTGAGCAACGGTTTCAACTGCGAGCGCCCGTGCGTGATTTTGTGGGTAGAGTCGAACAGCTCACGAGAATGACAACTGCACTTCGAAAGGAGACTTCAATCGGAGTCGTGACGGGACTGCCTGGTACCGGAAAGACTGAATTCGCTCTTCTGGTAGCAGAGCGCCTTCGCGCGGATTATCCCGACGGTCATTTATTTGTCGACATGCACGGCTCAGACGAAAAGCCATTCACGGCTGATGACGCATTGTCAGCCTGCCTTCGCGCTTTTGGGGGAAATCCACGCGATTTTTCTTCAAACGAAGAACTCGTCGCCGCTTATCGCAGCCAGTTGAACGGCAAGCGAGTGCTCGTGTTGCTGGATAACGTCGCTACTGCAGCGCAGGTGACGCCGCTCATACCGCCGCAGGGATCTGCGTTACTCATCACTTCACGCAACGCCTTGATTGTGTCTGGAATGGTAACCATAGCGTTGGACCAGTTGAGTCCCGAAGATGCCCTGACTTTATTTATGAGCATTTCGCCAAGAGTGCCGAAGGATATCGCGGCTGAAATTTGTGAGCTATGTAAATACCTGCCCCTGGCAATACGCGCCGCGTCCGGCACATTAGAGATCATGGCTGATTTCGATCCGGCCAGTTACGCGGTCCAACTCCGGAACGAACAGAAGCGTCTCGACTTGCTTCGCGCCGATGACAGTACCGGGACGTTGGGAGAAGTGCAGGAAGCATCGTTCAATCTCAGCTACTCGCTTTTGACGGATAGGGCCGCGGAAGTATTTCGAAAACTTGCTGTATTTCCGGATACATTTGACGCGAAGGCGGAAGAGATTATCTGTGAAGATCCCGCACATGCTCGCTTGACCGAGTTACTCAAATATAGTCTGGCTTTCTACGACAATCCAACCGGGCGTTATCGTGTTCATCCACTACTGCGTCTGCTTGCCCAACGTCACCTCAAGGAAAGTGAAAGCGAATCCATCGCAAAAAATCATGCCCTGTACTATTTGCAAGTGATCAAAGATGCTAATACTCGATACAACAAAGGTGGCAACTCTTCGATCGAAGGACGTTCAATTTTCGATCGTGAGGAGACAAACATCCACACCGGATTCACGTGGAGTATCTCTCAACCGGCATCTGATATGGAGGCCGCATCGATCTGTAGTCAGTATGCCGAGTATGGATCACAGCTTCTCGAGCTGCGTAAATCACCACGCGAACGGATTGAATGGTTTACGCATGCACTGAACGCGGCTCGACGGATAAAAAACGAGAGAGCCGAGATGAAGCATCTCATTGATCTCGGAGGCGCTCAGAGCAACCTGGGTCAGCACCGCCACGTTATTGAACTCTACACCGCTGCATTGAAAATCGCGCGAGATTTGGATGTGCCTCAAGTCGAACTATTAATCCAGTCAAATCTGGGTTTGACGTATCGAGATATGGGCGAGACTGAGCAAGCAATGAAGTGTTTCGAGGAGCAGCTCGCCATATCGCAACGGTTGGGGAATGCTCGAGGTGAAAGTGTGGCGCTAGTTAATTTGGCTAACCTTCTCCTTGCAGCCAATAAGATAACGGAAGCGATTAGTTATTATGAAAATGCAGTAAACATCAGCAGACGAACTTCCGACCTTCAGGGAGAGGCCATGGCCCTGGGGAACCTGGGCCGTGCTTATATGAAACTCGGCCATATAAACCGGGCGCTGGAGTTTTATCGGCAGCAGCTTGAGATCTCGGAAAAACTTGGCGATCGATTTGGAGAGGGAGCGGCGCGCTTCAATATTGCGTTGGTGGCAAGGCAAATTGATCTAAACGAAGCCAGGAAAGAGGCCACTATCGCACTTCGGATTTTTGATGAATTGGAGTCTCCTAATGCAAAACGAGTGCAGGAGTGGTTAGCAAAATTACCTGCGAATCAATGATCGCTGCTGAACTTGACATTCTCGAAGGTGAAACGTTCAATGGGTTTACTCGGCAGGAGGATTAAAAAATGTCTGAAACAAATAACCCAGAGCCTTCTGATCCACCAGTCTCCGGCTCCGGCAGCGGCGGCGGAACCGCCACCACTGCTTCCGAAGAAGTGGAAGACTACACCATTGTAAGTGATCCTCCAACCAGTTCAGGCGGTGGCGGCGCTTAGTAATTTCTTCGCTTCAGAGAATTTGTGTAACGTAAAAACCGGGTCGGCGTTCGCGCCGGCTTTTATTTTGCCTGAAAAGAACTATCGATACATCTTCCCGTTCCAGCGCAGGATCTTTCGTGAGAGCGTGCGGCCGTTGTCGTCGATCTTTCCGTTTGCATCGTCGATGTAGATGCTGAAGCTCGGCGCCAACGTTTGGCCTCGTACGATCTTCAACGGTGCGGAAGTTTCATTGAACAACATTGCAGATGAGATTTCGTTCGTTGGTCCATGATCGCTTTTGAACAGGTTCTTCGGAACGGCGTGGTTCGTTTTCGGATCGATCGTGAAGTAGTAGTTAGTCAGGCTTGGATTCAGTCCGCCGCTCCAGGTGGAGACTTCGATGATCTGTTCGCCGTTCAGTTTGGCGAAGGCAAGATTGATAGGATTGTCCGCTCGCGAGAAGAAACCGTCCAACACCTGCGTCACAGCAACTCGCCCGCCATTGCTATAGAGCAGGAACGCATTCGCACCGCCGTACTCCGTTTGATAACAAGGATCGGGTATCAGCGCGAGCCGAATGCGATCGTTTCCAAACAGCCAAAACAGATACTCGCCATCGACAAAACTCCGTCGCTGATCGCGCGTGAGTGTTCCCGGCTTACCGGCGAAATCACACACGCCCAGGTCAACAACATCCGCCGCCCACCAAGCCGGTTCAGTGAACGATGAAAGCTCTGCAACCAGAGACTTGATCGCTGCGACTCGAGCCGGCAGCTTGAGTATCTTTTCGTCCCAGGCATTCAGTTGTTCGTCACACTGATAGTTAAGTTTCGGCCTCGGCTTCAAAGACGCGAGTGTGGCGTTTTTGCATACGAGCAGTTTTGATTGCTGCGCTAAAACAGGTCCGGACGCTGACAACAAGAGAGCCGCGGTTAAGAGAAAGGTCAGGGGGATGCTCATGGAGCGATTCTATTCCGTGTCAGGCCAACGTTAAAGCTAATCGCTCACGGATAACGTTTACGAAACTTACACTGCCACATCCTTGTGAAAATTTACGGATTTGGATCGACTCAAACCTTTGGATGGAACGTTCCCATTTAAATGGTTATTAGAAAATCTCCTCAGGGTTGCCTGCGAACTTTCAGACCAACACGTACGCGCCTTTCGCACTCACGTCATGAGAAGCAGTAAATCAACTCCTCCAAGGTTTCGTAGATCTTCCGGTTGGCACCTTCATTGCTTCTTCCGTAGTCGTGAAGAACGTTGCTGAGATTGTTCTTCATACCTTTCACAGTCTCCCCAGTTTGTTTGCAATTCAGTTGCTCTGAAACACTCCCGTGAAAATCACGGTTTTCCTTGCGCAGTCGGAGCCCATCGGTTCGCAAGTGTTGAAAGGTTATTTGTTTCTGAAAGTGGAGAATTCAACTATGCAAAAACTTTGGTCCTTATTAGTGGCCTGTTGCCTTGGCCTGGCGGCAGTAAGCGTCCTCGGGCAGGACGTGCAAACGAAGGGAATGATCGGGGGCACCGTTACTGATGCCACCGGCGCTGCCGTTCCCGGAGCTAAGATTGTAATAACAGGTCAAACAGGTGAAAGAAATGGCACCACCAACGACAGCGGGATCTTCAGAATTGAAAACCTGGAGCCCGGAACGTACACAGTGCGCGTTGAGCAGACCGGCTTCAAAGCTGCGGTGGCAAACAATGTCACTGTCAACGTCGGTCGCGAGTCAACACTAAATCTCAAACTCGAACCGGGCGAGATCACTGCGACGGTCGACGTCACTGCGAATGTAGGCGGCATCGATCAACAAAGCACCTCGACCGGACAGAACCTCAACGATCAACTATTCCAGAACGTTCCCGTCCAGCGACAGGTGTCGAGCTTGTTTTATCTTTCGCCGGGCGCAACCGACAGCATCAACGGCGGCCGTGACAACCCATCGGTGGCCGGCGGTTCCGCACTCGACAATCTTTACGTCGCTGACGGCGTGAACATCACTAACTCTGCATTCGGTGGTATCGGAACTTTCTCGCGCTCTTACGGCGCTTTGGGAACCGGTATCAACACCTCGTTCATCAAGGAAGTTCAGGTGAAGACGGGCGGATTCGAACCGCAGTATGGCCAGTCGATCGGCGGTATCGTGAACATCATCACTCAATCGGGTGGCAATGAGTATCACGGTGCGGTCTACGGTTTCGCACGGCCAAGCGCATTCGAAGCTACGCGTCGCCAGGCTGACGATTTCCGCACGAACAAGCAGGGTCAACTACTTCACGAAGAGAACTACGACGTGGGCGCCGACCTCGGCGGTTATGTCCCCGGTTTGCGTGACAAACTGTTTTTCTTCGGTTCTTTCAACCCGACTGTGCGGCGCGAAATCGTGACCGGCGTTCGAGCGAACGAGGCCGATATCGCTGCCGGTAACGAAGCGATCGTTAACTCCGGATTATTCACTCAACGCGGCGAATTCGCGCGGCGTTATCGCACATTAAACTACGCCGGCAAGCTCGATTGGGTGGTGAATCCGAATCATCAACTTACCTTCTCGATCTTCGGCGACCCGACGAAGACAAATCTTTCGTCGTTTGCGTTTCTGAACATCGACAACAACACCGCCGATAGCGTGCTCGACTACGGCACGCGCAACTGGGCGGTCCGTTACAACGGTTCACTGTCGCCGAGCTGGACGCTCAATTCATCGTTCAGCCAGGGCAGAAGCCATTTCAATGAAACTGGCTTTGCCGACATAAACAACATCGCGATCAGAACTCCGATCGACCCGATTCGCGGCAACTACACGTCAGTCGGTCGTGGCTTCTTTGAGCCTACCGAAAGTACAAACTGGAAGTGGGACATCAACACCGCCAAGATCTGGAACCTTTGGGGACAGCACAACATCGGCGTTGGTTACACTTACCAGCGGTCGCTCTATTCAGGCAGCCGTGAACGCAGTGGACCGCGTTTCACAATCCCGGACGAGAACGCGATTGGCACCCCCGCAGACGAGCTCGGCATTCCCGACTTTGCGGTTGGACAACAGTTCAACGTCCAGTTCCGCTTACGTGCGCAACCCGGCTGCACTTTGTGCCCGCTGTTCGACGTTCGCGGCACTCAGGTTCCTGTTTCACTACAGGTATTCCGCGGTGAGTTTGGTCCACCGGACTTCGACACCCGAGGCCACTACAACGCCGGCTACGTTCAGGACACATGGCGCATTAACAGATTTGTGACTGCCCTTCTCGGTCTGCGAACGGAGCAGGAAAGAGTTATCGGCAGCCCGAACTCGGTCACGGGAGACCGGTATGCCTATAGCTTCACCGATCAATGGGCGCCGCGACTCGGCGTCAGCGTTGACCCGACCGGGAACGGCAACATCAAACTGTATTACAACTTTGGTCGCTTCTTCGAATTCCTGCCGCTCGACGCTGCTGAGCGTTCGTTGTCGCAGGA
>Ga0307414_10000517_pt1 | contig 20050 bp, 13 predicted proteins | sample DK1Ometagenome_FD_203804 | JGI IMG/M metagenome (GOLD analysis project Ga0307414, IMG submission 203804) | Maize rhizosphere microbial communities from greenhouse at UC Davis, California, United States - DK15-O-3 | ecosystem: Host-associated > Plants > Roots > Rhizosphere > Soil | place: USA... | reverse complement strand
TGTACCGGACGCTGGAGGGGGTGGGGCTCGCCAGCCCGAGCACGCTGGTGCGGGGCGCGCGGCTGCTGCGGGCGTACTCGTACCTGCGCGACGCGGGACACTCGGCGGAGGACGTGGCCGCCAAGCTGGGGTACAGCTCGCGGCAGATCTTCGCCCGGCACGTGCGCGAGTTCTTCGGCGTGCGGCCGACGCAGCTGCGGCGGCAGGTGCAGGAAGGGGAGTGCGTGCGGCGGCTCGCGGCGATGCTCTACGCGCCGGGAACGGCGTCGGACAACGGGCGGTGGCACGGGGAGTGGGAGGAACCGAACGCGGGCGCGGAGCCCGCGAGGGAGTGACCGGATGGAGCGACCAACGGTTGTGAAGGGCGGCGCAGGGGCGGCGGCCGCGGCGGCGGTGCCGAGCGCGCGCGCCCGCGTGCTGGTGGTCGACGACGAGCCGGCGATCTGCCGGGCGCTCTGCCTCGCGCTGGAGCGCGAGGGGTACGAGGCGCTGTCGACGACGAGTGGCGAGTCCGCGCACCGGCTGCTCAGCAGCGAGCACGTGGACGTGCTCCTGCTCGACCTGCGGATGCCCGACCTGCGCGGCGACGTCGTGTTCCACCTGGCCGTCGCGCTCCAGCCGCACCTGCGGACGCAGACGCTCTTCTGCACCGGCGACCTGTCGGAGAACGCGCACCGCCTGATCGGCGCCTGCGGCACGACGATGCTCCGCAAGCCGTTCGACCTGCGCGACGTGATCGAGGCGGTGAAGGCGCTGCTGCCGCGGGTGCGGAGCCGCACGGCGTAGCGGACGGGGGCGGGCGCTCGGCGCGCTGAACGACAGCTCTCGGCGCTCGGCGCTCGGCTAGAGCGGAGAGAGGAAAACCTCGGCCTCAGGTGGACGTCCCTCGCGCCGAGCCGTTCCTCCCGCCGCCCGGCCGAGAGCCGAGAGCTCATAGCCGAGAGCCGTAGTTCACGCCGAGAGCCGCCGTTTCGCGCCGCGCTAGAACTTCCAGCCGCGCAGCGACGTGAGTGCCTTCTCGAGCGCGGCGCGCTGCTCGGCGTTCGGCGAGCGCGCCCAGAGCTCCTCGTAGGTGGCGATGGCCAGGTCCAGCGCCTCGTAGTCGTGCTCGGCGCCGGCGAGGCTGGCGGCGTTGTCGGCGAGGTTGGCGCGCGCCAGGTCGTCGTCGTGGAAGCGCGCGACCACCTGCTGCCAGCGCGCGGTGCGGGCGCGCGGGTCCGACTCGCTCAGCGCCCAGAGGTGCCAGGCGCCGCGGTTCCCCGGGTCGGCGGCCAGGGCGCGCGAGGCCAGCTCCCCCACCACGTCGGGGCCGCGCCCGGCCAGCCAGTAGGCGTTCGCGAGGATCACGAGCGCGCGGGCGTCGGTCGGGCGCTCGGCCACGATGCGCTCGTACACCGGGCCGGCGACCTCGGGAATGTCGCGGTACGGCTCGACGGCGAGGACGAGCGCGTCCGGGGTGGCGGCGGCGGCGAGGGCGGCGAGCCGTTCATGAAGCTGCGGCACGTTCGCGCTGCGCTGGTACTCCGCGACCGCGTCGGCGAGCTCGGCGCGCGGGTCGAGTGGCGGGGAGAGCATGCGGCGAAATGTAGCGCGCCCCGGGGTGCGACGCAGGGCGCGGGCGGTGGGCGGCATGAACTTCGCAGCGTGCACCGGCGCACGGTGTTGCGCGGGCGCGGAGGTCTCGTCTACACGGCGGGGTTCGCCGCCGCGCGGGTTGCGCGAATCGGGTTTCGTGGCGATACTCTGGAACGGTCCGGCACGGCCCTCGCATCGCCGTCCGGGAAGAGTAGCGCGCGCCGCCCGAGAGACCGCCTTCCGGCCCTCGTGGCACCGCCGATCCGAGCAGCCGCGCCGGAGCAGTTTGCCGCCGGCCCCGCGTGAGTTTTCCGCGCCCCAGCACACGACAGAGTGGCCCGCGCTTCCGCAGCGACGAACGGCGCCGGCCGGGCGCGACCCGCACGAACACGCAGCTAACGATTCTGCCAGCCATGGCCGCGCGACCGCGCGGACCAGCGCTCTGCCCGGACGCACGGGCACCACACCGTCATTCGACGCTCGCGACGGCCGGACGCTCCGGACCGGCTCGCGATTTCACACTCCCGCACCCAACGCTGCATGAACGACCGTCGCCGCCCCCACCGCCGTGGCCGTGGGCCGCGCCCGTTTGGCCGCCCGCCCGCCGACGCTGCGGGTGAGCCGAATCCGTACCGCGACGCGCCCGAGACGCCGTCGGCCGGCGCGCCGGTGAGCGGCGCGGTGGACACGGCACCGGTCGGCCCCGGCGGTGAGGCCGGCGCGGCGCCGCTGCCGGCGCCGCGCGGCGAGGGAGGGGGGCGCCCCCGCGAGCACCGCGAGCCGCGGGAGCCCCGGGAGCAGCGCGGCCCGCGCGAGCCGCGCGACCAGCAGCCGCAGCACCAGGGGAACGGCCGCCGCGGCCACGGCCCCAACACCGTCAACGGCAACGTCGCCGGCAATGCCGGGCGGCGCGGGCGCCGCGGCGGCCCACGCCGCGAGCCGCAGGAGCGGCAGCCGGCGGCGCCGATCGTCGCCGACGGCGAGGTGAGCGGCTGGTTCGACGCCGGGCGCGACGGCGGCTACGTCCGCCGCGCCGCGAGCAGCTACCTGGCCGAAGCCGGGGACCCGTTCGTCCCCGCCCACGTCGTGCGGCAGTACGCGCTCCGGCGCGGCGACTCGATCACCGCCACTACGGGGCGCGACCACCGCGGCCGCACGACGGTGGTGGAGGTGCAGCAGGTGAACGAGGGCGACCCGCAGCTCGCCACGCGCCGCCCCGACTTCAGCTCGCTCACCGCCGCCTACCCGGACCGCAAGCTCACGCTCGAGACCGGGCGCCCGGCGAAGGGCGGGCCGGAGCTCACGCGCCGCGCGATCGACCTGATCGCCCCCATCGGCTACGGCCAGCGCGCCCTCATCGTCGCCCCGGCACGCGCCGGCAAGACGATGCTCCTCCAGGCGATCACGGAGGGCGTGGCGGTCAACCACCCCGAGGCGGTGCTCCTCGTGCTGCTCGTGGACGAGCGCCCCGAGGAGGTGAGCGAGATGATCACCTGGGGCTACGGCGAGGTGGTCGCGTCGAGCTTCGACATGCCCGCCGAGCGGCACGTGGACGTCGCCGACATCACGCTCGAGCGCGCCCGCCGGCTGGTGGAGGGGGGGAGGGACGTGGTGATCGTGCTCGACTCGATCACGCGCCTCGCCCGCGCCCACAACACGGTGGAGCGCGGCACCGGCCGCACCCTCTCCGGCGGCCTCGACGCCACGGCGATGGCGCGGCCGAAGGCCTTCTTCGGCTCGGCGCGCGCGGTGGCGCCCCAGGCCGGCGGCGGGTCGCTGACGATCATCGCCACGGCGCTCGTCGAGACCGGCTCGCGCATGGACGACGTGATCTTCGAGGAGTTCAAGGGGACGGGCAACTGCGAGATCAAGCTCGATCGCGGGCTGGCGGAGAAGCGCGTCTTCCCGGCGATCGACGTGGCCACGAGCGGCACCCGCCGCGAGGACAAGCTGTTCCGCCCCGACCAGCTCGACTCCGTGCACATGCTCCGCCGCGGCCTGCAGCAGATGCCGCCGCAGGCGGCCATGGAGTGGCTGATCAAGCGGATCGCGAATACCCAGAACAACGACGCGCTGCTGGCGGGGCTGTAGGCGCCCGCCGCCCGTTCCCGGCACGCACCCGCGCCCCTCGCCGCCAGTCCGGAGCGAGGGGCGCGGCGCGTGCGGGGGGGCGCGCGCGGTGGTGGCCCTGTGTTTGCTCCCTACCCCGCCATGTTCAGTCATCTGAGCCACCGCGTCGCGCTCGCCGCGGCGGTGGCCGTTTGCATAGCGGGGCGGGGGGCAGGTGCGCAGTCGCGCGGCGCCGACGAGATCGAGCGCCCGGAGGTCCAGCGGGTGACCTTCCGCGGCGTCGAGGCGGTGGACGAGGACGACCTGCGCGAGACGGTCGCGGTGCAGGCGTCGCGCTGCAACGGCCTGCTCGTGCGCGTCCTCTGCCTCTTCAGCAAGTCGAAGGCGTTCTACACGCGCGAGTACCTGGACCGGGCGGAGCTGAAGCGCGACGTGCTCCGGGTGCAGGTGTTCTACTACCGGCGCGGCTACCGCGACACGCGGGTGGACACGTCGGTCACGTCCGTGGAGCGCGGGAAGGTGCGCGTGGCCTTCCGCGTGACCGAGGGGCAGCCGACGCAGATCGCCGAGCTGCGGCTCTCGGGCGGCGGGGACTCGCTGCTCACGGCGCGCGACCGGGAGCGGCTGTTCCACGTGCGGGAGAACGGCGCGCTCGACCTGCTGGCCCTGGACTCCACGCTCGTGGGGCTGCGCACGGTGCTGGCCGAGCGCGGCTACTCCGACGCCGTCGTCACCGAGAGCACGACGGTGGACGACTCCCTGCGCCGGGCGCAGGTGACGATCGGCATCGACCCGCGGCGCCGGAACACGGTGGGGCAGGTCCTCGTCCGCGGCGCCGACGACGTGGAGGAGCAGGTGATCCGCAACTCGCTCCTCGTCGAGGAGGGGGAGGTGTTCCGGCCGAGCGAGCTGGCGCGCAGCCAGCGGTCGCTCTACGAGAGTGGCCTCTTCCGCCGCGCCACGGTGGACGTGGTGCGCCCGCGCCGCGCCCCCTTCCGGCGCGACTCGGTGGCCGGGGACAGCCCGCCCCCGGTGCCCGAGGCGCTCGACGCGCCGCCGCCGCCGCAGACGGACAGCGTGAAGCGCGTCATCGTGAACGTGGAGGAGGCGGAGCCGCGCGCGGTGCGGCTGAGCGGCGGCTTCAACACCGTGGACTTCCTGCAGGCCGAGGCGCGATACACGCACAACAACTTCTTCGGCGGCGCGCGGCGGCTCGACCTGCAGGGGGTGCTCGGCAACCTCCTCGCGGACCAGCTCAACGGATCGCTGTTCTTCCGCAACGTCACCGACGACTTCGGCCTCTCGGGAACGGCGAAGAACCGCTTCCTCGCCCCCACCTGGCAGCTGAGCGGCGACATCCGCCAGCCCTGGTTCCAGAGCCCGCGCAACACGCTCGGCGCCGGCCTCTTCGCCAACCGCCGGAGCGCCCCCGGCGTGTTCATCGACCGGGGGTACGGGGCGAGCGCCACCTTCACGCGCGAGATGGCGCTGCACCTTCCGGCGAGCGCCTCCTACCGCTTCGAGGTGACGCGCGTGGAGGCGGGCGACGTGTATTTCTGCGTCAACTTCGGCGTCTGCGAGTCGGTGACGATCGGCGCGCTGCGGCGGAGCCAGCACCTCTCGCCGCTCGCGCTCACGGCGACGCTCAACCGGGCGAACGACCCGCTCAACCCGTCGCGCGGCCTCGTCGCGCGGCTGGACCTGGAGCACGCCTCGGCGCTCACCGTCTCCGACTTCCGCTACAACCGCCTCTCCGGGTCGGTGTCGGCGTACCGGCCGATCCGCGAGCGCGGGGTGCTCGCCGGGCGCCTGCGCGTGGGCGCCGTGGCGGCGCTCGCCGGCACCGCCGAGGCGATCGGGATCGACGCCGAGGGGCTGCCGCGGCGCGTGCTCCTCCACCCGCGCAAGCGCTTCTACGCCGGCGGCTCGCAGAGCGTGCGCGGCTACGGGGAGAACCAGCTCGGCCCGCGCGTCCTGACGGTGCCGGCGAGCACGCTGCGCGGCACCGCCGAGGCGCCCAAGTGCCAGGCGGCGAGCATCGCCGACTGCAACCCGAACGCCGTCGTCGGCGGCGACACGCTCTACAAGGACCGCGACTTCTCGCCGCGCCCGCTCGGCGGCAGCTCGCTCGTGGAGGCGAACGTGGAGTTCCGCTTCCCGATCTGGGGGCCGCTGAACGGCGCCGTGTTCGTGGACGCCGCGGTGGTCGGGGCGACGAGCCTGCGCGACGTCGCCAACCTGGAGGGCTCGCTCACCGAGGGGATCACGGGGGCGGTCACGCCCGGCTTCGGCGTCCGCTTCATCTCGCCCGTCGGGCCGATCCGCTTCGACGTGGGTATCAACCCGAAGCTCGAGGAGCGGCTCACCGTGATCACCGAGGGGGAGAATGGCTCGCTCGTGGCCCTCAGCCACACCAACGCCGCGGGGCAGCGGGTGCTCAGCCAGCGGATCTACAACCCGGCGGCGGGCTCGGGGCTCGGCGGCTTCCTCAACCGCGCGACCATCCACCTCTCCATCGGCGAGGCGTTCTAGGTGAAGCGCGTCGCCAAGGTGCTCGCGGCGTTCCTGGGGAGCACGGTGCTGCTCGTCGTCGCCGCCGTGCTCGTGCTCTCGAACACCGACTGGGGGCGGGAGCGGGTGCGGCGCATCGTCCTGCGCGCCCTCGAGGGGCCGGTGCACGGGACGGTGCAGATCGGCCGGATCGAGGGGAACCTGCTCACCGGCTTCGTGCTGCGCGACGTGGCCATCCGCGACAGCGCCGGCAACCCCTTCCTGACGGCGGCGGAGGCGCGCACGCGCTACGGCCTGCGGTCGCTGGTGCAGAAGCGGATCGAGCTCTCCGACCTCGCGCTCGTGCGGCCGGTGGTGATCCTCGACCGCCCGCCCGGGGGCGCCTGGAACTTCGAGCGCATCTTCCCCGGCGACACGACGACGAACAAGCCCGAGAGCGACGCGCCGGGGTGGGGCGACTGGCTCGTGCTCCGCGACGTGCGGATGGTGGACGGGCGGATCGTCGTGCGCACGCCGTGGGACCCGGGCGTCGAGCTGAGTGAGGCGGAGCGCGAGCGCGCGATCGCGCAGGCGCTCGACACGGCGTCGCGCGCGAACGTGGTGCGGGTGGCGGGCGGCTTCCAGCAGGTGCAGGAGTTCCGGGCGATCGACGCGCGGATGCCCCTCCTGCGGCTGAAGCACCCCGAGTACGACCCGATGCGCTTCGAGGTGGACTCGCTGCGCATGGTCGCCCTCCCCTTCCGCCCGCCGGCGGCGACGGTGCGGCAGCTGCGCGGCGCCTTCGAGATGACGGGCGACTCGCTCTGGTGGCAGGGCGCGCACGTGATGATGCCCGGGTCGGACGCGACGCTCGGCGGGCGCTACGCCTTCGACGGCGGGGCGCTCGCGCTCGACGGGCGCGCGCGCCGGCTCGCGCTCGCCGACGTGCGCTTCCTCTACCCCGCCCTGCCGGCGGACGGCGGCGGCTCGCTCGACCTGGCGATCCGCATGGACTCCGTCGGCCAGCGCTACACGGTGAAGGGGGCGAACCTGCGCGTGGAGCGGGCGACGCTGGCCGGCGACCTGGGGCTCGCGTTCGCCGCCGACACCTTCGCCTTCTACGACACGCGGCTCCGCTTCGCCGGCGTGAGCACGGCGCTCATCGAGCGGCTGGCGCCGGCGGTGGAGCTGCCGCGCCAGGGGACGCTGAGCGGGCGCGCGGCGCTCGCCGGCGGGCTGCGCGCCCTCGACCTGGACGGCGACGTGACCTTCGACGACGCGCTGGCCGGGCGGAACCGCGTGATCGCCGTGGGGGGCGTGGGGATGGCGAGCGAGGAGCGCGGCGGGGAGACGCGGCGGGAGTTCTCCGCGCGCAACCTGCGCGTGCGGCTCGACCCGGTGCAGGTGGACGTGGTGCGCACCTACAGCCCGACGCTGCCGGTGCGCGGCACGGTGACCGGGACGGCGACGCTGAACGGCTCGACGCGCACGCAGCTGGACACGCGGCTGGACCTCGTGCACCTGGACCGCGGCGCGCGCTCGCGCGTGGCCGGGCGGGCCGGGGTGCGGCTGCCGCTCGACGGCCAGCCGCTGTTCGTGGACGCGGACACGCGGCTGCTCCCGCTCTCGCTCGTCACCGCGGGGCGCTTCGCGCCGGCGGTGGGGCTGCGCGGCACGGCGACGGGGCCGGTGCGCGTGACCGGCGCGCTCGACGACCTGCGCCTGGACGCGCGCCTGCGCTTCAGCGACGGCGGCGCGCTCACGGCCGCCGGGCGGCTGGACGTGGCGGGCGCGGAGCCGGGCTACGACGTGGCGGTGCGCACGGAGCTGTTCAACGCGAACGCGGTGGTCGCGTCGGCGCCGAAGACGTCGCTCACCGCGTCGGCGTTCGCGCGCGGGCGGGGGACGGACCCGGCGACGATGGCCGCGGAGCTGGGCTTCGACGCGTCCACCTCCGAGTTCGACGCGCAGAAGGTGGACTCGGCGCACGCGCGCGTGAACATCGCCGCCGGGCTGGCGCACCTGGACACGGTGCTCGTGCGCGTGCCGAAGGCCGCGCTCGACGTGGGCGGGACGTTCGGCCTGGCGGCGGGCGTGGACGGCGCGCTGGCCTACAAGGTGGCCGTGGACTCGCTCTCGGCGCTGGCGCGCTGGCTCCCGCGCGCCGACAGCGGCGTGGTGGCGCCGCGGCCGGCGGTGGTGCGGCGGCAGGTGGCGATCGCCCGCGCCGACTCGGTGATCCGCGCCAACCGCGACGAGGTGGCGCGGGCGGCGGGGGCGCGGGTGAGCGGCGAGCGACCGGGCCCGGTGGTGCCCCCGCAGCCGGTGCGGCGCGACTCGCTCGCCGGCGCCGTCTACGCCGCCGGCGTGGTGCGCGGCGGGCTGCCGAGCTTCGACGTGCGGGGGCGGCTCGGGGCGCGCGACGTGGTGGCGATGGGGAGCAGCGTGCGCGAGGTGCGCGGCGAGTACGCGCTCGTGGACGGCGGCACGCGCAACGCCGCCCTCGCGCTCGGCGTCCAGGCCGACTCGGCGAGCGCCGCCGGCTTCGCGCTCGACAGCGTGGACGCGCGGCTCACCTACCGCTTCCCGAGCGACACGAGCCAGCGCGCGCGCGGCACGGCGCAGCTCTACGTCTTCCAGCAGGATACCACGGAGTACGGGGTGAACGCCGAGTACACGCTCGACAACGAGCGGAACGAGGCGGTGTTCAACAACATGCGGCTGCGCTTCGACCAGACGCTGTGGACGGCGGTGCGCCCGGGCGTCGTCGGCTGGGGGACGCGCGGCGTGGACGTGGACTCGCTCGAGCTGCGGAACGGGGCGAACGGGCGCATCTACGTGAACGGCCTGATCCCCACCGAGGGCGCCGCGGACCTCGACGTCGAGGTCGACAACTTCGAGGTGGCGGACGTCGTGAGCCTGCTGCAGAGCGACGTGACGGCGCAGGGGCTCGTCTCGGTGAGCGCGCAGCTGGACGGCACGGCGCGCGCGCCGCGGCTGCGCGCGGCGCTGGGCGCCGACGCGCTCATGTACAACGGCGGCCCGGTGCCGGACGTGCACGCGACGCTCGGCTACGAGAACGAGCTGCTCACGGCGCGCGTGGACGTGGCGCGCGAGGGCGGGCTGCCGCTCCTGCTGGCCCGGGGCACGGTGCCCATCAACCTCGCCCTCCAGGGGGTGACCGGGTCCCGCTTCCCCGAGCGCCCGCTGCAGGTGGACGTGACCGTGGACAGCCTCCCGCTCGACCTGGCGTCGAAGTTCACCGACGCCATCTCGCGCGTGCGCGGCGCGGCGGTGGGGAAGCTGCAGGTGCGCGGGACGCTGCCGGACCGCGTGACCTACACCGGCACGCTCGCGCTCGAGGACGCGCAGGCGCACGTCACCGCGCTGGGCGTGACGCTGTCGGCGATGAACGGGGCCTTCCGGCTGCTGGGCGACTCGATCGTCGTCGACTCGCTCGCGGCGTACAGCGGCGGCCCCATCCGGCTGAGCGGCGGGCTGGGGGTCGCGAAGGTGAGCGAGCCGAGCTTCGACCTGCGGCTGAACGCGCGCAACGTGGTGCCGATCGACAACGAGCGCGGGCGCATCCGCATGGACGCCGACCTCGCCTTGCGCGGCCCGTTCGCGCGCGTGCTCGCGACCGGGACGGTGCGCGTGCGCGAGGGGGCGTTCTACCTCCCCGAGGAGTCGGGGCGCGACGTGGGCGTGCTGAGCGCCAACGACCCGGCGGTGTTCGCCGTCGTGGAGGACACGGCGCTCGCCCGCGAGGAGGAGCTGCTCGAGGCGAGGAACGCGCTGCTCGGCAACCTGCGGGCGAACGTCCAGGTGCGCGTGGAGCGCGACACCTGGGTGCGCTCCAAGGACGCGAACGTCGAGGTGTACAGCGACGGCGACCTGATCGTCGACGTGGACCAGCGGCGCGGCGCCCTCACCCTCGAGGGGGTGATGAGCACCGACCGCGGCGAGTACACCTTCCTCGGCAAGCGGTTCGAGATCCGCCGCGGCTCGGCGACGTTCATCGGCACGCCCGACCTGAACCCGTTCGTGCAGGCCACCGGCGAGTACGAGGTGCGGCTGCCGGGGCGCGAGGCGATGACCATCCGCCTGATCATCGGCGGCACGGTGAAGGAGCCGCGCCTCAGCCTCGAGAGCGGGGCGCAGCCGCCCATCTCGCAGAGCGACCTGCTCAGCTACCTGGCGTTCAGCCGCTCGTCGTCGTCGCTGCTGCAGTTCGGCGGGTCGAGCCTGTCGACGGCGCAGCCGGGGGGCGCGGGGCTCGTGGGGCAGACGGCGCAGCTGGCCGCGCAGAAGATCGCCGGGCTCGCGATCGGCGTGGGCGTGAGCGAGCTCGAGGGGAACGCGGCGCGCTCGCTCGGCGCCGACGTGTTCAACATCACCACCGCCGACGTGCCCAACGAGGTGAGCGCGTCGGGGATCGGCGGCTTCCTGCGCGGCACCGAGGTGCAGTTCGGGAAGTACCTGAGCGCGAACGCCTTCGTGGGGCTGCAGGCGCGGCCGCTCGTGGTGGTGAACCCGGACCAGGCGGCGCTCGGCGTGCGCTTCGAGTATCGCATGCGGCGCGGCCTGCGGCTGGAGACGACCTTCGAGCCGCGCTACCAGCTCCGCGCGCCGACGCTCGACGTGCAGGACGCCGTCACGTACAACGTGTTCGGGGCGTTCCTGATCCGGGAGTGGAGATTCTAGGGACGAGGGGAGAGGTACGAGAGAAAGACAGGGAAGAGGGAAGAGGGAAGAGGTGCCAGCCCCGCGGGCGGTCACCTCTTCCCTCTTCCCTCTTCCCTCTTCCCTCTTCCCTCTTCCCTCTTCCCTCTTCCCTCTTCCCTCAGCTCGTGCCTCTCATCTCGTGCCGCGTCCCTCGCCGTCCGCCCCCAGCGTCTCCAGCAGCACCGCCGCGGCGCGCATGCCGCGGTCGAAGTTCTCGACGCTGATCCACTCGTCGGGCGCGTGGGCGTTCTCGCCGGGCAGGCCGAACCCCATCAGCAGGACGGGCGACTTGAGGATGCGCTCGAAGTCCCCGACCACGGGGATCGAGCCCCCCTCGCCGACCACCACCGGCTCGGTGCCGAAGGCCGCGGCGAGCGCCACGCGGGCGGCGTCGAAGAGCGGGCCGGCCAGCTCCGCGCGCCAGGGGCGGCCGCCGTGCAGGTGCTGCACCGTCACGCGCACGCCGGGGGGGGCGACGCGCATGACGTGCGCCTCCATCAGCCGCCCGATCTCCGGCGGCGACTGCCCGGGCACCAGGCGGCAGCTCACCTTGGCCATCGCCTTCGCCGGGAGCACCGTCTTCGCCCCCTCGCCGGTGTAGCCGCTGAGCATCCCGTTCACCTCGCACGTCGGCCGCGTCCAGAGCTTCTCGAGCGTGGTGTACCCCTGCTCGCCGCCGAGCGTGGTGACCCCCACCTCGCGCATGAAGCCCGCCTCGTCGAAGGGGAGCGCGCGCATCTGGCGGATCACCCGGTCGGGCCAGGGGAGCACGCTGTCGTAGAAGCCGGGGATGGCGATGCGCCCCGCGTCGTCGTGGAAGGTGGCCAGGATGCGGGCGAGCGCCATCGCCGGGTTCACCACCGCGCCGCCGTAGCTCCCGGAGTGCAGGTCCCCGTTCGGCCCCTCGACGTCGATCTGGAAGTAGGCGAGCCCGCGCAGCGAGCTGAGGATGGACGGGATGCCGGGGGCGAACATGGACGAGTCGGAGATCACCACCGCGTCGCAGCGGAGCCGCTCGGCCTGCGCCTCGATGAACTGCTCGAGGTTGTCGCTCCCCACCTCCTCCTCCCCCTCGGCGAGCACGATCACGTTCACCGGGAGCGAGCCGCGCACGCGCAGGTGCGCCTCGAGCGCCTTCACGTGCAGGAAGAGCTGCCCCTTGTCGTCCACCGCGCCGCGCGCGTAGATGCGCCCGTCGCGCACGGTGGGCTCGAAGGGCGGCGACGTCCAGAGCTCGAGCGGCTCGGCCGGCTGCACGTCGTAGTGGCCGTAGACGAGCACCGTGGGCGCGCCGGCGCCGGCGCCGCGCCACTCGCCGACGACGATCGGGTGGCCGGCGGTCTGGCAGACCTCGGTGCGCAGCCCCACCGCGTCGAGCGAGCCGGCGAGCCAGGCGGCGGCGCGGGCGACGTCGTCGCGGTGCTCGGAGCGGGCGCTGACGCTCGGGATGCGCAGGAAGTCGAACAGCTCCGCGTGGATGCGGGGCCCGTTGGCGACGAAGAAGGCGTCGAGGTCGCGGGGGACGGTCGGGGTGGCCATGGGGTTACCGGTCGGTGTCGGGTCGGTACATGATGACGCGCACCTTCTCCAGCGTGATCAGGCCGCCGGCGATCATCGCGTCGAGCTCGGGGAGGATGGCGTCGATGCGCTCCTCCGTCTCCACGCACTCGATCACCAGCGGCAGGTCGGTGGAGAGCCGCAGGATGCGGTCGGTGTGCAGGCGCGCGGTGGCGCCGAAGCCGGCCACGGCGCGGAGCACGGTGGCGCCGGCGTAGCCGCGCGCCCGCAGCAGCTCCACGATGGCCTCGTGGAGCGGCCGCCCGTGGTGGCGGTCGCGCTCCCCGACGTGGATGCGCATCAGGACGCGCTCGCCCGCCAGCCCGTGCACGGTGGGCCCGCCCCTCAGCGCGGCAGCGCCGAGACCGCCCGCGCCGCGGCGAAGCCGGCGAAGGTGGCCAGAAGGGAGAGCAGGACGCTGCCGACGACGTAGGCGCCGGCGCGGCCGTAGCTGCCACCCTCGATCAGCCCGACCGTCTCGTAGCTGAACGTCGAGAAGGTGGTGAAGCCGCCGCAGAAGCCGATCGTGAGCGCCGCCCGCAGCTCCGGGGAGGACGTCGTCGTCAGCAGGTGGCGCATGAGGAAGCCGAGCGCCAGCGAGCCGGCGACGTTGATGACCAGCGTGCCGTAGGGGAAGGTGCCGCTGAAGCGCTGCGCGTAACCGCCGAGTCCGTAGCGCGCGAGCGTTCCGGCCGCCCCGCCGAGAGCGATGGCGAAGAGCATGCAAGGAAGTTTCCCGCCGCCGACGGTTAAAGCAAGTTGGTCCCTCTTCCCTCGTCCTTCCATGCCGAACCGCCTCGCGAACGAGACCAGCCCCTACCTGCTGCAGCACGCGCACAACCCCGTGGACTGGTACCCGTGGGGGACGGAGGCGCTCGAGCGCGCGAAGCGCGAGGACCGGCCGATCCTGCTCAGCATCGGCTACGCGGCCTGCCACTGGTGCCACGTGATGGAGCGCGAGTCGTTCGAGAGCGAGGAGACGGCGCGCCTGATGAATGAGCACTTCGTCAACATCAAGGTGGACCGCGAGGAGCGGCCGGACCTGGACAGCATCTACATGCAGGCGGTGCAGGCGATGACCGGGCACGGCGGGTGGCCGATGACGGTGTTCCTCACCCCCGACGGGGTGCCGTTCTACGGCGGCACGTACTTCCCCCCCGAGGACCGGCAGGGGATGCCGAGCTTCCGCCGCATCCTGACGTCGGTGGCGGACGCGTACGCGCGGCGCCGGGAGAGCGTGACGCAGACGGCGACGGCGATCCGGGAGATCTATGACAACGCGGTCTCCCCCGCCCTGTCGAGTGGCGCGCTCAACCCGACGACGCTCGAGCGCGCGTACCGGTCGCTCGTCGCCGAGTTCGACGAGGCGCGCGGCGGGTTCGGGCGGGCGCCGAAGTTCCCGCAGGCGATGGCGATGGACTTCCTCCTCCGCTACGCGCGGCGGACGGGCACGGCGTGGGCCGCGGAGATGGTCGCGCACACGTTCCGGCGCATGGCGCGCGGCGGCATCTACGACCAGCTGGGCGGCGGCTTCGCGCGCTACTCGGTGGACGCGGTGTGGCTGGTGCCGCACTTCGAGAAGATGCTGTACGACAACGCGCTGCTCGCGCGGCTCGGCGTGCACCTCTGGCAGCTCACGCGCGACCCGGAGTTCCGGCGCGTGACGGAGGAGACGGTGGACTGGGTGGCGCGCGAGATGACGGCCCCCTCGGGCGGCTTCTACTCCACGCTCGACGCCGACAGCGAGGGGCACGAGGGGAAGTTCTACGTGTGGAGCGAGGAGGAGATCGACGCGCTGCTCGGCGACGAGGCGCGCGTGGCGAAGGCGTACTGGGGGGTGACGGCCGGCGGGAACTTCGAGGGGGCGAACATCCTGAACGTGCCGAACGACCCCGGGCTCGTGGAGCGGCGGCTGGGAATGAGCGAGGAAGCGCTCGCCGAGGTGGTCGCGCGCGCGCGGCAGACGCTGTACGACGTGCGGGCGCAGCGCGTGTGGCCGGCGCGCGACGAGAAGATCCTCGCCGGGTGGAACGGGCTGATGCTCCGCGCCGTCTGCGCCGCCGCGCGCGCCTTCGGCCGCGACGACTACCGGGCGCTGGCGGTGGCGAACGGCGAGTTCCTGCTGCGGGAGATGGTGCGCGACGGCCGGGTGATGCGCTCGCACAAGGACGGCGCGACGCGCATCCCGGGCTTCCTCGAGGACCACGCGGCGGTCGCGCTGGGCTTCCTGGCGCTCTACGAGCTGACCTTCGACCGGAAGTGGCTGAGCGAGGCGCGGCGGCTGAGTGCGGTGACGTGCGAGTACTTCTGGGACGAGGAGACGCGCGCCTTCTACGACACGGCGAAGGACCACGAGGCGCTGATCACGCGCCCGCGCGACTTCACCGACAACGCGGTGCCGAGCGGCAACTCGCTCGCGGTGGAGCTGCTGCTCCACGTGGGGGACGTGCTGAACGACGAGGAGATGCGCGAGCGCGCGCGCTGGGTGCTGGAGACGCTCGCCGAGCCGATGGCGCGCTACGGCACGGCGTTCGGGCACCTGCTGGGCGCGGCCGACATGGCGGTGCACGGCGCGGTGGAGGTGGCGCTGGTGGGCGACCCCGGGAGCCCCGACTTCCGCGAGCTGAGCGCGGCGGTGGCGATGCAGTACGTCCCCTCGCTGGTGCTCGCCGGCGGGCCGCCCGACGAGGCGCGCGGGGTCGCGCTGCTCGAGGGGCGGCCGATGGTGGGCGGCCGCGCGACGGCGTACGTGTGCCGGCAGTACGCCTGCGAGGCCCCGACGGTGGACGCCGGCGAGCTCGCGGCCCAGGTGGTGGGCGCGGGAACCGCGCCCACGATCTGAGCCCTCGCCGCTGTCGCCGTTTCTCCCTCTTCCCTCTTCCCTCTTCCCTCTTCCCTCTTCCCTCTTCGTGCCTCGTCCCTCGCTCCCCGTCCTCGCCCTTCACCGTCCTCCGATCCCTGACGCAACTTCCGGCATCTGCGGACAGACCCAGCCGGGCGCCGGAGGCATCCTGTATCAGCCAGGTGTCACCACCGAGTCCCCGTCCCGGAGCGAGCCCCATGCGTACACGTCCAACCACCGACCGGCCGCCCTTCGGGGTGCGCACGCACGTCGTGGCGGCGCTGCTGGCCCTCCTGGCGCTGCCGGCGCTGTGCGGGCCGGCGCCGGCGGGCGGGCAGCCGGCGGCCGAGGCGGTCCGGCCGGCGCTGCCGGCGGTGCTCGCCGGGGCGGGAGCGCGGGCGAGGGCGGACACGCCGGTGGCGCGGCCGTTCTTCCTCGGCGAGCGGCTGGAGTACCGCGTGCGGGTGGCCAAGGTGGGGAACGTGGGGCGGGTGGCCATGTGGGTGGAGGGGCCGGTGGACGTGCGCGGCACCGAGACCTACCTCCTGCGCTTCGACTTCAAGGCGCGCGTCGGCCCGGTGAAGGCCGAGGATCGCACCTGGTCGTGGATCGACCCGCTGCGCATGGCGGTGCACCGCTTCAAGAAGCACGAGCGGCACCCGCTCTCGCGGCACGACGAGGAGGTGGAGCTCTTCCCGAGCGAGCAGCGCTGGCAGGCGGCGAGCGGCGAGAGCGGCGCCAGCCCGGAGAACGCGCCGCTCGACGAGCTCTCGTTCATGTACTTCATCCGCACGCTCGCCTTCACCCCCGACACCGTCTACCGCTTCGACCGCCACTTCGACGCGGCGCGGAACCCCACGACCGTGCGCGTCCTCGGGCGTGAGACCGTCGCCACCAGGGCGGGCGAGTTCCGGACGGTGCTGCTGGAGATGCGCGTGAAGGACCCGCGCCGCTACCGCGGGGAGGGCGTCATCCGCATCAACGTCAGCGACGATGGGCGCCGGATCCCCGTGCGCATCCGGAGCTCGATGCCCGTGCTGGGGAGCGCGGTGATGACGCTCGAGTCGTACACGCACCCGCCACAGCAGCACGCCGCCGCGCCCCTCTGAGCGCGGCGGGCGGACGGGACCGGGCGGGCGGCGTCTCCTGCGGACGCCGCCCGTCCGCGCGTCGTGCCCCGCCCTCGACGCCGCCGGCCGCCGCCAGGGTGTCAGGGTTCCGCCGACACGGCGGTTCGCGCTCCCCTAACAAAAGTTCCGCGTTCTCCCCGACTGCTGGGCAGGCCTGACGAGCCGACCTTACGTCTGTGGTCGCGCAGGAGCGCGGCCGCCGATCCTCTCAGCGGAGAACCAACGATGCGCACTCACACCTTCCGGGCGACGCTCGCAGCCCTCTTCCTGCCCCTGGTTGCGGCGCAGACCGCGGGGGATGGCACCCTCACGCTGCAGCCGCAGAGCAAGCTCTGGGTCAACGGCACCTCCACGGTGCGCTCCTTCAAGTGCGAGGCGGGCTCCCTGGACGCGCGGGTCGTGACGGTCGCCCCCGGCGCCGTGCGCTCCGTGATCGAGGGCGCGAAGGCCGTCAACAGCGCCGCGCTCGACGTCCCCGCGAAGGCGCTCGACTGCCGCAACGGGACGATGAACGAGCACATGCTCAAGGCGCTCAAGGCCAACCAGCATCCGACGATCGCCTTCAAGGTCTCGTCTTACGACGTCGCCAAGGCGGACACGACCTACAAGGGCACGGCGACCGGTGAGCTGACGCTGGGCGGTGTGACGAAGACGGTCACCGTCGCGGCGCAGATCAGGGAAGACGCCGATGGCACGCTGCGCATCGTCGGCACGCACGACCTCAACATGAAGGAGTACGGCCTCAAGCCGCCGACGCTGATGATGGGGACGATGAAGGTGAACGAGCGCGTCACGGTCGGCTTCGACCTGCGCCTCAAGGGCTGACGCCGCACGAGCAGAAGGGGCGCCGTGCCGGGCACGGCGACACGAGAGGCCAGCACGCACCACTTCCGAATTACCCCGAGGGAGACCACGACAATGAGAACCCATAACCTGTTCATCCTGACGGCGGCCGCAGCGCTCAGCGCCGCCCCCGCGCTCGCCCAGACGCAGGTCGCCCTGGCCCGCGACACCACGCCCGTGTCCGGCGAGACCAAGCCCGCCGACTCGACGGCGACGCCGGCGCCGGCGCGCAGCGCCGCGGCCGCCCTCCTCGTTCAGCAGTCGCAGATCCAGCGCCTCCGCCCGAACGACCAGCGCGGGCTCAACGTCTTCGAGGCGCCCAAGAACGACACGATCCCGTTCACCGGCTTCAAGCTCGGCTTCGGCGCCGCCTTCACCCAGCAGTTCCAGGCGCTCGGCCACAGCAACACGGCTCTGGCGGTCATGAAGACCAACGCCGCCGGGCAGCCCTACAACGCGAACGAGCTGATGCGCATCGGCCACGGCCCCAACAACGCCGTCGCCAACGCCTACCTCAACGCGCAGATCGCCCCAGGCATCCGCGTCGCGATGACCGGCTACCTCTCCGCCCGGCACCACCAGGAGACGTGGATCAAGGACGGCTACCTGCTGATCGACGAGTCGCCGATCGACTTCCTGCCGCTCAAGGTCATCATGGCGTTCACGACGGTGAAGGCCGGCCACTTCGAGATCAACTACGGCGACGCGCACTTCCGCCGCACCGACAACGGGCAGGCGCTGTACAACCCGCTCGTCGGCAACTACATCATGGACGCCTTCACGACGTCGGTCGGTGGTGAGGTCATGCTCCGCGCCGGCTCGGGCTTCCTGATGGGCGGCGTCACCAACGGCGAGGTCCGCGGCACGATCCTCAACCCGCAGAAGCGCTCGCCGGCGTACATCGCCAAGCTCGGCGTGGACCGCCAGGTCACGCAGGACCTCCGCGTCCGCCTCTCGGGCTCGACGTTCAACCAGGCCCGCTCGGCGAACCAGACGCTCTACACCGGTGACCGGGCCGGCTCGCGCTACTACGACGTGCTCGAGAGCACGACGTCGACCGAGAAGGACCAGGCCTGGTCGGGCGCGGTCAACCCCGGGCTCTCCAGCGAGATGCACGCGGCGGTCGTGAACCCCTTCATCAAGTTCCGCGGGCTGGAATTCTTCGGCAACTTCGAGCGCGCCCGCGGCCGGGCCGCGACCGAGGCGGCGCGCCGCCAGTGGAACCAGAACGTGTACGAGGGCACCTACCGCTTCCTGGGCGACAGGCTCTTCGCCACCGCCCGCTACAACACGGTGGAAGGCCGCCTGGCCGGCTTCACCCAGGACGTCAAGGTCAACCGCACGCAGCTCGGCGGCGGCTGGTTCATCACCCCGGTGGTGCTGGTGAAGGGCGAGTGGGTCGCGCAGAAGTACAACGACTTCCCGGCGGAAGACATCCGCAACGGCGGCAAGTTCGACGGCTTCATGCTCGAGGGCGTGGTCGCCTTCTAGACGACGCAGCCGACCGGAGCGAGTCTCCGGCGCGGTGAAGGGCGAGGGGGGCGCGGCGAGGGCCGCGCCCCCCTCGTCGTTCGCGGCGGCGCGGCGCCGCCGCGCGCGCTGTCGTGGTTTCTCCCACACGCCCGTCGGCGCAGCGCTCACCAACGTTCCTGCCCCCTCCCGACAGACCGGCGCGCGCCGAAGAGCGACCTTGGAGACAGCGAACAGACCGTCTCCGCCCCGGAGGGCGCGATGTCCACCACGATTCTCTCCAGCCCGACCCGCACGGCGCCGTGGGGCCGAGCCGCGCGCCGGCCGCTCTACGTGCGCCCCGTGCTCCTCGCCACCGACGGCACCAACACGGCTGGCGCGGCAGTGCGCTTCGCCGCCGTGCTCGCCCGCAGGCGGCAGGCGGAGCCGCACGTCCTCACCGTGCTCCCCCCGCCGGCGCTGCTGGACGCGCCCGGCGACGCCGCGCGCCGCGAGGGGCGGCTGCGCGACGTTCGCCAGCAGCTGCTCGCCCTGGGCGGCGCGGGCGGCGCTGGGGCCCGCTGGCCGGTGGGGGTCGAGGTCGGCTCGCCGGTGGCGGCGATCGGCCGCGCGGTGTCGAGCCAGGGCGCCGGCTCCATCGTGATCGGCCTCCGGCCGCACGGCACGCTCGACCGCCTCTTTCGCGACGAGACGGCGCTCCTCGTCATGCGCAACGCCGCCGTCCCCGTCCTCGCCGTCACCCCCGCGCTCGCCGACCTGCCGCGGCGCGTCGTCGCCGCGGTGGACTTCAGCCGCGCGAGCCTCGACGCGGTACGCGCCGCGCTGAGCGTGGTCGGCGACGGGGGGACGCTCTTCCTCGCGCACGTCCAGCCGGAGATCGACTTCGCCCCCGAGGCGGCCGAGGAGTACGGTGCCATGTACACGCAGGGCGTGTCCAGCGCCTTCGCCCGCCTGGAGCGGCAGCTCGACGTGCCGGCCGGCGTGAGCGTCGAGCCGGTGCTCCTGCGCGGCACCGCCACCGGGGAGCTGCGGGCGCTCGCCGACCGGGTGGGCGCCGACCTGATCGCCCTCGGGAGCCAGAGCCACGCCCCCGCCCGGCTGTCGCTCGGCGGCGTGACGCAGGCGCTCGCCCGCGAGGGGCGCGTGTCGCTACTCGTCGTCCCGCCCACCGTGCACACCGAGCCGCGCGCGACCGCCGACGCGCGGCCCAGCTGAGGGAGGATCCCATGACAGTCGCCCCGCGCCCGTACGGCGCCCTCGACACGCTGCTCTGGCTGGGCGCCGGAGCGGTCGCCCTCGTCCTCATCGCGCTCTGGTGGCTGGTCACCGCGCTCGCGGCCGCCACCCA
>Ga0307414_10000516_pt1 | contig 20096 bp, 16 predicted proteins | sample DK1Ometagenome_FD_203804 | JGI IMG/M metagenome (GOLD analysis project Ga0307414, IMG submission 203804) | Maize rhizosphere microbial communities from greenhouse at UC Davis, California, United States - DK15-O-3 | ecosystem: Host-associated > Plants > Roots > Rhizosphere > Soil | place: USA... | reverse complement strand
GCGCGAGTCACCAACCATTACAACCTCGCCGACTGGCTGCAGCAGGTCAGCGACCCGGCATGACGGCCGATCCGGCCGCGCCACTGGCGATGGAGCGGATCGGTCGCGACGAGGACGTGATCAAGGCACCCTTTCCGGGCGCCGGCGTCGATATCGGAACGTGCGCTGTGGTTGGTTGAAGGATTGAGCGAATAAGTCACCACGACACGGTCTGATCGTGGGCGCAGATAAGCAACCAAGCGATTATGGCCTGGCTGCATGCTGGTTTGGCGGCAGTCCTGTTAACTGCTGCGTGGAGGATAGTCGCCGGCTAGCCGCCGATAACGGGGTATTTACCGGCGCCATTCCCGCTAAGCCTCGTCGCGCAGCACGCGCTGTGGCGCTAGATGCCGGCCATGCACAGATATTTGATTTCGAGATAATCGGCGATCCCGTGCGACGAACCCTCTCGTCCCACGCCGGATTGCTTGATTCCGCCAAATGGTGCCACCTCGTTCGAGATCAGACCGGTGTTGATGCCAACCATGCCGCATTCCAGCGCTTCGGCAACGCGCCACACCCGGCCAAGGTCGCGGCTGTAGAAATAGCCGGCAAGACCGAATTCGCTGGCATTGGCCAGCCGGATCGCCTCGTCCTCCTCATCGAACAGGAAGACGGACGCCACAGGTCCGAATGTTTCCTCATGCGCCACAAGCATCTCGGTCGAACAGCCCGCCAGCACCGTCGGTTCGAAGAAGCTTCCGCCCAGCGCGTGCCTTTTTCCACCCACAACCAGCTTCGCGCCCTTTGCCACCGCGTCGGCGACATGCTCTTCGACCTTCGCCACTGCCGCGCCGTCGATCAGCGGACCTTGCGTCACGCCTTCGTCGGTTCCGCGGCCGACGCGCAAGCCCGTGACAGCCTTGGCCAGCTTCTCGATGAATGCATCGGCCACAGCCCGCTGCACATAGATGCGATTGACGCAGACGCAGGTCTGGCCGCTATTCCGGTATTTCGACAGCATGGCGCCCTCGACCGCCGCATCGATGTCCGCATCGTCGAACACGATGAAGGGCGCGTTGCCGCCGAGCTCCATCGACATCTTCTTAACCGTCGCCGCACTTTGCTGCATCAGTAGGCGACCGACCTCGGTCGATCCTGTAAAGCTTATCTTGCGCACGGTGGGGTTGGACGTCAGTTCGCCGCCAATCTCGCGCGACCGCCCGGTCACGACGTTGAGGACGCCGTCGGGAACACCGCTGCGCTGGGCCAGTTCAGCCAACGCCAGAGCGGTCAGCGGCGTCTGCATGGCGGGCTTCAACACCATGGTACATCCAGCGGCGAGCGCCGGCCCCGCCTTGCGCGTGATCATCGCGGCGGGGAAATTCCATGGCGTGATCGCAGCCGTGACACCGACCGGCTGCTGGATCACCACGATCCGCGCGTCCGTGCGTGGGCTGGGGATCACCTCGCCATAGGTGCGCTTGGCTTCTTCCGCGAACCATTCGATGAAGCTGGCGGCGTAGAGTATCTCACCACGGGCTTCGGCGATCGGCTTGCCCTGCTCGCTGCTCAGGATCAGCGCCAGATCGTCGGTGGCATCCACGATCGCCTGAAACCAGCGCCGCAGGATCGCCGAACGCTGTGCCGCAGTCCGTTCCCGCCAGCCGGGAAGCGCCGCCTCTGCGGCCTCGATGGCCTGCCGGGTCTCATCCGCGCCATAGTTCGGCACGGCGGCAATTTTTGCGCCACTGGCCGGGTCGGTCACGTCGATTTCGGGTGAACCGGTCCAGGCGCCACCGATCAAGCAGTGATCTTTCAGGAGGGACGGATCCCTTAAAGGCAAAGTCATGGAAAACCTCCTATCAGAGCATCAGGCGCAAGGGCTGCTCGATCAGCGCCTTGAACGCAGCCAGATATCGCGCGCCCACGGCGCCATCGACGGCCCTGTGATCGACGGACAATGTGCAGGACATGACCGTGGCCGGTACGCAGGCGTCGCCCCTGACGACAGGCCGGCGCTCGGCAGCGCCCACCGCCAGGATGCAGCTTTGCGGCGGATTGATGATCGCGGAAAAGGCTCGCACGCCGAACATCCCCAGATTGGAAATCGTGAAACTCCCGCCCTGATATTCCGCCGGTTGCAGCAGGCCGTCGCGGGCGCGCGCCGCCAAAGCCTTGACCTCTGCCGAGATGGCGGAGAGCCCCGCGCGATCCGCCTGCTTGACGATAGGCGTTATCAAGCCGCCATCTGTCGCGACCGCAACGGAGACATCGACATTGTGGAACTGGAGGATCGCATCGTCGGTCCAGGCCGCATTCGCTTCCGGGACTTCCCGCAGCGCCAGCGCGGCAGCCTTGATCACGAAGTCGTTGACGGAAAGTTTGTACCGTCCATCGCTTTGCGCGTTGAGCGTTTCCCGCAGATCGAGAAGCGCATCGATCTCGCAGTCCACCTCCAGGTAGAAATGCGGGATTGTCGATTTCGCTTCGGTCAGCCGACGGGCGATCACCTTTCTGACGTTGGTCAGCGGGATTTCGGTATAGGGCTGATCGGCCGGAATCGCCTGGCGCGCCCGTGCCGGAGCTGGAGCCGGCGCCGGGTCGGCGCCCAGGGATGCGCGGGGCGGCTCCGGCCGTGCCGCTGCGGCGGCTTCGATGTCCACCCGCACGACGCGACCTCGCGGCCCGCTGCCTTTCAGGCTTTCGATCTCCACGCCCTTTTCCTGGGCAAGCCGGCGCGCGAGCGGCGAAGCGAGGCTGCGGCGATGCGCCACTGCATGGGTGGACGGTCCTGCCGCGGCAGGTGCCTGTTTCGGGACAGAAGCCGGTTGGACGGGTGCCGGTTCGTTCTCAGCGACCTCGCCTGCATCGGCGCCGAGATCGTCTGCCTGTTCGCCCTCGGCCAGCAATAGGGCGATCGGTGCGTTGAGCGCAACGGTCGTTCCCTCGGCGGCGACGATCCTGCCGATCGTGCCGGCCCGCTCGGCTTCCAGTTCCATCGTCGCCTTGTCGGTTTCGATTTCGGCGATGGCTTCACCGGCGGCGACCGTATCCCCGACGGCTTTGAGCCAGCGAGCGATGGTCGCTTCTTCCATACCGGCAGAGAGGGCCGGCATCACGATTGTGTGTGGCATTGCTGTTCTCCGCGCGTTCAGGCCAAGGGCCGGCCCTGGCCGGCCATTGCCAGGCGCAAGCCAGCCTCGACCTCGTCCGTTCCGGCGCAGGCCGCAGCTTCCAGGACCTTCGAAATGCTGGGCGATGCCTCGCCACCGTGCACGCGCTGGACCGGCTGATCGAGCATGTCGAAACAGCGATTCTGGATTTCAGCGGCGAGCCAGCCGCCATAGGACGTCCCGATCGCCCCCTGCTCCACTATCAGGACACTGCCTGTCTTGTCGATCGACTGTTCGATCATGGCCCAGTCGAGCCCCGCACGGTCCAGACTCCGCAGGTCGATCACATCGGCATCGACGCCCAGTTTCTCGACCGCCTCCAGCACCGGGCGGACCATCGCCAGATAGGTCAGGACGGTCAGATGTTGACCGGTCCGCACCCGTTTCGCCTTGCCCAGCGGTATGAAATAATCAAGGTCGCCTACCGGTGCGGGACCCTTGCTGTTGTACAGATCGACATGTTCGAGAACCAGCACCGGGTCCTTGCATCGCAGCGCGCTGTTCATCAGGCCCACATAGTCATAAGGCGTGGACGCGGCGACAATCCGCCAGCCTGGTGCCGTCGCGAAGATGCCGGCCGGGTCCATCGAGTGCTGCGATCCATAGCCAGTGCCCATGGCGACCTTGGTGCGCAGCACGAGGGGCACTTCGCCATCCCCGCCGAACATGTGACGCGCTTTGCCGATCTGGTTGAACACCTGGTCCGCGGCTACCCACATGAAATCGGGATACATGAACTCGACCACCGGCACGTAGCGGCCGTCCATCGCGATGCCGCCGGCCAGGCCGACAAAGGCGTTCTCGGCGATCGGCGTGCCCAGAACCCTATCGGGGAACTGGGTCGACAATCCGCGGGTCGCGCCATTCGTGCCGCCCTTCAGGCGGTGCACGTCCTCGCCCATGACGACGATGCCGTCATTCTCCCGCATGCGCCGTTCCATCACATCGGCAACCACATCGACGAAGCGGCTCTCCGTGATCTCGCCGGTAAACTCCTCCTGCTCCACATAGCGGACATCCTGCAGTTCGGACAGGTCGCCGCGCACCCCGAAGTCGCGGAAATCGGGAGAAGGCCATAGCGACGGGACAATGCGACGCTTCCCTTCATGCTGCTCGACCAGTTCGGCTGCGATCTCGTCCATCAGCGCCGCCGCGCGCGCCCGCAGCGAAGCCACCTGTTCATCGCCGATCAGCTGGCGAGCTGCCATTTCCGCCGCCACCCGATCGATGGGGTCGCGCGCGCGCCACGCCTTTTCCTCATCCTTGGTCCGGTATCCGAACGCGCTGCCGGGCAGCGGGCCGTTCTGGTGGAAATAGCGATAGACATCGACCTCGATGATGGTCGGACCTTCGCCCGCGCGCATGGCCTTCACCGCCGCTTCCGACGCGAGATATACAGCGAGCGGGTCCATGCCATCGACTTTCCAGGAAGGGATGCCGAATGCCAGCCCGCGCGAGGAAAGCCTGGGCTCGGCCGTCGCCTCCTCCACCGTGGTCGATACCGCATAGCGGTTGTTCTCGATAAAGAAACACAGCGGCAGCTTCCACGCCGCCGCCAGGTTCATCGTTTCAAGCACGGACCCGATGTTGACCGCGCCGTCGCCGAAATAGGTGAAGGCCACATCGCCCGTTCCGGCGCGCTTGTGCGCCCAGGCCGCGCCCGCCGCCGCCGGAACGCCGCCGCCGACGATCGCATTGGTGCCGAGATTGCCCGATTCCGCCCAGCGCAGGTGCATCGAGCCGCCCCGGCCCTTGCAATAGCCGCGCGCCAACCCGAGAATTTCAGACATCGTGCGATCAGCGATCGTCCTGACATCGTCGCTGAACGGAGCCGAGGATGCGAGGCCCTGCGGTGCGACATAATGCAGCGCCTTCGCCAGAAACTGGTGGTGCGCGCGGTGCGAGCCGTTGATCTGGTCGGAGCCGCGCATGGCAAGCACCGATCCCACCGCTCCGCCTTCCTGCCCTACCGCCGAATGGGCGGGGCCATGGACTAGTCCCTGCCCAGCCAGTTCCAGCACCTTCTCCTCGAACGCGCGGATCAGCGCCATCGACGTCAGCATGGAGTCGAGCAGCGCAGGATCTGCGGCGGCCCAGGCTGCGGAATCGGTCGCTAGCGACACCCAGGGGGCGCTCGGCTGCAAAGGCTCGATGATGATTGCGTTCACGGTGTATCCTATCCGGTCATCTTGTGGCCCCGACAGACCATGAGGGGCGGGAAATGTCAAGCATTGGATACAAATATTGCACATTCATTGACATTTTCGTCTCATACATACATTTTCGTATCCAATTTGAATCCATTCGGAGGCATGTATGGAAAATGGCGGCGGACTCCCGGGATTGCGGGGCGTGGAGCATATCGGCTTCACGGTGCCGGACCTTGAAGAGGCCACACGCTTCTTCGTCGATGTGATCGGATGCGAATATTTCTATTCGCTCGGACCGATCGAGGATGCCGAGGGGGACTGGATGGTCCGTCACCTCAATGTTCCCGCCCGCACCCGCGTGCGCGAGTTGCGCTTCTTCCGATGCGGCTTTGGCCCCAATTTCGAGATTTTCGAATATGACGGCGATGACCGGAACGCGGTGCCGCCCCGCAATTGCGATGTCGGCGGCCACCATCTCGCCTTCTATGTCGACGACTTCGGTCTCGCCCTGGCCTATCTGAAGCGGCACGGGCTGCGCATCCTGGGCGAGCCGACGGTCCGCGCCACCGGGCCCAGCGCCGGGCAGACATGGGTCTATTTCCTGACGCCCTGGGATATGCAACTGGAGTTGTTGAGTTTCCCGGGAGGCAAGGGCTATGAGTCGACTACCACCCGCCGGTTGTGGCACCCTGCCGATCCGGCCAGTTGAGGAGTGGAAGCGATCGACAGGACAGCGCCCGCAGAAACGAGCACGCATGAGACGTCGCTTATAACCGATCGCGTCACGGACGGCATACGCACGCTGATTCTCGCGGGCGAACTGCCGCCCGGCAGCCGCATTGGTCAGGAAGAGCTCGCCGCCCGCTTCTCGGTGAGCCGGATTCCAGTGCGCGTCGCACTCGGCCGGCTGGAAAGCGACGGACTGGTCGTGCTGAAGCCGAGCAGCGGTGCCTGGGTGGCGCGGGTCGATCTGGCGGAATGCCTCGAAATATACATGATCCGGGAACGGCTGGAGCCCCTGGCCATGGCGCAATCGATCCCGAACATGACCGAGGATCGGATCGATCTGCTGGAGCGGCTGGTCGAGGACATGGCCGCATCGACGGACACCGAAACCTTCCTCAAATTGGATCGGATGTTTCATCTGGCGTGCTATGCGGACGCGGGGATGAAACAGTTGCTCGCCATGATCGAGCGTTTCTGGAACACAACGCAGCATTATCGCCGCGCGTTCACCAGCCTGCTTGGACGCGAACGCAACTGGATCATCCACGCCGAACACAAGCTCATTGTCGATGCAATACGGCGGCGTGACGCGGAAGGCGCGGCACACCTGCTGACGGAACATATCCGCCGGACCCGGTGCGAACTGGCGCAGCACGCCGACCTGTTTCCCAATCTTCAGTCGCCACGGAAAACGCGGCGAAGAGGCGCGCAGAGCAACGCCGCGTAGCACCATCCGAGCGGCCAGAGCCAGCGGCCGCTCGGATGGCGGGGCTTAGCGCTCGACCAGCGCCAGCACGCGGCAGGGGCTACCCGAACCGTGCTTGATCTTGAGCGGCGGGGTGATCAGCATTGCGCCGGTAGGCGGCAGGAGATGCAGATTGTTCAGGCTCGACAGGCCGAACTTGTTGTTTCCATGCATATTGTAGTGGCACGGCAGCGGTTCCGCAAAGGTGGAGGACTGCCCGGAGTCCGTACCCACCGGTTCCGTTCCCACACCGATAACGTCGCGCTCCTTGGCCAGGAACTTGGCAACCTCGGGATGGTTGCCCGGCCAGTGGCCGCCATCCTCACGGACGTTGAGAAATGCGTCGGTATAGTTGCGCGATGCCCAGCCCGTGCGGATCAGCGCCCATGAACCAGCTGGAATGCGGCCATGTTCGGCTTCCCACTTCTCGATGTCCTCGACGGTGGTGAGATAGTCTTCATGGACGCGATCGGTGATGTCGATGACGCAGGCGGGGGCGATGAACCGTTTCACGGGAATCGTATCGACTGCACCATCCTCGTAATGCCGGCCGGAAATCCAGTGCACGGGCGCATCGAAGTGCGTGCCGGTGTGTTCGCCGCAGCTGAAGTTGTTCCAGTACCAGTCCGGCCCGCGCTCGTCGAAGCGGGAAATCTCTTCCATGTGGAAAGGCCATTGCTGATGATTGGGCTCGGGAAGCGGAATGATCGGCGTGCGTTCCTCAAGCGTGTGCGTAAGGTCGACGACCTCGACGCTCCCCGCCGACAAAGCCTGGGCCAGTTGTTGCAAGATTGCCATCATTATTCTCCTTGGTAGGTCTTCTGTCTCAAGAAATTCACAAGCGTTTTCGACGGATGTTAAACTATTTTATTTTCCGAAATTGCGACCGCTTCATTGAGCGGCTGGGGCGCCACGCCAAGTCCAAGGTTGACCGCGGAAGACTGTTCGAAACTCGGCTTCAGCACCGTGGTGCGCAGGATCGGATAGATGATCATCGACAGGAACAAGGTCGTGACGGCCTCGACCGGTACGATCTTCGCCAAGATGTAGTGCGCGAGACAGACCGAAGCGATCAGGGTCACGACACCGGCCCAGTTGATGTTCTCGGGCGTCTCGGGAACGGTCTTCGTTTCCTTGCCCAGCCACGTCTTGACGACATAATAGTCCGCCACGATGATGCCCGCGAAGGCCGTCACGATGACACCCAGGAACGTGACCCAGGCTTCGATCAGTTCGAGGATATGACCGTAAAGCATGAGCAGCGCGATGACGTTGGCCAAAATGACGAAGGTCAGTCGACCCATCCTCAGGTTCAGCGCATCGAACAGGTTGGAGAGGGAAAGCGAGGCGCTGTAATTATTGAGAACCTGCGTCTTCCCCTGCGCCAGAACGAGAAGGACTGCCCCGAACGCGCCGCCCAGCACGACGAATGCGGCCACGATGCTGTCCGGGCTTTGCAGAGACGCCTTCTGCGCCGCTTCCGTCGTCATTCCGGCATGGTTGACATAATAGTCCACGAGCGCCGGACCGCCGGCGTACATGATGATCCCGCCAAGGCAGAGCATCAGCAGGACAGACAGCACGCCGAACGTGGTCGATACGCCTACATCGATCGAGCGGCGGGCATATCTGCCGATGTCCGCACCGAAAAGCGCCATGCCGCAGGCGGCCCCGAACAGGACGTTGACGGCAAAGATGAATTTGCCCATCTCGCTGCCTGCTCCCATCTGCTGCAACGCGTCCGGGGAGAATTGCGATCCGAACGAGAGCAGTTCGCCAACGGGCTGTTGGCCGCCAGACACCACGAGGTAGGTGATATAGGCCAGCACCGCCAACGACAGGGTCAGCGTGACCGACGAAGCCTTGGCGATCAGTTTGAAGCCATACGAAGTCAGCAGAATCCAGGTCAGCGTCATGAGACCGTAGATGATGATGCGGGTCATAACGGTGTCCGCGAGTTCGAAATAGAATACGAAGCCGCGGTACAGAAGGGCATTCTCAAGCGCGAGAAAGCCGATGATCATGAAAGAGAAAATGAGGGAGGCGACGACCGAACCGCGACGACCGAAGGCGAAATAGCGCGAAAGCACCGTGCTCGACAGGCCGGTGCGATAGGCGACATGGGCGCTCGCCCAGCTTAGCGGGATGCAGACCGCCGCCACGATGACGCCCGCAAGAAGCGCGAGTTTGAAGCCCGCTACAAAGGTCACCAGCGCCCCGAAGAACAGCTGCACCAGGGACACCACGACGCCCGCCGTGTTCCATGACAAGGCCAACCACCCCTGACGAGCGTCATCCGGCACGCGCTCAAGCGCATGGTCCTCGATCGTTTCCGAAAGGCTTTGGGTGCTCATTGCCGAACTCCTCTCGTCAGGTTGTTCACTTGCATCGAATATCCCTTCGCGGGCCAGGGTTGGTATGGGACCCCGTCGGCCGATCCACGGCAGCGCTGCGTGTCGGACCGACCGGCGTCAGCTTATGTCGCGGGGTGCGCCGTCAGCTTGAGCGATTTGTAGCCGCGCAGGACGTTGTTCAAAATGCGCTCTGCATCGTAAAGCTCGAACCGCTCGACCCGGGGTATCAATGCCGAGAGTATCGCCGACATTTCCAGTCGGGCGAGGTTTGCGCCCATGCACATATGAATGCCGTGGCCAAAACCCACCTGCTCGGCGGCGCGGCGCGTGATATCGAACCGTTCCGGGTCTTCCCAATGCCGTTCATCGCGATTCGCGGATGCAAACAGCATAAGGACCCGATCACCCTTGTTGAGACGCTGATTTTCGACCGAAAAATCGTCCGTCAACACGCGGGTAAAGCCCTGCGCCGGCCCCTCGAGCCGCATGGCTTCATTGATCGCGTTAGGGATCTGCGACGGGCTCGCGCGCAGCTTGTCCCACTGGTCAGGGTGCTCAGCGAACAAGGCGATCATGCTACCCGTTGCAAGGATGGTCGTGTCGAGGCTCGGGCCGAGATAGTCGCCCATGACCGGTCCAACCTGCTCGGGGCGGAGCTCACCAGCCTCTGCCGCTTCGTAGAGCTTGGCGACCCAGCTGCCCGGCTTCACACGATCGGCGGTGCAACTGCGGGCATAGGTCACCATTTCTTCCATGATCGGAAACGCCGACTCGGTTCGTTCGACGCCGCGTGGACCAAAGGAGTTGAACACCGCGCCCGCCCATATGAGCATCCGTTCACGCCCTTCCTCGGGCAGGCCGACCAGTTCAGAGACCACCGTGACCGGGAGATATGGCGCGAGTTCGGCCGCGGCATCGAAATCACCCTTCGCTACCAGGCGCTCGACCAGTTCGTCGGCGAGGTCGTAAAGTCGCTGGCGGAGCTCGGCCAATCGAGCGGGCGCGAGCGGCCGACTGACAATCGAACGCAGCTCGCTATGGTAAGGAGCATCCGTGAAGAGCGTGCTACCCATGATCGCCTTGTTCATCAGGTCGTTCATCGCAACGCCGCTGCCTGAGGAAAACAATGCGTTGTTCTTCAGGGCCGCCTGCACGTCCGCAAACCGCGACATCACGTAGAGGTCATATTTGGGAAGGCGCACGATCGGCGCAGTGTCCCGGAAAATGCGATAGTTCTCGAACGGATTGGCTAGCGCTTCCGGGGCGAAAACATCGATGTCCACGTCAGGAATATTCAATGCCATAACGGTACTCCTGAAATTGCTTCAGATTGTGACAGCGGCCTGTCCAGCTTGGCGACCGGCGCCTGGCAAACAGGACTGCAATACTTCTCGGGCGCGATCAGCCGCTTCATCATCGGAGTTCGTGGGGCGCTCGATGTGCCTCTTGGCCCTATGCAGGGCTGTGAAGCGCGACGATGATGCAACACAGGCCCCAGAACATGTGGAACTCGCAGCCGCCGAGGTTCCAGACCCAGCGTCCCTTGGAGACCTTGAACGCAGCCAGCCCCGCACAGATCATGAAAATGCCACCGAGCCACGCCGCGTAAAAAACGTAGATCCCCAGCACCAGCCCGAGCAGCACGAGCGTCTGAACGACCAGCGCAGTCCGCACAAAGAGCCATGCAGGCTTGAGTCCAGCCGCCTCGAAAAATCCGAAGACGGCATCCTTGGCGGTAAACTGCGCGAGGATATGCGGAATGAAGAGAAGTCCGCAGATAATGCGAAGCTGAACTATGGCATCAGTGAAATCGGGAAAAACGATGTTCATGCTGGCCTCCCTGTTATGCCGCTAAAAGCGCGATTATCACTCTTGGAAAGTTGTCCGACGCCCAGCCCCAAGTGGTACAACATTGGGGCCTCGCCTGCTTCAAATGCCCGCATCGCCCTCGACCAGCATGTTCGCAATCGAGGGCGATACGGCGCAATGATCAATCGACCTTTGCGGCGATGGCTTCCATCTCGACGACCCAGTTGGGGTTGGCGAGCGCCGATACCACAACCCACGTGGAGGTCGTCAGGTAGCCTTCCGGCAGGTACTTCTTCCGGTGCGGCGCAAGGAAGCGGATGCCGCTGGCGTCGGTCGAATAGACGTTGAGGTGGACGAGGTTTTCCGGCCCCATACCCGCATCCGCGAGAATGGCCAGGGTATTCTTCCAGACTTCCTCGTGCTGCTCCTCAAAGCTCTCGGGCAGCGTTCCGTCCGGCCGGATACCGGCCTGCCCGGCGATCGACAGAATCCGCGCCCCGGCGGGGATCTCGACCGAGTGACTGTAAGCCCCCACCGGCGGGGCGATCGTTGCGGGATTTCTCACTTTGAACATTTCATCAATCCTTTCGAAGCGTATGGGTTTTCGAATTTCGTGCCGGCGTCTAGGCGCCAGCCAGGGGGGTCAGGCGAAGCAAGAGCTTCTCGAAACCGCGCAGAATGGCGTTGTCGGCCCGCTTGGCGTCGACCAGTTCGATCGCGCCGACCTTGCCGACAAGGGCCGTGAGCATGGCGGTGATCTCCATCAGCGCCAGATTCATGCCCACGCAGCGGTGAGCCGAGTGCCCGAAACCGACATGGTCCGTGCTGTCGCGCTCGATCTGGAACTGTTCCGGATTCTCGAAGCGACGGGGATCGCGGTTGGCCGAGGCATAGATGACGAATATGCGCGAACCGGCCTTGATCGGGGCGCCGTCGATCTCCGTGTCCTCCGTCGCCACGCGCGAGAAGAACTGCACCGGGCTCTCGAGCCGGATGGCCTCGTGAATGGCGCGCGGAATAAGACTGGTGCGGGACCGCAGCAGCTCCCACTGGTCCGGGTTGTTTGCCAGCAGCCACAGCAGGTTCGACATCGCGAAGATCGTCGTGTCGAGCGATGGCATGAGATAGCCCTGCAGCATGCTGAGAAACTGCTCGTAGTCGATCTCGCCGCACACCGATGCCTCGTGCAGCTGGGCGGACCAGCTGCCGGGCCGCAGCCTGCCAGGCAGGCTGGGGTCCGCGATGTAGCCCATCATCTCGCCGATCGTGGCCAGCGCCGGAGCCGTGCCGGGCATGATATCGGGGGCCATGCCATTGAAACTGGCGGCAGCCCAGGGAAGCATGCGGTCGGTGGCATCGTCAGGCATCCCGACCAACTCGGTAACTACCGAGAGCGGCAGGTGGCAGGAGATCTGGGACACCGCCTCTACCTCGCTACCGTTTGCCAGGATGCGCTCGACCTGCCGTGCGCTGAGCTGGGAGAGCATGTCGCGCATCGGGGCGAGCCGCGCCGGCGTCAACGGGCGGCCGAGGATCTCGCGCAGGCGGGTGTGCTCCGGCGGGTCGGTGCCGACGATCGACCCCGCCATCGCTGCATTCATCGCGGCATTTTGCACAACGCCTTGCGCAGACGAGAAGACCCGCTGATCGCCAAGGACCCGGCGCACGTCGGCGAAGCGACTGACCGCGTAGAGATCGAGCGTCCGCAGGTGCACGACAGGGCCCATTTCCCGCAGCTCTTCGTAGAAAGCGTATGGCTCGAGCCGCATTTCCAGCTCGAACGGATTGACATCCGAAATCGGGATCGAAGCCACCATAGTATTTGTCCTCAAAGCAGTTTGACATTCAACATGCGGTACATTCCGGTTTGCGTGCTGTTCGGTCTTCCCGGATTCCACAGCATGTGCGGGCGATCGGCTCCTCAGGTGTGAATGATCTTCTGGGCAGATACGTCAGGCCGCCTCGTGGTGTCGCCCTGACGCAGGTTGACCTCCGCGATCGGATTCCCACTCGGTGCCACCCATGAATTATGGCGATCCCACACCTTGGGATCGTGCCCAGGAATGACCCGGTCGATCTTCTGCTTCAACGTCTCGCGAATCTGGCGGAAGACGCTCAGCTGGTTCATCACATTGCCCTGATGGTAGCCCGAAGGCCACATGCTCTCGATGTTCGAATACCAGTAGACAACGTCACCGACGACGGCGAATGGGCCATTGCGGGTCTCCACCTCGAACCATTGGCTGCCGAAGGTGTGGCTGTCCTTGGCCAGGCGCGCCGTAATACCCGGCAGAACCTCCTCGTCACCGCGAATAAAACGCACGCGTCCCTCAGCCACCCCCTGCGCGGCGCGGACCAGATCCTGGGGATCAAAGGACGAAAAGATGAAAGCCTTTTCCTCCTCGGTTTCATACTGGTGCGCGGAGCAGACGATGTCCGACCAGCCGAGATATTCATCGAGCTGGATATACAGTTTTGCATTGGGAAACGCTTCGAAATTGCCGATATGGTCGAAATGCATGTGGGTAACCAGGATCACCTCGACATCTTCGGGCGCGAAGCCGACGCGGGCCAGCACGTCTCGCGGCTCCTCCCAGCTGGCAAACCCGTATTTCGCCGCCCAATGGTCATTGCGAAAACCACAATCGACCAAGGCAACGTGCTGTTTGCCGCCGACTTCCCCGCCGACCAGCAGCGTGTAAATCATTGGTACGCGGATTGTGCCCATATTGCTGAACTTGATGGCCCCGCCAAAGAAGTCCTGGGGCATTTCGGATTGGCAGTATGCCAAGGGCCAGATAGAGTAATCGGTATCAAGCCTTGGACCAAGGCCTATGATTGGAGTACTCATTGCACAAAACTCCTGAATATTCTGCCGAACGAATAGTTATAAACCCATCTTGACGAAGACGCTGGCCCAATCTGCCCCGCGCATACGCGAGGTCGGGCCAAACGCCTCCTCGAGCAAACATGGCGGGCAAGGTCAGCCATCCGCGATTGCCTCCTCGCTCCACCGTGGGCTTTTCTGGCGCTTGCGCGGTGCGGTTTCGATCAGTCCGCACATCAGGACAGCACCAAGCATCAGCCCTCCGAGCGCCAGATAGAGCATGTACTGGATCCCGAAGGTTCCGATGATATAGCCGGCGAGAAGCAGCGCCATGCCGCCTCCGAAAATCTCCCCGACACCGATGATCAACCCCGAAGCGGTAGAGAGCATTCCCGGGGGGGCGGACTCTGCGGCGACTGGTCCGGTCAGCAACGAGAGAACTCCGAAGCTGAAAGTGGTTGCACCAAATAGCGCCGCGAACAATTGCGTGGGCGCCGCACCGAGTGTGATGAAGTAGTAGAGGAATGCAGCGCCACCCGTGAAGCCCACGACAGCCATCACACGGCGCCCCAGAATATCGGACAGGGCAGGGAGTATCCACAGGCCGACGAAGCCCCCGAAACCGATGGCTGATGTCACCAGCCCTACCTCCATCGGCGCCAGTCCAAGATATTCGGACAGATAGATCGGCGTGTTCGCGCTGAGCACGAAGATGCCGCACATCGCGCAGAGCAGTCCGACCATCGCGAGACGAATGTTTCGAACCTTCAGGACCTCTCGCGTGGATGCGGGCGGCGCTTTGGTGGCAAGAGGTGCCTTGCCCTTGGCCGGCTCGCGAATGACCATCCACAGAAAGATGGTAAGAATCATGCCTGGCAACGCCACGATGGCGAATACGCCACGCCACGACGTGAAGCCGAGCAGCCAGGCGGCAAGAATGGGACCAAGGCCCAGCCCGAACAGGGCGAACATGCTCTGCTGAAGGCCCTGATTGAACCCGATGCGAGTGGGTTTCGATGCCTCGGCAGTCGCGGCGAAGCTGACCGGACAGAAGGCTCCCTCTGCCATGCCCATCAGTCCCCTGATCAAAAGCAGACTGGTGAAGCCACCGGCCAGACCACTGAACGCCGAAGCGAGTGAGAAGATAAGAAGGGCCGGCAGCATGACCTTGCGGCGACCGATCCGATCCGAGAGGTTGCCCATGGCAACTGCGGCCACGCCCCAGGTTACACCCAAAATGGCGATCAGGACATTGATGAGCGGCAGACTGATCCCGAGGTCCCGCATGATGCTGGGCGCCAGAGGAGCGATGATCCAACGGTCCAGACCCACAAGTCCAAACCCGAGGCTCAGCAGCACCACCGCCTTCCACTCGTAACTGGGATCGTGCTCGCTGGCCAGATCACCTGCCATCACCACCTCCTTCTTCTAGTACCGGATCGCTCTGTCATGTCCCGGACGGCCATCGGGCCGGCCGGGACGCTCCATTTCATGTTTTCATCGCGCCGTTTCTTCCTTCCGGGCGCGAGCCGTTTTCAAGCGTAGCGATCAGAAGTTGTACCGCGCGCCAAGCTGGAAGAACCGGGGCGGCTTGTAGGACACCTCGTTACATCCGCAGAAGGTCGCCAGGTCGAAGCCCTGGATCCCCTGGTGCACGTCGGTCAGGTTCTTGATCCGGAAATTCAGCTCCCAGATATCATTCGACCAGCCCAGACCGGCATTGACCATCACCGTCCTGCCATACTTGTCCGCATCGAAATTGCGGAGATTGTAATAGAAGGGGTCGGTGTAGCTAGCGTCGCCTTGAACCGAGAGCTTGCCTCCGAAGGCATCCCATTCGTAGCGGACAAAAGCGCTGGCCTGAAGCGGCGGCGCATAGTTGGGCTCCACGTCACGCCGGATCGGGCCTCCGGCACGAAGCGGCACATCCTTCACCTTCGCATCGAAGTAGGACACTGAAAGACCGACATCGAGCCCCCTGACAGGTGAGGTGAAGAGGCTGGCTTCGGCACCCTTCGTCGTCGCGTCGGCATTGATGACGATACCGCCAACGCCGGAGAAGAGGAATGCCTGATAGTCCTTGTAATCATAGTAGAACGCAGATGCGTTGAACCTCGTTTTGCCGTCCGGGAAAGTATATTTGACGCCGCCCTCGTAGTTGGTGAGGGTTTCCGCCTTGTAAGGAAGGGCGCTCGTGGGAACCGGCAGACCGCCCGGAACGGGGGCGTTGTAGCTGCCCGCCTTCACACCGCGATTGACGCCTGCATAAATGAGCAGGTCCGGGTTAACCTGGAAGTCGAGCTGCACTTTGCCGGCCCACAGCGTCTTCTTTGACTTGTCGGCATAACCTGTTGGTCCGGGCGTGAACAGCGGTCCAATGACGAGGGGAGCGCCGATCTGCGTTTCACGCGAGTCGGTGGTGCCCCATATTCCCTGGATGAAGTCCATCTCCTTCTGCTCGCGAATGATACGCGCGCCCGTAATCAAGGTCAGCCGCGGGGCAATGTGCCAATCCAACTGGCCGAAGGCCGAGTAGGAATTCGTCCTCAGCGTTCCATCGGCGCCGATGTCAAATGGCGCTCCCGGCACAACGCTTCCCACGGGGAACTTCAGCCCCGATCTCGAGTGCGCCTTGATGTAAAGATAGTAAAGCCCTCCCGTCCAATCGACGAGATCTGTCTTTCCTGTCAGCCGGACTTCCTGGCTGAAAGTAGTGGCGCTAACGCCCTGATACACGCCTGACTGGTTACCCGGTCCGGAATCGGTGTCCACGAAGCCGATCTTGTAGAAATCCTTGTAGTCAGTCACCGCCGCCAGCTTGACGCTGTCGCTCAAGTCGAGCTCGCCGTTGAGATTGACGCCCCAGGTTCGTACGCGCCCGTGATTGCGGAATGCAAAGTCGCTCGAGGTGCGAGGATCGCTTCCATCGGGGTCTATAAAGCCAAAGAAGTCGCCGCCGGGGACGGGACGGCCAAAGCTGTCGCCGAACACGCCGTCGTTGTTGAGGTCGGAACCGAAATCCTGGCCATTGGCGCCGATGGAAGCGCGCGTCTCGGTAGGAGAAGCGTTGATCACATTGACCAGTTCGCCGGCCGCATCGAATATGCCGATCGTTGGCTTCTGCTGATACGGCGCTGTCGACATCCGGGTTCTCGCCGCATTGACGGACAAGAGAATCCGCGCGCTGTCGCTGGGCTCAAACAAAGTGGTCACACGTCCGGCCAGAGTATCGTCGTCGCCCAGATTGGCGCCGGCATCGGGACCCGGCGATCCGCCGACCGCGCCCGCCGGATATTCGTTGCGCACATATGGCTGAGCCTTGTTCCACATGACAGCGAAGCGTGTCGCCATCGTGCTGCCCATGGGCAGGTTGATCGCGGCTTCCCCATGGAACGCGGTTGGGGAGCCGGGGGAGTCGTGAATTCCGTAGTTCAGATCGACGAAGCCCTCAACCGTGTCCAGTTTGGGCTTACGCGTGATATAGCGGACGAGGCCACCGGTCGCATTGCGGCCGAACAGCGTGCCTTGCGGACCCTTGAGAACCTCGACGCGGTCGATATCGAACAGGGCGAATGTCTGACCCTGACCAATCGCTATGTAACCGTCGTCCAGATAAACGGCGTTCGGCGCCTCGACAATATCATTGAAATCATTCTGGGTGACGCCACGGATCGTGTACTGGCTGTTCTGGCCGGCGAGCGCACCGCCGAGATGCACGCCAGGCGTAATCGCCGCCAGTTCGCGGGAATCAACCACGTTAAGCGCACGCAACTGCTCGCTGGAATAGGCAGTGATGGCGATGCCCACCTTCTGCATGCTCTGCTCGCGACGCTGGGCGGTAACGATAATTTCGCCGGACAGTGCCGAGCCGCTATCGTCGGCCTGAGCCTGGGTCGATTGGTCCTGCTCAACTGCGGCGACAGGGGCCACAGATCCCTCTTGAGCAAGCGCGGGACTTGCCAAGGTTCCAACAGCGCAAAGTAACGCTGTTTTCGTTTTTATGCGCATCATCTTGAATACTCCCTTTGCTTAGTTATTTATCGTGATCAACTATCCTCAACGCTAATTAACTGATTCAAATTCGGAATTATTTTACTACGCTATTAGTTTATTCGCGGTCGCGGAACCTCATGGCAGCGGGGCTAGAAAATCTCGCATCCCGGTAGGCCGCAGGAAATGAGTCGGTCCGACGGGAAGTTCGTGATGATCTCACAACCATCCTTGGTGACGACCACTTCTTCCTCGATCCGCGCGGCGCCCGAGCCGTCCTCGGCACCGCACCAGGTTTCAAGGGCGAACACCATGCCTTCGCGCAGTGGTTGGTTCTGGCCGCGATAGCGCTTGGAAATGATCGGCCGCTCCCAGAGCGACAGCCCCACGCCATGGCCATATTGAAGCAGGAATGCCTCCGCCTCGTCGCGATAGCCGAATTCGGTGGCATCCGGCCAAACTTCCGCGACCTCGTCAGGGGTAACTCCGGGCCGGATCATGTCGATCGAGGCACTGATCCACTTCGAGGCCTTCTCGTAGGCGTCGATCTGGTATTTGTTGGGCTCGCCGCAAATGAAGGTCCGGTAATAACAGGTCCGGTAACCGTTGAACGAATGCATGATGTCGAGGAACACCATGTCGCCGGGCTGAATCATGCGATCGGAAAAAGTGTGCGAGTGCGGCCGACCGCGCGGACCCGATACCGAGTTGACACATTCGACACGCTCAGACCCCATGCGAAACAAACGGTCGTTGGCGATCGCCACGAGTTCGTTTTCGCGCGTGCCGGGCCGGATCGCCTTTGCGATGTCCACATAGGTGGCATCCACCATCGCTGCAGCCATCTTGAGCAATTCTATCTCGTCGGCTGTCTTGATTTCGCGCGCGTCCAGCAGCGCTTGCTGCCCATCGACTACCTCGATGCCCTCGGCCTCGAGTGCGCGGAGCATCGGAAGCTCCATGATGTCGATGCCGAGCGGTTGCTTCTCAATCCCGAAATGAACAAGCGCCTTCTTGATCTGCTTTGCGAAATCGCCCTGCACGTTCATCCACGGCGGGAGCCCGCCTTGCATGGTCGAGATCGGCGCAGCCACATTGTCCGCGATCCACGGCGATGACAGCCGCTTTGCGGGCGGCGCGGGGTCCCAAAGGAACGGCGGCCCTTCGGCAGGACAAAGCGCATAGCGCATGAACTTGTCGCGCGCCCATTCCCCGATATGCGTACCCGTAACATACCGGATATTGTCAAAATTGAAGCAGAGTACCGCGCCAAGGCCCGCGTGGCGCACTGCATCCTGCGCTCGCTTCAGTCTCGCTTTGAACAGGCGGTCATAATCGATGCCCCGCTCCCAGTCTTTAGCCTGAGTTCCAAAATTTGCGCCGGCATGTGGTCGATTATATTTCATTTTCAGTTTCCCTGTCGGTCGCCTAAAAGCGAATTTCCGGTACGCGATCACATGAGATCGCGAATCTAATCTTTCGATAAGACCTTTGACTTGGCGCTGAAGTCCTGCCCAAGCCATAATCAGCACTCGATGATCGCAAGAACGAGTGACGGGTATTTGTCATCCAATTCTCGACTGCAGCCCTCGACTTCATGAAACCTCTCTATGGACTCACCTCCGTCCGGTGCCTTTGGCTGTCCTCGTGCGCAATTTCGCTTGATATGGAAATTTCGCGAAAAATTTCGTCGGTTTTCATTTTTTTGAAAGATTGTCGATTTTTCTTGCGCTGTCAAGCACCTCTCCGTATTAAATTGCACGAGCCCCGCCACTAAGGCGCCAACAGACGAAAAATGTGGGTTGTGGCAGCAAAACCTGGGCGGATGGTAACCGGCCGGCGTGCCGGAGACAGTGGAGGAATGCGCCATGAACAGCGCCTTCGACATTACGAATGGCTTCGATGTGCTGAGGGTCTTGTGCGGCGCCTTCTTCATCCCCCACGTCGTGGGCAAGATCACTGCGCGGGAAGCCTCGGTTGCCTTCTTCAAGCTGGCTGGCTTGAATCCGCCCCAGTTCTGGTCCTATCTGGCGATGGTGCTCGAGATCGTGCTGGCAGCTTGCCTGGTGCTGGGCATCCTGACGGTCTACGCCGCTTATCTGGGCTGCATCTACCTGCTGATCGCCGCAGCCGCGAATTTCAGCGTCTCGCGCAAGTGGCTCTGGCATATCGGGGGGAGCGAATGGCCGGTGTTCTGGGCGCTATGCTGCGCGGTGGTCGGTTATTTCGGCTCGCGTTGATGCGCAGTCGCGTTGAACATGGAGCTTTGTAATGAAGGTAGTTTTCATAGGTCTTGGACGCATGGGTCAGGCCATGGCGCGGCGGCTGCTTGATGCCGGT
>Ga0307414_10000515_pt1 | contig 20106 bp, 15 predicted proteins | sample DK1Ometagenome_FD_203804 | JGI IMG/M metagenome (GOLD analysis project Ga0307414, IMG submission 203804) | Maize rhizosphere microbial communities from greenhouse at UC Davis, California, United States - DK15-O-3 | ecosystem: Host-associated > Plants > Roots > Rhizosphere > Soil | place: USA... | reverse complement strand
ACGTTCAGTGAATAATTACGGAGCAGGTATGGCCTTCCGTTATGGCTGGACTCCCCGTTTTTCTACCAAGCTGAGTTATGAATATGCATACCGTCTGCCACGACAGGACGAAATTTTTGGAGATGGGCAGCTGGTTGGAAAAAACTTGGCATTGAAACCCGAAAATAGCCACAATGTAAACCTACAATGGAGCCTTAAGAACAGAGCAACAGCTCAAACCGAATGGCAGCTACAAGGCAACTTCTTCCTCCGGAGAGTAAATGACCTTATATTCTTGGTAACTAATACAGAAGGGATTGGTGTTTATGATAACGTGTGGAGTGCGAACTCACAGGGAATAGAACTGGGCGGAAGAGTAAAGGACCTGATCAGTGGACTTACCCTCCATGCCAATACCACTTACCAATCCTACTTCAATACCTCAGATGAAGGTCCATTTTCGAGCTTTAAGGGGGACCGTATTCCTAATACTCCTTACTTCTTTGCCAATGGCGGGGCAGAATACCAGTTGGAAGACGTGATACAAAAAAACGACAGGCTATCCATCTTCTGGAATACACGCTATGTGCATTCCTATTTTATTGGATGGGAAAGTGCAGGTTTAAAACAATTTAAGCCCCAGACCCCTTGGCAGCTGGCACATGCTGCGGGTGTCACACAAAAAATAATCCTAAAAAAGACACAAATCGCTTTAACACTTGAAGTACAGAACCTGACGGATGCAAAGGTCTTTGACCTCTACGGGGTACAGCGTCCGGGTAGGGCTTTTTACCTCAAATCAACTCTTCAATTTTAATTAGTGGCAATGAATAGCAATACAAGTAATCTTAAATTTAATAAAATGACTAAAATCAATACAACAAAAAGAAGAGCATGGATAACCATGATCTTACTGGGAACCATCTTCTTAGGAATTAACGCTTGCAAAACCGATACTGACGACACTACCCCTGCTGTAGAGGAAGTCGGTTCGGCCTGGGTAATCGGTTACCGAACAGAAACTCCCCAAGGGAGGATTTATTATTTAGAGGTGAATGAGAATATCCCATCAGAAACAAATACAAGTGAAGCGGTTGAACTGGGTTTAAACAGTCGTATTTATTCATATGGGGAACATCCATATACATGGAATGGAGATGCTGCTACAATCACCAAATGGGAAGTGAATAAATCTACTTTTGAGTTATCTGCTATAGGCATTGTGAGTTTTGCAGGTATCGGAGTATCAGGGAATATTGCTGCACCAGCATTCATTTCTGAGACACAGGCATATACTACTAATCTAGCTGAAGGTGTGGTAGTCGAATGGAATCCGTCTACTATGGAAATTACAAAAGTTCACAACGTGGAGGCCTTCCCTGATTTAGGTATTGCTAATTTATTGTTTGAATTTAACAAAGAAATTACGGCCGATGGTAAAATCCTTATACCAATTGAAACAAATGAAATAGGCACTTGTTGTGATTACCCTGCGAAAGTTGCAGGAGCAAGAACAGCTATTTTTGATCCTAAAACAGCTACGGTCACATACCATGTAGATAACAGATTACTCGGTGCGAATAATGCCCACTTTACAGATCCGGTGACAAATGCCAGATATAGCGTACCGGTTTGGCCAAATTCTGTTGCCGCTGCTTTCTATACTAACGTGGAAGCACTGCCTAACCCTTACTCATTACTCAAAGTAAATGATAATGGTTCTTTTGATACTGGTTACGAGTATAATCTTGGTGATGTATTGGATATTACCTTGTATTTCGGCACTTCTTTCATTTATGACAACAAGATCGTGTTTACCTATGTTGGTGATGATTATTCTTGGGGCAGCTATGATGATAGATATACAATTTTATATTCTGGAAACTTCAAAGCTGCTTTAGTTGATTTAGAAACTAATGAGGTTAAGCCTTTCAACGCTTTTAGTGATTACACCAGTGCCAGAGCATTCGGTGTTTATGATGAAATACCTTATATAAATGCAAGTGCCATTGATTCAGATGGGAATCAAACAAGTTATTTATTACAACAAAATGCTATCGATGATTTCACTGAAGTTACCAAACACGTAGGTGGTGGTATCGAACATTTTAACAAGCTTTGGTAATAACCTGAATTCGATTATTCTCGCTTAGTCAAAACGCTTTTAGATAGTGGGATGCTAGATTTTTCCTGAACGTAATATCGGGATATTGCGGAAGGAAAAAGCGAAGCAGATGGCTTTATTAATGCCCTAACCCATCATGGTTGTAGCAAGTCACTACGATCATGATGTTGTTAGTGCTGCCTACAGAGCAATTTTTACTTTTGAAAAATAATGGTTCTCCTATTACTTCTAGTTGCCAGCTACTTATACTACATGGGATCCAAATATTTTCCGGTCAGTAGTATGAAATCTAAACTAAGGCTCACCAAATCCCAGCTCAACAGTGTTGCTTCGCTTTTTGTGCTGGCCGCTTGGTGGCTTTTGTATCTGGAATATGAGGCTTTAACAGCCTTTATCTATTTGCTATTTGGCATCGGGACGCTCATGTCAGCACTTGTGATCATGCTCAAGCTCAGCATGAAATGGAATTATGTTTGGGCGGCGATTGGCTTATTGTTCCTCATCGTTGATTTTCTATAAAATGCCCGCAAAAAAAGAATATTTATCCGGGCCGTGGAAGCGCTTTAGCAAGCTGATGGCAGCGACAGTCGGCGCGTATGTAGCGGCTATGTTGTTTCATGTGGCTACTGCAAAAATTGCTATGCCTAATGAGTCCTCAATTGTACTCTCAAGTTCCTATACAGGATTTGTAACATGGGTTGGATTAATGGTGCTTATCTATTTTATTAAAAAGGCCTGGCATGCCTGGCTTTTACTTTTTGCGGTTTCTTTTATTTCTGGAGCGATCATTTTCATATAAACCAAAAAGATGAAACTCAAAGGATTAGGGGATAAAAGCTACAATATGCTTTTCCATACACATACAGTGGCTGGGATTGTGATCAGTTTTGCACTTTTTGTGGTATTCTTTGCGGGAGCATTTTCCCTGTTCAGACATGAGATCATTCAGTGGGAAAACCCTGAGGCACGCCAACATATTAAGTCAAATTTCAATTATGATAAAGCACTGGCTAAATTAGACAGTGTTTACATGATAGACTGGCATGACAATGCCTCATTGACCTTTCCTGATGAAAAAAATCCGCTTTTTACGGTCCGTGCTTATCAAAAAACCAACGACAGTTCCTTCCATCGTATTTCTGCCTACATCGCCCCCGATACTTATCGGGTCCAAGACTTGTCGCATCCCCCTACGACCGTCGGAGATACAATCTATTACCTTCACTATTTCGGACAGCTACCTGTGGTAGGTCTTTACCTTTCAGGTTTGGTTTCCTTGTTCTTTTTCTTTGCAATTGTCAATGGGGTATTGATCCACTGGAGAAACTTGTTCACCAAATTTTTTGCTTTTTTCACCGAAGGTAAGTGGCGAAATATCTGGACGAATGCACATACAGTCCTTGGTGTGATGGGATTGCCCTTTCAACTTATGTATGCCATAACGGGTGCATTTTTTGGTCTCCTCACACTCATATTGATACCCACAGTATTTTTGCTTTACAACGGTGAGGTCGATAAAGTATATGATAAAGTATCCCCTGAGGATACCATCGTGGTTGATGAAAATGCGGATGCATACAGGCACCTGTCAATTAACGAACTTTCAAGGCAAGTGAAAGAAGCCTATCCCCAGCATCAAATCCGGTATGCGGATATGAGAAATTATGGCAGGGAGGATGCTTTGATCACGTTTAAAATCGATGATTTTGGTGGGCTGCTGTCCAGTGGCAGCCTGACTATGTATATGCGCGATGGAAAATTGTTGGCGGAATACAGCGTTTTGCCAAATTCTAAAACCTATAGCGAATCCATTATTCCGGTCATAGGGAAGTTGCACTTTGCTGACTTCGGAGGAATAACCATGAAGGTCATTTATTTTGTCCTTTCCCTGATTACCTGTTTTATGATCATCAGCGGAGTGTTAATTTGGCGTACAGCCAGGGACAATAAAAGATATACGTATAAGCAACGGCTTTTTCATCATCGGGTGACCATGGTGTATTTGGCCATTTGTTTAAGTATGTATCCCGCATTTGCTGTTATTTTTTTGGCCAACAAATCAGTTCCTGTGCAACTGGCAGGGAGAGTGGATGTAGTCAATATGATTTTCTTTTTTAGTTGGCTTTTTCTTATCGTTGCTGGCCTATTCTGGAAGAGTTACGCCAAGCTCAACCGTAATTATCTTCTCATCGGCGGAATCTTCTCTTTGTTGGTGCCTGTTGCCAATGGAATTGTTACCGGAGATTGGATCTGGAACACATGGAGTACTTTTCCTTACGTAGCGTATGTAGATTTATTTTGGCTGATAGCCGGCATCCTCGCCCTGTACATTTCATTCAAAATACTGCCTGTAAACACCGCACCTGATAAACCATCACTGCTCATTCGATAAAATATCCCGATAATGCTTGATGTTATCCGCGATTTCTTCATCCAATTTTGGCTGTTGAATATCCGTGTACTTCTTCATCTCCTCCAATATAATCTTGCCTACCAGCATACGGGCAGTTGCCTTATTGTCCGCTGGAATTATAAACCAAGGAGCATGGGGTTTTGAAGTTTTGTTGATCGCTTCTTCATAGCATCGCTGATAATCCTCCCAACGCTCCCGCTCCTTAAGATCGCCCGGTGAAAACTTCCAATTATGCTTCTTTTTGTCCAGTCTGCGGAGCAGTCGCTGCCGCTGCTCTTCTTTGCCAAGATGAAGAAAGAACTTAAAGATGAGGGTTCCATTAGCGGCGATTTGCTTTTCAAAATTGTTGATCTGCTCAAATCTTCTGTTCCAAAAATTGGCATCAATATCCTTCAGCGCCTCAATCCCTGGAAGGTTTTCACCCAATATGTATTCAGGATGAACCCGTGTCACCAACACATTTTCATAATGCGTCCGGTTAAACACTCCAAATTTTCCACGCTGTGGTAACGTGACGGTATGACGCCACAGGTAATCATGCTGAAGCTCAAGTTTTGAAGGGGTTTTAAAACTATGAACCACTACTCCACGGGGATTAAATTCTTTAAATACTTCCCGGATCAAACTGTCTTTGCCAGCAGTATCCATTCCCTGCAGACATATTAAGACGGCATATTTATTATGCGCGTACATGACATCCTGAATATCACTCAGTTCCTCCCGGATCTCATTGAGCATATGCTTTGCGTCCTGATCAGTAGCCTCAATGTCTATACCGGTCGAAATGTCCTTTAGCTTCACTGGATCAGTAGCCTTTAAGCTGTCACTTGAAATATTTTTCATATAGTCCGCAAATTTGAGTAGATAAAAAGTCCTTTTTGAGTAAAGAACAAGATAATATTTTATCTTAACCTTTAGAAAAAACCATTCTTTTATAACCCGATCCCTTTTTTGAAAATGACCCAAATTTCTATCTCTCCAAGTATGAATAACCGGTACTTGGCATTGGACGTACTGCGTGGATTGACCATAGCCTTCATGATAATTGTGAATACCGCAGGAGATTGGAGCAATATGTTTGCACCCCTCGCCCATGCCAAATGGCACGGCTTCACTCCTACCGATCTGGTGTTTCCTACATTTTTATTTGTAGTTGGAAATGCAATGAGTTTCTCAATAAAGAAACTTCAACAGATGAATTCAAGTGATTTTTTCAAGAAAGTCGGAAAGCGGGCATTATTGATCTTCTTAATTGGATGGCTATTAAATGCTTTTCCTTTCTATGATATTTCAGAAAGCGGTGCAATAAGTTTTATCGATTTAACGGAAGTGAGACTTTTCGGTGTACTGCAGCGAATCGCATTATGCTATTTCTTTGCTGCCATAGTGCTCTACTACGGGGGTATCAAAGGCGGATGGATTTTCAGTGGAATTGCGTTAATCGGATATTGGATCATCCTCTATTTCTTTGGAGACGCTGCGGATCCTTATGGATTGGCGGGTAACGCCGCTATCAAATTTGATTTGGCAATCTTAGGTCCAGAAAGAATGTATGGAGGCGAAGGAATACCTTTTGATCCAGAAGGGATATTGAGCACTTTGCCTGCCATCGTTAATGTAATTGCGGGGTATTTCGCAGGAAAAATGATCCAAAAATTAGGGAACTCAAACGATACTGTCAAAAAACTGTTAGCTATTGGCTTGATACTGATTATCGCCAGCTACCTCTGGAATTTCGTTTTTCCAATCAACAAAAAAATCTGGACCAGCTCCTATGTTCTACTTACAGTTGGAATTGACCTGCTTTTAATAGCTCTTCTAATCGTAATCATTGAAGTTAAAAACTGGCGGGGCTGGACCTATTTCTTTGAAGTCTTCGGAAGAAACCCGCTCATTCTTTACGTATTATCCGGGATAGTTGTCACTTTGCTATCAATGATTCCCATTGGCGACACGACCTTAAAAGGATTCATCTATGCCAACTTGTATACCAGTTGGCTTCCCCCAAAAACAGCTTCTTTTCTATTTGCTTTCAGTTATATGCTGTTGATTTGGTTGATAGGCTTGTGGATGGACAGAAAAAGGATCTACATTAAAGTTTAATGAAATTCTTTCCAGGCAGTAGCCATGATTCATTTTGTTTACCGGCGGGAAGACAGAGGACAGAAGACAGTAAATAGTAGTGGCCTTGACACTTGTAAATTCCAAATGCTAAAGAGCTTGTCTGGTACAATGCGGGAATTACCTAAAGTTTAACAAGGTGAATCCCCCCCGTCTTCCTTCCACTGTCTTACTGCATCTTTGCTTTCAGATCAGAATCTAAATCCAGCCATTGTTAGCAACAAAATAGGATCATTATTGATCAATAACTGAGGAGTTTCAAATTAGCTTTTGAGCTATATTCATATCTAAATTGACCTCTTTTTTCATGAATTCCATCCTAAAATCTAACCTTCTAAGATTCAGCTTTATCCTCCTACTTCTGACAATAGGGTCAGGAAGTTCCTTTGCACAAATTACCGAAGAAACTTATCATAAAGCGGAGTATTTCCTCAGTAACTCCATTCAGAGAGAAGTTTATCATATGGAGGTGATTCCCAACTGGCTGGAAGGACAAGATCAATTTTGGCATCAGACTACTACAGAAAACGGTAAGCGGTTCTTTCTAACCACAATAGCCAAACGTCAAACGAAAGAGGCATTTGACCATGAGGAGCTTGCCAGACTTTTGGAGGAGAAATCCGAACAGGAAATTGATGCTAAAAACTTACCATTCAACCGAATTGAAATAAAAGAAAATGGTTCAGTTGTCTTTGAATGGATGAATAAAAACTGGACATACCAAGACGGGAGGCTTGAATCTAATAAAGTCGCTTCGCAGAACCCGGATAGGTCCATTTCAATTTCGCCTGATGGAAAATGGAAGGCATTTGTAAAGAATTACAATCTTTTTGTAGTAAATCAACTAACAGGAGAAAATACACAGTTGAGCTTCAATGGCAAGAAAGGATATGAATATGCTTCCTATTGGGGCTGGTCGGACATGATTCATGGTGAAAATGGTGAACGACCTGAGCATTTGACAATCAATTGGTCACCCGATTCAAAAAAAATCCAGACGCAGATTGTAGATCTTAGGCTTGCTGAAAAAATGTTGCTTTTGGATTATAGTCAGGATGATAAATTCCGACCGCAACTCATGGGATATTACCGTGCTTCTCCTGGAGATACTACAGTAGTAATGTATACGCCTGTGTTATTTGATATAGAAAGTAAGCAGGAGTCGCTATTTCCAGAGCTTTCCCATCCTCATTTTATAGGAATAAATTTAGGATGGAGTGCTGATAGTCAATCATTGTCAGGAGCTTATATTTCAAGGGGTTTTAAGAGTTTCAGCCTGATAGAAATAAATGCAAATACAAAAGAAATCCGAAAAGTATATACTGAATCCTCCCCCACACATATCAATAACAACAATATCTTCAAAAGATTAAAAAACGAGCAGTTTATCCTGGGAACTGAGAAGTCAGGATGGAATCAGCTTTATCTATTTGACTGGAAAACAGGGAAACTTGTAAACAAAATTACATCCGGTGAATTTGTAGTGAAGAGCTTAATAGCTGTAGATGAAGAAAATAAAGTGGTTTATTTTGAAGCTTCCGGGCTGGAAAAGGATGTAAACCCCTATTATACATTTTTCTACAAAGTGAATTTCGATGGGTCCAATTTAGAATTATTGACCCCTGAGAATGGGTATCATTCGATCAGCTATGAGCCAGAAAGGAAGTATTTTATAGATAATTACTCCACAGTCAATCAGCCAACGACTTCCGTGGTAAGAGAACTGGGAACTGGAAAGATTGTTCATGAGGTTTCCAAAGCAGATCTGTCTAACTTAATAGCGAAAGGGTATCAAAGTCCACGTCAGTTTACTGCAACTGCAAAAGATGGGAAGACTACTATTCACGGAATTTATTATCTACCCACAGATTTCGATGAGGCTAAAAGTTATCCAATTATTGATTATACTTATTCCGGTCCCCACATTGATATTACCCCAAAAACATTCAAGGCTGCGCTTATTGGACTCCAACAACCGATGGCTGAATTAGGTTTTATTGTAGTCACCGTGGATGGTCTTGGTACGTCTGGACGGGGCAAGGCGTTCAATGATGTCTCCTACAACAACCTAGGCGACGGTACTACAGATCATGTGCTGGCCATTAAAGAATTAGCTTCAAAAAATAAGTTTATGGACGTGACTAAAGTGGGCATTTTTGGGCATTCTGCAGGTGGATATGATGCTGCACGCGCGATGTTACTACATCCTGACTTTTATAAAGTGGGTGTAGCTTCGGCAGGTGATCATGATCATCGGATGGAAAAAGCTTGGTGGCCCGAAATGTACATGGGATATCCGGTGGGAGATTTTTACCATACACAATCCAATGTCACCAATGCAGCCAATCTCAAAGGTCATTTATTGCTGGCACACGGCGGAATAGATGAGAACGTAAACCCTTCTGCAACATTTAAGTTTGCAGAAGCCCTGATAAATGCCGGGAAAGATTTTGATCTGTTTATTTGGCCAAGCAGAGATCATAGTTTTGGAAGAACCAACGGAGATTACTTTACCAAGAAACGCTGGGACTACTTCATCAAACATTTGTTAGGTGAAGAACCCATCCGTCATTATCAAATTAAAACTGATTAATCAGCAGTTCATTGGTAGAAAAAAGTAATCTCATTCAAAAGTCGTCCTGGCCGACTGCTCCCGTAAATAGCGTTTTAATTCTTCACCTTCTTCTACTTTAACCTCACCGGGTAACCCAAGAATAAATCGTCCCAATCCAGGCAAATGTGGAATATTGCCTATGAAATAATATTGGTTTCTGTTTTTAATGGACATAAAAGGTCTTGCATTTGAATGCTCTTCCATCATTAATTGATAGGCCTTCTTGCTAAGTTTCAGTTTGACCGGATATATATTCTTACCTGTGAAGCCAAACAGTTGTGCTCCCGGAAGCTGATGCTTCGCTTCAAATTTCCATGGATGTTGACTCAAAACGACTTCACCGATCCGTTCAATCTTAAAGACCTTCATGCTCATGCTTTCTGGCTCAAATGCATGAATAGTTTCATAATTAGCAGAGAAGGCAACTGGTTCTACCAACCGATCACTGGTCGTATCAGAGCTGAGTGAATAATATTCCTTCAGCCAAACCTGTGCTTTATGTCGGATTCCCAATCCAATTTCATCCACCAACCTCCCTAAATTAGCTTTAAATAGCTGTTCGGTTCCTTGCTTTACCTCAGATCTGACTGCTAGTTTTTTAAGGATTGAATCATGAAGCAGATTACGTTTTCCCTGACTTTCAATCAACGTTCTGAGCCATTGACTTTCTTCTAGGGAAAATGCCCCGTAATTCAAGGTTTGGTCCATCCCGGCCCTTTGTTGGATTTTATACTTGCTAAACTCCTTGATGACATCAAAGCCCAGCGCTTCAAGTAATTTGAAGTACCTATATATCGTCCGCTCGTCAGTTTCCAGCAATTCTGCAAGACGGTGAACAGGTTTTCCAATATTGCTCTGCAAAAGATTGATCAATTTGAAGACACGAAGAATCTTTTGCTGTTCTATTTTACCGGACTGGCTCATTTTGTATAGTTTTAAGAGTATGATTACTCTAATAGGAATCCAAAAATAATCAAATCCGAACATGACTCCTGAGATTTGACGCAAGTTGTCACAAATAGAATATCTAATAAATGCAGTCAAACTAAAATAGGGGTTAATTTTGAGCGAATGAGAAATCAATTACACCTAAAGTCTGCCATTCCAATGAATTTTTTTATTGGGTTACTATTCCTGGTAGTCTATTGGATCATTGGATATGACGGGATCACTTTCAGTGACGATGTGTACTACATCCAAGCAGGCAAACGTTTTTGGCAAGGAACCATGGAGGTCAACGATTATCATTTTTCCAGCCGATGGGGAGCGTACGTGCCTTCAGGTCTGATCGGTTTTATTTTTGGGTATCGGCCGCATCTAATGTCGATTGTATCCTTAATCAGTTATTCACTGACCCTGTACTTACTGGCAAAAATTCTTCCTAGATCCTCTCCTTCCTGGGTTTTAGTTCTTTGGGTTTGTACCCACGTTTATTTTCTTCATTTTTTGACAAAAGTATATCCCGATGGACTCTTGGTGCTGTTTGCATGCTTGGTACCCTATGGAAGCATCCGCCGTAAGGATACCCCAATCCTTTCAGGAATTATACTGGTTGCAGGACTATTTCTTGGTTTCCTCACGAAAGAGACCATAGTTTTACTAGCTCCCTTCCCTATCCTTTTATGGTGTTTGGATAAGCGAAATAATCAGATCAACTGGAAGTTTTATCTGACAATTATTTGCTTCGGTTTGTTATTGGCAAGCTTCTACCTGACTTTCTTTTGGTTCAAAATTGGTGACCCTCTTCATCGAATTAGTTCCATCAATGCAGGTCATTATATTTCTGAATTTACCTATGCTGACAAGGGAATCGGGTCTATCATCAAGCGACTTACAATTTTACCTATTGTTGCTTTTGTAGAACGGTCCTATTGGGCTTGGATTGTCTTTGCATTACCTGCAATTGCTATTGCTAAAAAGACACTCACATCGCCAATCACTGAATTTTCAATCGCCTTTCTGTGTCTTCTGGTGGGGTTTTGGTTTATGACTTCCACGCTGGAATTTTACAATCCCATCTACCTCAACCCGAGACATTTAATCATTATTATCCCCATTCTCTCCTTCCTGATTGCTTGTGGCTGGGGTTACTGGCAAAAATCCATGTTCTGGACGAAATTGATGATTGCGCTACTTCTATTGGGGACGGTTATCAGCGTTGTTTTGTATGACTGGAAAATGGCGGCATTCTACACGGCCTTAGCCTTTGTGGTGAAATTCCATAAGTTTAAATTTCAAAAACAGATGTTAATCTTGCTTCTGACATTCCCTGCAATTTTTGCGATTTTTTATCAGAAACAACTGAAGCACTATGAGCAGTTAGTAAGTGCGTTGAAGGAAGAAGGATTGACCTCTGACTCCAATTCACTTCTTGTAACGAATAATTTTTTAGAGTTTAGTAAGCACACAATGTATCCTCTGGAGCCTCAGGTCACCCAAAAATTGCATGGCCTTGATTATTTGTTGGATACTGCAAACATGACTTCAGAACGTATCGTTTTGCTGCTCTATCCCTATTATACACATGCTTATCCGCAAGAGCAGGTAGAAATTGATAGCTTAAAGAAGCTGCTTTCTTCGAAAGGTTATGTGTTGACTGATGACAAAGTTTCTGGTATACTTTCCAAAGAAATCTACCTATTACTCTCAACTGATTAAAAATACTTTTTGTCCAAAATTTCTTTAAGCACGACAGCATCCCGGATTGATTGTGGATTCTTAAGCATTGCTGCATAGCGGTGTTTTCTTCGCGTATAAAGGTCAACTGTTTCCTTTAATGATGGGATTTCAGGCACACCTTTGGAAGTTTGGCTAAGTTCAGATTCTACATTTTCGAAAGCACCTTCATAATAGCTAATTTCCTCATCCGCTTCTACAATTGGCTTGGCTGGAAAACGCTTCTTAAACACTGGATCCGGTCTCCAATCAGGCTTTTCATCTACTGACGGTGCAGTTCTGGGCCTCTCCACAGTGACCTGCTTAGGTTTGTCAACTGTTTCTTGTTTAGGTTTTTGTGAATTTCTGATTTCCCGTAGCACATCTTCAAAAGAGGTCGGCTGATGGGTTGGCTCATCAACACGATCCTCATCACCTACAGGTGCTTGATCCTTCTTTTTGCCCCGTGTGGCCTGATAAATAAAATATGCCAATACGGCTACGATATAAACGATGTTTCCTAAATCCACCCGTGAAAGATAAAGAAAAAAGCAGGAATCAGCAATGGGCGCGTTGAAAGTAAAGGAGTAGCCGTCATTGCGAACAGCCTACCCTTTAGGCACTCTTCTTTTTATACCAGAACCGAAAAGCATTAATCCATCTTATATCGGAAGCTAACATACTGTACCTAAAGGCACAGGTGCATTCCCCGTCGATTAAAGTTCTACCAATATCCTGTCCCTAATGCACTTAGCTAAAGGCACAGATGCATTCTCCCTCGCTTAAATTTCTACCAATATATTGTCCCTAATGAGGATTAGCTTTGACAGCTCCATTGTCTCATTTGGACAGAATTTGGATAGAATAAGCTTTACCGGCCTATGGTCCCTTTTGGGACAGAAGCTGGGTAGATAAGATGAACGTGGATCCCTGTCCCTGTGCCTTTAGGTACAGAATAATTAATTACATTATAGTTAAAAAGCAGTCAGGAGACCTGAATCAACCCAGAAGACCTGAACTAAGTATGAAGACTCGAACCAAATGTCACAAAAAAACCACCTGCATATTAAGCTACAGGTGGTTTTTAAAAGCTAGAAATTATTGATTAGCCTTACCTCACTTTCTCTTTGTAATCTGTCACCAGATGCTTAATAAAAAACTCCATCATCCGGTCCCTGTTCAAAGCAGTATGCCCCCCATCAGGAGCAATTTGCACTTCAATACTTTTCCCGGCATCTTGAAACGCCTTTATTAGCTGTAGCGAATTGGATGGATGCACGTTATTATCAGCAGTCCCAAAGAAAATCAACAATTCTCCCTGAAGCTGATCCACCATTCCCATTACGCTTGACTTTTCATAGCCTTCTAGATTATTGTCCAGCGTGCCCATGAAACGCTCCGTATAGATATTGTCATAATTTCTCCAATCGGTAACCGCTGAGTTGGCCACTGCAGCATGAAACACATCCGGATATCTAAGGAGTAAGGTTGCCGAAGTCGTTCCCCCGTAAGATGTACCATAGACACCTACACGGTCTTTGTCAAAATAAGGTCTGTCATAAAGTGACTTCACTCCTGCCGCAAAATCATCCATCTCTACAAAGCCGAGGTTTCCATACAATTGATCAAGTAATTCCTTTCCGCGCCCTCTTACATTTCTACCATCAATATTCAGTACAAGAAATCCGTACTCAGTTAGTGGATCGGGAAGCGTGAAAGTCTCCCTAAACGCATTGGTAGCCGGACCTCCATAATTGCTCAAAATCACCGGATACTTCTTAGTAGAATCAAAGTTGGATGGAAAGTGAATCATACCATGAAGTTCCGTCACACCATCTGCAGCGGTAAAAGTAAATACTTCCACTTTCTTGAGCCCCAATTGGTCGAATTTGCTCATGTCGCTTTTTTGCAGTTCAGCAACCAACTTACCTTTGGTGCTCATCAGATTGGTAAATGGAGCTACATCATGAGTCTGTGCCACATCGATGAAATAGTTATTGTCAGGGGATATCGTCACTGTATGATTATAGGCAGGATCAGTCAGACGAGTATCTTTTTTACCATCTAGTCCAACTTTATGCAGCTGCATCAGCATATGGTTTTCACCACTTCTGGCCATGTAATAAAGCGTGTTATTCTTCTCGTCTACTTTCACAATGTTGGCCACTTCAAATGGATGTTCAGTGATTGCATTCACCAAAGTACCATCAAATCTGTAGAGATAGTAATTAGCATAGCCAGTACGCTCGGAAGCCCAAATAAAGTGCTCCTTATCCTCCAGCTCCACCATCTCAGGCGAATTCACCACAAAACTCGGCAGCCATTCTTCACGAATGATAGTCCTGCTCGTTCCTGTCTTTGGATCAGCAGCTCTCAGTTCAAGAATATTTTGTGTTCTATTCGTACTGTGATAAAGGAGTTCCTTGCCATCCGGAGACCATGAAATATCATAAATGTATGTTCCCAATTCACCATCCTGATAGGCCTTACCATCACGGATATTAAACTGTGTCAATTGTTTCATTTCCAGATCATACACCATCAATTCAACAGGCAAATTTGGCTCACCTACTTTTGGATAAGCTTCAATCTCAAGTGAATCATAAAGTGATAACTGATCCAGAAGCACATAATACTTCTTCACATCCTTTTCCTCAAATTTGTAGAAGGCAATCTTCTTGCTGTCTGGCGACCACCACATCGCTGTGTTTTGATCCAATTCTTCGCCGTATACCCACGTAGCAATTCCATACTTTACCTGAGACTCTTCAGAACCGTCGGTAGTGATTGCCATTTCTTTGGAACCATCTTCGTAGCTCACGTACATATTACGGTCTCGGGTGAATGCCTTAAAAACCCCATCGGGGGAGACTGCTGAATCATATTGTCGACCACGTGCTGGACGGTTAAAAGACCGTTGTGAAGCCTTGGGTTCGTCTCCTACTTCGGTCACTTCCTTTGACTGTACATTGTATTTATACAGTTTCCCTTCCTGTACATATTGAAAGTTATCCGAATTTTTACCCCATTCTACTTCCAATGCGCCCGAATTAACGGAATTCCGTATTTGCGGAGCAATAGTTTGATATTGATCATAGCCCGGCATGCTCTTTAGCTTGTCCTGGGCCTGGGTAACTGTCATGGCCGTTGCCAATGTGGCAGCCAGAGCTAGGAAGAACTTATTCTTCATAATCTATTTGGGTTAAATTTATTCCAATTGCGATGATACTATTTTTAGCTGTAAAAAACAGGCATTAATACACAGCAGGCGATGCAAATAATATCGTAAAAAAATAAAGGTAATCGAATACTAAATCTTGTCGGTAGATTTTCCTTTTGTCATATTCAAATTTCACCCGTCAAGAATTCTATATATATTGGCTACACAAAATTAAATCCCAAAGTTAAGCGATTTTATGGTATACCGAAAGTTAGGAAAGACAGGTTTAGAGTTGTCTATTCTTGGGTTTGGAGCATCTCCCATGGGGGATGTTTTTAATATCTCTGATGAAAAAGATGGATACCGGGCGGTAGATTATGCCATCGACCACGGTGTGAATTTTTTTGATGTATCTCCTTTTTATGGAATTAAACTTGCTGAGACACGCCTGGGAAATGCGCTTGAAGGAAAACGTGACAAAGTCATCTTAGCTACCAAGTGTGGACGGTATGGATTACAGGAATTTGACTTTTCCGAAAAACGCATCCTAAAAAGTATTGACGAATCACTTTCCAGGCTTAAAACAGACTATGTAGATCTTCTCCAGCTTCACGATATTGAATTTGTGGACAAAGAACAGATCTTACAGGAAGCCTGGCCTACCTTGATCAAACTTAAAGAATCGGGCAAAGCACGTTTCATCGGGATCACAGGACTCCCTGTAAATTACCTGGCCGAAATCACCCGGAATATAGAAGTAGATACCGTCTTATCCTGGGCACATTATAATCTTCTGGAGGACGAAATCAACCGTGAGCTCATTCCTCTATCCAAAGAAAAAGGATTTGGACTGATGAACGCCGCTCCTTTGATGCAGCGAATTCTCTCGGATGCACCTTTGCCTGATTGGCACCGGTCACCTCAGGCCATGAAAGACATGCAATCCGCACTCCTTCAGCTGTGTGACCGCTATGGTGTGAAGTTGAGCGATGTAGCAATCCGCTTTGCGACAGACCATCCCGATATTACCACCACCATTGTGGGCACCTGTGACCTACATACAATTTCCCAAAATATCAGAGCCCTGGACCTTACAATTCCTCCAGGCCTGTTGGAAGAAATCGAAACGCTAGTGGCCCCTGTCAAAAATCAAATGTGGTATGAAGGCAAACCTGAAAACAATATCTGAAGCATCCGGCATATCACAACCACTGAACCTTATTCAACACCACTACATTTAATACCTAAACTCAACACCATGAAAGCATTAGTCCTTACTGACGTAGGAAAAACAGAACTCAGGGAAGTATCAAAACCCACCTTAAAATCTGGAGAAGTACTGCTAAAAGTTGGAATGGTCGGCTTTTGCGGAGGAGATCTGAACAGCTACAAAGGACTCTTTCCCTTACAGGAATATCCTAACATTTTGGGGCATGAAGTAGGTGGCACCATAGAAGAAGTAGGTGCAGATGTACCTAATTCACTGGAGAAGGGAATGAAAGTGACCGTATATCCCTATCTAAATTGCGGTAAGTGTATCGCTTGCCGCAAAGGCGCGCGAAATGCCTGCAAAGAAAATAAAACGATGGGTGTTCGTCGTCCCGGTGCCATGTGCAGGTATATCACCTTACCCTGGCAGGATGTATTTTCTTCGGAAAAGCTTTCTTTGCGGGAATTAGCCTTGGCAGAACCATTGACAGTTGGGTTCCATTCCGTAAACAGGGCAAAAGTAACGGCTAAAGACCGTGTAGCAGTAATGGGTTGCGGAATTGTGGGATTGGGAGCAGTCGCGGCGGCCGTAGAACGTGGTGCACAGGTAATTGCCATAGATCTGGATGATTCCAAACTGGAAATTGCAAAAAAAATCGGGGTAAAACATACCGTCAATCCAAAGAAAGAGGATTTACATCAGATGCTGCAGGAATATACCACCAATGATGGACCAGATGTAATCATTGAGGCTGTGGGAAGTCCCATCACTTATAGACAAGCGGTGGAAGAAGTCGCTTTTACCGGTAGAGTGGTGTGCATTGGCTATGCCAAATCCCCGGTGGAATTCAATACCTCCCTCTTTGTCCAGAAAGAAATAGAAATACTTGGGTCAAGAAACTGTACTACAGAATTTCCTGAAGTAATCAGCTATTTGGAACAGAGAAAATTCCCCGTGGATGAAGTGATCAGCAAGACAGTGACTATTGAGGAATCCGAAAAAGCACTTGCAGATTGGGCACTGGATCAGCAGGGAATAATAAAAATAATGATCAATTTTGACAACTGAGCAAATGATAAAATCCTGTGTAACAATCGCGCTGGTTCCGGAGCTCAAGACCGGTCCGTGGATATTTTGGCAAGACTTAGAGGCAGGAATGGCTAAAGCTTCCACCTTGGGCTTTGATGCGATTGAACTGTTCACCCCTTCCGCAGACGCAATTGACAAAACGGAGCTGCATCGCTTATTGACCAAATACAATTTAGCGCTTGCCGCTGTCGGCACGGGTGCCGGAAAAGTCCTTCATGGACTTACACTTACTGACCCGGAACCTGCTATCCGAAAAAAGGCAATTATATTTATTTCAGAAATGATTGAATTCGGAGGTGATTTTGGCGCTCCGGCAATTATAGGTTCCATGCAGGGAAATATACTCCCGGGAAATAAGCGGGAAGAGACATTAGCTTGGTTAAGAGATGGGCTGAACACGCTTGGAGAATTTGCAGCAGACCAGCGTGTTGACCTGATTTATGAACCACTGAACAGGTATGAAAGCAATTTGTGCAACACACTTGAATCCGGATCAAAATTACTTGACGATTTAGAAACCAATTCTGTGAAGCTACTGGCAGATTTATTTCATATGAATATTGAAGAAGCAAATCTGGAAGAAAGCATCTTAAACTGGGGCGGACGTATTGGTCATGTCCATTTCGCAGACAGCAACCGCCGCCCGATCGGTTTTGGTCATACTGCTATGAAAGATGTTGCTGATGCGCTACAGACAATCGAATATGACGGTTACGTATCAGCTGAAGCTTTTCCTTATCCTTCACCTGACGAAGCTGCTGCACAAACTATTGCTGAGTTTAGAAAATGGTTCAGAAATGCCTAACACTGTTGAATTAAATGTGGGGCATACACATATTGTTTCCAGATCCGTTTACTGCCTTTGACTCCTCTGATTATTCGCCTCCGCTCAACCTGAACTAATGAAACGATTTGCACTGACCCTCGACCTGATTGATGACCCCAAATCCATTGAAGAATACGAACAGCATCATGCCAAAGGCGCTGCCTGGCCGGAAGTAACCCAGCATGACATCGATGCGGGCATTCTCAATATTGAAATATTCCGTACAGGCAACCGTATGTTTATGCTTCTTGAGACCGTAGACGAATTTGATTTTGAAGAAAAGGCAAATTTTGATGCCCTTAATCCCAAAATAGCAGAATGGGAAGCGCTGATGTGGAAATACCAACAAGCTATTCCCTGGGCTGCTCCCGGGGAAAAATGGGTGTTAATGAAAAGAATTTTTAAGTCCGGTGAATAAAAGCAGGTAAAAGATAGCCTGCCTAATCAAAGGCAGGCATCATGTCGGTACCAATGACCTCTTACAAAAATCTATAAGAGGACCAATTGACTTTTAATATCCAAGCGTCTTCAACATGCTTTCTTCGGTCTGGTCTTCCGCAAAAAGTTTATGGGTAATCCCCCCATTCTCATCCCGATCAATCAGTACGTGCTTTGGAGCCGGTATCAGACAATGCTGAATGCCACCATATCCTCCCAGAGATTCCTGATACGCTCCCGTATGGAAGAAACCCAAATATTGGACGTTGTTTTCCTGTGCTTTGGGAAGATAAATATTGAACTGATGCGCCTCTGAATTGTAATAATCCATACTATCACAAGTCAATCCACCCAAGTTAATGTTATGATACTCTTCATTCCAATTATTCACCGCCAGCATAATATACTTCTGGTTCAAGCCCCAACTATCCGGTAGCTGCGTGATAAATGAGCCATCGATCATGTACCAAAGTTCCTTATCATTCTGCAACTTCTCTTCCAGCACAGAATACAGGACTGCTCCGCTCTCTCCGACCGTGTAGCTTCCAAATTCGGTAAAAATATTAGGTTCGTCAGTGTTATTTTTTCCACACATCCATTTGATATTCTTCACGATCTGATCTGCCATGTACTGATAATCATAATCAAAGAACACGTTCGTTTTAATCGGCCATCCACCGCCAATATCCATTGTATCAAGCGTTGGAGCTACTTTTTTAAGATCTACATATTTCTGGATAAACCGGGTCAATTCAGACCAATAATATGCGGTATCACGGATGCCGGAATTGATAAAGAAATGCAGCATTTTCAGACTGACCTGCGGATTGTCTTTGATCTTTTCCTCGTAAAGTTTGATAATATCATTATACCTCACACCCAATCTGGAAGTATAGAACCCAAACTTTGGTTCTTCGTCCGCAGCTATTCGGATACCCACTTGAAAAGGAACTTTCACGTGCTCCAAATAGTAATCAATTTCAGAAATATTGTCCAAAATAGGAATACAATTTACGAACCCGTCATTGAGCAGCTCACTGATATATTGCTTATACAGCTCGCGTTTGAACCCATTACAAACAATAAAAGTATCCTTAGTGATCTTTCCCTGTGCATAAAGGCTTCGTACAAGCGGAATATCAAAAGTCGAAGATGTCTCAATATGGATATCATTCTTCAACGCTTCGTTCAATACAAAGCTAAAATGCGACGACTTAGTACAATAGCAATACGTGTACTTACCTTTATAGTCGTGCGTATCCATCGCTTTCTTAAAATAAGTCTTCGCGTTCTGAATACTCTCCGAGATTTTGGGCAAATATGTGAGCTTAAGCGGAGTTCCATACGTCTTAATAATCTCCATCATATTTACTCCATTGAAGAACAGCTCGTTGTTTTCAACATTAAATTCTTTCGTCGGAAAATCAAAAGTCTGTTCAATTAGATCTTTATAGGTATTCATTGGCTGTGGGTTTT
>Ga0307414_10000514_pt1 | contig 20142 bp, 8 predicted proteins | sample DK1Ometagenome_FD_203804 | JGI IMG/M metagenome (GOLD analysis project Ga0307414, IMG submission 203804) | Maize rhizosphere microbial communities from greenhouse at UC Davis, California, United States - DK15-O-3 | ecosystem: Host-associated > Plants > Roots > Rhizosphere > Soil | place: USA... | reverse complement strand
TCGATATTTCTGACGGTCTGGCTTCTGAGATTCTGCATCTTTCCGACCAGTCGAAAGCGGGATTCAGACTTTATGAAGAGAAGATTCCGATGGACAGTCTCACGATTTCTACGGCGGATGAAATGAACCTTAATCCTGTGATGACTGCATTAAGCGGCGGTGAAGATTATGAACTGCTGTTCACCATTTCTCCAAATGATTTTGATAAAATCAAAAATCATCCTGATTTTACGATCATTGGTCATGCGGTAGACAGTGAAGAAGGAAACTATATGGTAGCAAGAGGCTCCAATCAACTTGTTCCACTGACGGCACAGGGCTGGGATGCTTTTTTAAACAGCCAGCAAAAATAAAATAGAATTATATTTAATTTGAATATTGTAGAAAGCCACAGCTTTTTTTGCTGTGGTTTTTGTTTTCTTTTAATTTCTAAAGGGTATCCAAAATTACTATGTTATGTATTGGATATCAATTTTGAAAATATTTCTTCCCCCAAAAGGGAAATTTTATATATTTGTTATAATTCAAAAACACAAACACTCTGACAACCAAATGAAAAAAAACAGTTATGCAGATTTCTATAGATTTCCTGCTTTTATTTCTCCGAATCAAGATTAAATTTCTCCGAACTTTCCACTGATTTTAATAATTAGAGTCAGATATTATTAGGTATTTATACTCTTATTTTTAAACAGACAGATTATCATATCTTTTTGTTATTATTCATTGATAATAATAAAAGAATGTGATCTGATAGTTTGATTTATATTGAATTAAATAATAAACTTTTAACCTGATGATTCTAAGATTAGGTATTATCGGTCTCATAATTAAAAACACTTTTATGAAAAAAACTTTATCAATTTTTAGCCTAGTTATTTTTGGATCTTTTTTTTCTCAAAATATTGCCTTTGATAAATTGTATGGGAACTCTGATCCTATCAATTATTACTTAGGGCATTATCCTGTTTCTGGTTCGGATGGATTAGATATTAATTGGTATGGAGGGATAAAACTTCAAACATCTGCAGGGGTAGGGATTCAAATACTAAATAATAGTAAGGTAGGTGTCGGAACTAGTGATCCATCATCTAAACTGACGGTGTACGATAATGGAATTCAAGGATCTAATCAACTTGAATTAAGAACAAGTCATGTAAGAAACCCTGATAGATATTTTATGAAGAATACGGTATTTGGAACCGGAAATGAAGATGTGACATTCTCGTTAAAGCATGATGGGCAAATGTTTGTAGGTGGTAATGTGGGGATTAAAACAGAACCTAATCCTAATATAGCCTTTAAGGTAAATGGGAGAACTCAGGTTATTACAGATATAGATAGCGATGCTTTTTATGTTGGAAATACTGGTTCAAATATTGGGGGTGGTTCATCTCTTGTTTTTTTAAGATATTCTCAATATCAGCCTAATAACCCCGGGGTATTGGATGTTGCGGGCTGGCCAACTCCCAGCGCTTATGAATTGATGTTTTCACTTAGATCAAATGGAAAACTTTTTTTAGGAACTTCCGGTAATAGTTCTTGTTCAGACTGTAATGATTACAGGCTGTTTGTCAAAAACGGAATCAGAACAGAAAAAATAAAAATAGATATCGCTTCTGCTAATGCATGGGCAGATTATGTTTTCAGAAAAGATTATAAGCTAAAATCACTGGAAGATGTTGAAAAACATATTGAGGAAAAAGGACACTTGCCAAATATTCCATCAGCTAAAGATATGGTAGAAAATGGAATTAATTTAGGTGAAATGAATGCCAAACTTCTTGAAAAGATAGAGGAGTTAACCCTTTATGTTATACAGCTTAATAAGGACATAAAAAAATTGGAGGAAGAAAATAAAAAAGCTCATAAAAGATAATCTCATCACTCAATAAGAAGAAATAATCAATTGCTTTTTGCTTGATAGAGTATTTACAACATATAGATCTATAAACTGACTTAAATACAACATATATTATGAAAAAAATTTTACTATTTACTTTATTGTCGTTTTCACATTTTTATTTTTCACAATCTTGGAATCTTACTGGCAACTTGGGAACAAATACGACTGACAATTTTATTGGAACAATTGATGATAAGGAGATTGTTTTTAAAACCAATAACATGGAGAGATTAAGAGTTTTTGCTGGTCCTTATGCTAATGGTATTGTGATAGGCAATACTACTGCAACAGGTACTGCTAGAGGAAGACTAGAAATTGCAAGTGTATTATGTAATGGCTGTGCTTCTAACTGGTCTGTACCATCCGATATTGTTATTAGAAATCTGGGAAGTAAGAATATGGAATTTCATATGCCAAACAATAATGTTGTTGATCCAAATTCTGATGTAAGTACTCCTAATTCTTCTGGTATTACAAAAATAAAATTTACGGATAGTGTCCATAAAAGTAATTTTGTCATATTCAATACTGGAAAAGTGACGGTAGGGACAGACCAATACGACAATGATCCCAATTATATTTTCTACGTAAGAAAAGGGATAAAAGCTGAACAGATAAAGGTTGAAAATCCTTCAACCAATGGCTGGGCAGATTATGTTTTTAAAAAAGAATATAAGCTTAATACATTAGAAACTGTTGAAAGGCATATTGAAGAAAAAGGACATTTACCTAATATCCCATCTGCTGAAGATGTGAAAAAGAACGGAATTAATCTAGGTGAAATGGATGCCAAACTTCTTGAAAAGATAGAAGAATTGACCCTATATGTTATCCAACTTAATAAAGATGTGAAGAAATTAGAGGAGGAAAACAAAGAGCTCAAGAAGACCATAGAATTACTTAATAAGTAGGAATAGGCTTGCGGGAAAAGAATAATCTTTTTCCACAAGCTCTAATCGGGCATAAAAGATTAAGTCCATTTGCTACACTATTATAAAACACAACACACATTAAATTTTTCACATGCAGAAAATCTACCATAAATCCATATTAGGTATTGCTGTTCTGTTCTTTTTTTCATCTTATGGTCAGACCAAAGATAAATTAAAAACAGACCTTCAAGAACGTGAAATCCAGACTTTTCATAATAAAGTACAAGAGTATGCACAAAAGCAAAAAAATGAAATTCAAAGACTTAAAAGCTTAGGTCATAAAGAATTCATTTCTGAAAACGGCAATGAAAAACAGCTTATAGGAAGCGATGAGAACGGGCGGCCAATGTATTATACGACTCTTAATGCCGGCGCAGCAAAAATGACAAAAGCTAATAATTTATATTCCGGAGGGGGCCTGGGGCTTAATATAGCAGGAAATAATATGATTATTGGGCAATGGGATTATTCCAAACCAAGAACGACCCACGAATTATTAGCCGGAAAAATAAACTCTTATAATAATTTGCAAAATCAAACTATTTCACGGCATAGCACCAATATTGCGGGAACGCTGGCTGGAAATAATGGCGAGGCTGAGGCTAGAGGAATTGCTTACGAAGCAAAAATAAATGCATATGACTGGGTAAATGATGTTTCGGAAATGCTTTCAGAGGCATATAATGGGACAAACGGAATATTAGTTGCGAATAATAGCTATGGCTTTGATCCTATGTATCTTCAGACCTATCAGTTCGGAAAATATAATACAACCGCACAGTCATGGGATAATCTGATGTATTTGAAGCCGTATTTGCAAATTGTGAAAGCCGCAGGAAATGCAAGAGAAATTGATCCCGGCATTGTTCCTCAAGTTTCTGCTAAAAACGGATATGACCTGCTTGAAGGAGCCGGAATTTCCAAAAATGTTTTGGTGGTGGCTTCGGCAAAGAAAAATGTAAACATGAATTCTGATGAAGCATTTGAGGTTTCAACATTTAGCAGCTATGGGCCGACAGATGACGGAAGAATAAAGCCTGATATCTGTGCTCCGGGAGAAAATATGTATTCATCCATTGAAACGTATGATGCTGCTTATGGTACTTACAGAGGAACTTCTTCCGCCGCCGCTGTTGTTTCAGGTATTATTACCCTCCTTCAGCAGTATTATAAATCTGTAAGCCCTTCACAAAGCTATATGCTTTCTTCTACAGTGCGTGCATTGTTAGCACATACAGCCAATGATAAAGGGACCGAAGGACCGGATTATATATATGGTTGGGGATTGGCAGATGCAAAAAGAGCTTCTGAAGCTATTTACAATAATATTGAAGGCATTATTAATAATGAAAAAAAATCAACATTAATAAAAGAAATTACTTTAAATCAAGGGAATAAATATACTTTATATGTGGTTCCTTACGAAACGAGTCAGCCATTATCAGCCACTATTTCGTGGACTGATCCCCAGGGGAATCTGGTTAACAATGTAGTAGATCTTAATAATCCAAACGTAGTTAATGATCTAGATTTAAAAATTGTTAAAATAAATTCTAACGGAACAGAAAGTACGTACTATCCCTGGAAATTAGGTGGAATGAGCAATTTAACGGGGGCGGCAACAAAGACCTCTACAAATGATGTAGATACCATAGAAAGAGTAGATGTTAAGAATCCTGAAATAGCAACTTATAAAATCATTGTTTCTCCAAAAACAAACACAACCCCTTTATTGCCTGGTGGTAGTCAAAAATTTTCAATAGTTGTTTCAAATGTAAACTTCTGTTATAAAGAAGATCTGACAACGTTGGTTAGCCCGGCAAATGATATTACGACAAGTCAGACCATTTTGGCTAAACAGATCGTTGCAAGTAATAAAGTAGTAGCTCCTGTACAGGGTGTTGAATACATTGCGTCCAGAGATATTGTTTTACTTCCCGGTTTTCATGCTGAGCAGGGCGTAGGATTCCATGCTTTTATAACACCGTGTTTTGATATGATTTCTGCTATGAGATATAGAGCACAGGAAAGGGTTGATTCACAGGTGTTATCAGTAGCTAACAGCGTGGTTGTAGCAGATGAACATTTTATATTATTCCCAAATCCGGCTAAAGAGGAGGTAAACGTTAAATTCTTCCTGCAAAATGAATCTTCAATTAAAATTTCTGTATATGATGCTTCGGGTAAGCTGATATCAACAGAACAAAGCTCAACTAAATTCCCAAAAGGAGAGTTCATAAAGACAATAGATACAAGATCCTATTCAAGGGGAATTTATATGGTTTCCATAGAGACTTCTGAGTATAAGGAAACAAGAAAACTCATTATAAAATAAAACGCCTATTACATGAAAAAAATATTTACAATTCTCAGCGTTTTGCTTGCCGGCATATCTAGTGCCCAGTCTCCCGGGGGAGTAGGGGGCACCAGTGTGTGGTATAAGACCAATTCCCTTCAGACTCCTTCTTTGCTTTATCAGGATTATAGTGGTAACCAGCACCAGATACAGGCTTTGGCGGGAACAAATAAACCGACTTATTCATTACTCAATTATAATGAATGTTTAAATTTTGATGGGACAGATGATTTTTTGAAGTTTCCTTTTGTTATAGAGACAATAGATAAACTGAACTTTTTTACTGCTTATCAGAATAAAAATTCAACTCAGGAATCTGCTTTATTTACAACAGATAATACAGATGAAAAAGAGCTGTTTTACAGCACTAAAAATGTATTCAGATTCAATAACGAACAGATTAATTATATAAATACAAGCACAATAGACACTTTAGCGTCTTTCAGCCTGTATTCTAAATTTGGAATTCCGTCAACTAAAATCACAAAAGTAATAGGTAAAACGGGACTCTCATCAATGTATATTGGAAAAGATGAAGGAACCCATCAATGGAAGAACTTTAAAGGAAAACTTCCTGAATTTTTTGCCTACAGAAAAATCCTTACGCTTAACGAACGCAATAGGGTGAATTCTTATCTGGCTGTAAAATATGCGATTACAATGCCCTATACAGAATATCTAAGCTCCAAAAATAAAAAAATCTGGAAGCAGGATGATTTTAATGATTATCCTGCAAATATAACGGGCATAGCAAGGGACGGGTATTCAGATCTTTATCAGAAACAGGCAACAAGTTCATCAGAGCAAAAGAGGCTGGTAATTGCGGCTAAAAAACTCACAGTAGATAACAAGTCAAATGACGCACAATTTCCGGATCAAAGTTTTTTGATTTGGGGAGATAATAAAAAACCGTTAGAGCTTGACGTTGATACTTTTGGCTATAGATTATTAAAAAGAAAATGGAAAGCAAGATTTACCACTGAAAATTCTCAAACAATTCCATCAGAAGTGGTTTTTTCCATTAAAGATATTATTCAGCAAATTCCTGCAGATAAAAAGCTTTGGCTTTTAATAGACAGAATAGGGCAGGGGAACTTTAGCTCTTCAAATATTGAAGCGTATTCTATGGATCATATTGATAGTGATCAGGGAGTACATTTTAAAGATGTTATTTTTGATCAGGACCTGTCAGGAACAGATGTTTTTTCATTTGCTTTAGGAAATAAAATTCTATCTACTTATCAGATCACCCAACCTACATGTACGACGACTACTGGCACTCTAAACTTAAATATTAAAGGAGGTAAGGCACCGTTTAATGTAGTACTTACAGGTAATGGGACATCACAAAATATAACCGTTCAGACATCACAAGTATCATTTTCTAATTTAACAATTGGTAACTATCATCTGAACATTACCGATGCCGATAATAATGTCACCGGATATGATTTCACGATGAATGATTTCAGCTCTATTAATTTAGATCTTGGTCCTGATGTGTCACTTTCTTCAGGAAATTCTGCACAGTTTGATGCATCAACACAAATTACAGATCCGAATGCAACCTACAGCTGGACTTCTGATAACGGATTTAGCAGCAGTTCTGCAAATATTAATGTTTATGAACCGGGAGAATATACTGTTACGGTAAAAACATCAGACAACTGTATTAAAAAGGATACGGTAAAAGTAACGAGAAAAAGAGAAAACGGAATTGTAATTTATCCTAATCCGGTGCCTAAAGGACAGCCGTTTACGATTAGAATTATTTCAGATAAAATAGAAACGGTAGATATAAAAATACATGATGGGTCCGGAAGATTGGTAAGGACCATCCAGGATAAAGGCAAAGATTATTATGAAATAAAAGATACCCTTTCAGCTGAAGGAGTATACCTGATTATTGTTAAAACTTCGTCTGAAATAAAAGTATTTAAACTGATCGTAAAAAATTAATATCCACATCTGAGGCTCTCTAAATGCAAAAAAGAGAGTCTTGGATGTAAAAAAACATAAACGAATGAAAAGATCTTTATTAAGCGTTTTAAGAGAGAACACAAAACTCCTTAATTCAATTATATTTTTCACCTGTTGGTCTCAGGTTCATGCCTATGCTAATTCATCTTATTTGAGCAGGCATGAGAATGTGGCACCCCTAATGGAAATCGACCACGCATTAAAAAACAATATAAATAAAAAGGGCCCTGATCATGTCATTAGTGAAGAGAAAAAAGTTAACTCTAAAGAATCTGATGATATTTCCGGAAATAATTTTGATGGAAACAAAGCAAAAAAGGATAATAAAATTCTGGTTTCTAATGAAACCATTAAGCACAATGTTCCTGTATCTTTATCATTTAATGAAAAGAGATACTACATTTCTGATATTAAAGAAGGTATTATAGGAACAAATGCGGAGCATCCTATCGATCAGATCTACGATAACATCTTTAATATTTCAGTTGATGAGAAAATAAATCCTGCCCATCAGTATACATTAGAGTATGATTTGTTTGGCGTTAACAGTTATAAAGAAGTCAGCAAAGTAATCAATGATGATCTGGCAATTGGAGGGAAAAACATCAAAAAAAACGCAATCTGGACCCACCAGTCGGAACCGATTACTGGGAATTCCATCAGGGAGGGAAAGAATACTATAACTTTCACATTACCCCATCTTTCAGGTTATAGCTATAAAATAAAAAATCTTAGGATAGGAATTTCTAACAAAAAGCAGAATCTTGAACACGCTGAAGCAAAATATAATGCCTTATCTGTTTCAAAATTTGTTGGGAGTGTCAATAATTCTGAAAAACTTAATCTAGGCTCTGCCGAGCTATATATTCCAAAGGGAGCTCTTAAAAGTTCAGAAAATTTTTCGATTACTGCGCTTAGAGATATAGATATGCCTGCGCTGACTCCCGAAATGGTAAACGTAACATCAGAAAATGCAGGGTATCGTTTTCTTCCTCATGGAAATCATTTTTCGGCTCCGGCAAAAGTATCTTTAGGGTATGACAAAAACAAAATACCCACGGGTTATACAGCACAGGATATTAAGACTTTTTATTTTGACAGAACAGAGAAGAAATGGATTGCCTTAGACAAGGATAGTGTTAATGTACAACAAAATATTTTAGTTTCAAAAACAACTCACTTTACAGATATGGTAAACGGAGTTTTAAAAGTTCCTGAATCTCCCGAAACGGGAAGCTATGCTCCGAATTCTATTAAAGACATCAAAGCTGCAAATCCTTCCGAAGGAATTGTAAGCATTGCACCACCATCTCCTAACAGTATGGGAAGTGTTACTACAAGTTTTCCTATTAAGCTTCCTGCAGGTAGAGCAGGAATGCAGCCTTCTTTGGGAGTAAGTTATAGCAGTGAAGGCGGAAACGGCTGGATGGGACTGGGCTGGGATATGTCTGTTCCTGCCATAACTATTGATACAAGATGGGGCGTTCCTACCTACAATTCAGGGACTGAAACTGAATTGTATTCAATAGGAGGAGAACAGCTGACCTTTGAGGTAAGTCCCGGAGTTTTTGCCATGCCTAACAGGAATGAGGGCTTTGAAAAGGCAAGACAGTCAGACAGACAATTTTATCCAAGAATTGAAGGTGCTTATAACAGAATCATAAGAAAAGGAACCAACCCGACCAATTATGTATGGATTGTAACGTCAAAGGATGGTACTTCATCTTACTTTGGAGGTGATGAAACAGGAGTGAAAGACAATGCTGTTCTTAAAGATGCAAGTGGAAATATTGGGTATTGGGCTTTATATAAAACAGTAGATACTAATAAGAACTATGTAAAGTATGAATATAATACTACTGATAGAATTTATCAGAACTCCGGAAAACCAGGAGACGGAGGAAAGGAGATTTATATTAAGGAAATAAATTATACATTACATGAAACTAATAATCCTCCTAAGAATTATAAAGTAAATTTTAGCACAGGATCAAGAGAAGATATCCAAATTAATGGACGTTTAGGCTTTTTACAGGTTACCTCCAATAGATTGACAGGGGTAAGTATTACCTATGATAACCAGAATGTCAGAAGCTATTCATTTGGATATAAATCAGATACCTCTAAGAATTTTAAAAAATCCCTTTTAGAAACCATAACAGAAAAAGATGCATCGGGAGCAGATTTCTATACTAACAGAATAGAATATAACGAAGCCCCAACGGATATTTTCGGTCCTGAACAAACCTGGACAGCTCCGGATAATGCAAGTTTCTCAGGTTTGGCGCAAGCACTTCAGGGAGGATACTCCTTATTGAATGGTAGTTATGCGAGCAGTTTGGGAGCCAACTTCAGGATTGGAGTGGGTGCAGCTAATTTAACATCTGTTCCTCCACAAGATACCTCTATTTTCAGTTTTAATAAAGGAACTTTTGGCGCACATGGAGGGTATTCGAAAGGCTCTTCTAAAGCGCAGGTTATAGCGATAGATGTAAATGGAGATAATCTTCCTGACAGAGTATATATGCAGGATGACGGGATTTATTTCTCCAAGAATCTATCCACAACAATAAACGGTGTTCAGAGCTTTGGTTCAAAAGTAAAAATTGAGTCTTTATCTACTTTAGGTAAAAGTTCTACAAGCGTATGGAACGTCGGTATTGGAGCTACATTTGGAAGTTTCGATATAGGTTTTGATTATTCCAACAGTACAAGCACAACAAAATCCTATTTTATGGATTTTAATGATGACAAACTTATAGACTTTGTAAAGGATGGAAAAGTATACTTCAACAGAATTGTTAACGGAGTTCCTACCTTCAATCCGGATAGCGGACTTACCCCTTATCCGATCAATATTACCTCAACCGGGACGCAAAATCCAGTTTCATTATTTGATGATAACGATAAAGCTGAGAAAAAAACAATGCTCGAACAAAACCCATTACATGATGTGGTAAGAGTTTGGGTGGCTCCAAAAACAGGAGCAATTACGGTAAAGAACAGCTTTAATCTAGAACAGGTAATGTGTGGGGCAGATGATGATTGTAGCAAAGCAGACGGAGTAGCGGTATCTTTCCAGTACAAAAATAATAATCCTTTGGTACAGAATATCAATGCGGGAGATTATAGTACTCACTCATTTCCAGACCAAGGCATTAATATTACTAAAGGGGAAAAGCTTTATTTCAGAGTTTCATCAAAATATGACGGAGCACTAGACCAATTAAAGTGGAACCCGAATATTGCTTATACTAATCTGACGATGCTATCAATAGATAGTGACAATAGGGATTTAGATACATACAATTCAGACGAGGATTTTGTAAATACGACCGCCAGATCTTCAAAAGAAAATGATTTAAGTGTAGCATCAAGCAGCTATATTGCCTCATCTGCCGGGACATTGAATTTATTATTGAATAAACCGATTGCTCTTTCAGATAATGCAGATATTTCTATCAGTATTGATGGCTCAACAACACTTTTTCCAATAGCGCATACCGCTACCTATAATAATACGGCTGTCAATGTATCATCAATACAATTGAATGCAGAACAAAAAGTAGTTATTAAAGTAAAGACGGACACTCAGATAGATTGGAGTAAGTTTAAGTTAGCCCCTGAATTTACTGAAACATCAACAGGTAAAAAAATCTATTTACCTGTAGAATATACCATGTATAATGATAGAGGTAATTTTTACTTATACTCTCCTAATAGTGGAGATATTGGAAAGAAAATAGTAGTAAAAATATCTTCCATGCCTATTTTTAATAATACAAATGGCAGAATAGTTCTTTCAGCGAAATCCAAAAATAAACTATTAACAAAAACTACGTATGACGTAATAAACGGGAATAATACTGTAGTTACAACTTTTGGACAACCTTATACCTTAACAGCCGGTGATATAGCTGCCGGAGAAATATACTTAGAAGCTACAGTTACCAGCGATGATAGAGATTTTATTAATAATATTACTTCTGTTAATGGATATTTAGCAAGTACTAACCTTAACTATATAAATACGCCCAATAACTTATCTGTACAGCTTCCTAATCCTGGCAATACTGCTACAGGAACGATAGTAATCAGTCAGGCTACGACATTGTATTTCATGATAGGAGATACATCAGGAACAATTGCTCCCGGTACATCTGCAACCCTTGGAATTAATACAGCGTTCCCGAACGGAACCTTATCAGGACAACAGGGAATGCCTCAGTCATCAAGTGTGACATTAAATCCGGGAACATATACATTTAATGTGAACTTTTTCTCAGGAGGGTCTTCAACAGCATATACTAGACTTTATATTACAAATCCAGGAGGAGGAGATACCACCATGGCGAGCTTCACGAATACTCCGCCACATAAACCGATATTATCTCCGCAAACCCCAACGGCAGCATTAAATTCTAATCAGTATGACGAAAGATTTGGGATTTTATACCGTGGATGGGGAGCATTTATTTTAAACGGGAATAACTCCGGTAAAAATACGATATCAGAAAATTATGATCTGAACCAGAATTATGCGAACGGAGGTACTCAGGCTGAAATGAAAGTGGATGAAACGAGACTGAGCCTTAGCAATGCTTATGGAACAGCTCCTTCCACAAATCCCACAATCAATAATCCCACAACAGATGCCAATGGAAATGTAATTATCAACGGAAATGATTCTTCACTTTCAAGTAATTACTTTTTATCAATTACCTCCAATATCAATAATGCAGATAAAGGAAGATTGGAAGACGTAGATCCGTTTGTTTATATTTCACAAAATGCGATCAATGTATCTCGTTTGAACATCCGTAATGTTGATAGTAATTTTACCAACCAAACACTGAGTCAGGTTCCGGGAAGTCAATTGAACGCTCCTGAGATTAAATCCAAGAATCAAAGTGTAAGTGGTAGAGCAGGAGTAAGTGTAGGACTCTCCGTTAGTGGATCTAAATCCTTGTTTAATGAAAATAAATCCCTTAGATCTTTAATTGACTTTAACGGAGACGGCTTCCCGGATGATTTTGCTAAAACCAATGTACAGCTTTCCAATCCGGTAGGATTCCTTTCATCAAATAATAAATCGGTAGGAAGTGAATTTATTTCTAAAGCAGATTTCTTAGGACTTTCAGCAGGGTTTAGCTTCAAGCATGCTGATTCTAAAAGTACTCAATGGGGTATTTTAAGCGTACCTGGAGTTGTTTTGTGCGCTTTTCCGATCCAGACAACAATAGAAGGTTCAAAAATAGCGAGTATTACGGGTGATTTAGATGTATATAATAACAGCAGATCAAAACAGGCATTCACCGATATTAATGGTGATGGATTACCGGATAAATTTAACAATGATTCCTTTGAATTAAATGTAGGAAACTCATTAGTTAACAATGCAGCATGGGATGTAAGTGAGGTCTCTGCCAACAAAGACTTTGGATTTGGAGGTGGAATAGGAATCTCCCTATTTAAAGGAAGTTTCGAAGGAGGATTAAATGCCTCTACCAATACGACTACAGTTCAAAATGAACTAATGGACATCAATGGTGATGGTTTGGCAGATAATATTTCCTACTCAGGCTCCGGAGCTAATATTATTTTTAACAAAGGAAATGGATTTAATGGAGGACTATCAACATCTATAAGTTCAGTTGACAGTAAAATTAAATCTGCAAGTGTCGGAGGAAGTATAACGTTCACCTATCCTGTACCTATTATTATCTATCCAAGTACAGTAGGAATTAAAATAACAATTTCAGCAGGAGTTTCAGCAGGAGAGTCTTCCAGTAAAACCAAGTCTTCCTTCAAAGATATGAATGGAGACGGGTATTTAGACTTTGTAACTTCTGATGATGCTAATAATGTTACTGTTAGATTAAACCAGATAGGCACCACTAACCTTCTTAAAAAAGTAACAGCTTCAATGGGCGGTTCTTGGGCGGTTTCTTATGAGAGAGTAGGAAACACCTATGAAATGCCTCAAAGTAAGTATGTACTAAAAAGTGTAGTTACTAATGATGGATTCACGGGAGATAATGCCTACAGTCCGGATGTATCTAAAGTTACGGTAGATTATTTTAATCCTTACCACAGTCGTAGAGAAAGAACTTTTTATGGATTTAAAAATGTCACCATAAATCAAATAGATACCAAGCAAGGGGGCGCTAATTCTAATATTATTTATAGAAGAACAGAGCAACTATATAATAACAAGAATTACTATCTAAAAGGAAACTTACTTATTGAGACTCTTTATGATGCTCAAAATAGAATTTGGAATTTAAAAGAGAATACTTACTCATTAAAATATATAAATAATACAAATTCTCCTTTTCCTTATAAAGAAAACGAAAATGAGAAGACGTATGATAATTATGCAACTTTTGTTGCACCAGAATATGTAATAAATACTTTTTATCAGAATGGCGTAGCAGGTAAATATACATCTACATTATTTAAAAAGTTTGATCAGTGGGGAAATGCTATTGAAGTAGAAGATATGGGAGATCCTGATATAGGCGTTTCAGAAATGTTAACCAGTATTGTAACCTATACCCTGGTCAATCCACCCAAATATATTGTGATGCCTACATCAGTGAAAAATATTGCACAGGGGATTACCAGAGAGAAAAAAGCAGAATATAACACTGAAGGAAATCTTTCAAAAATGTCCATCCTTAATCAAGGGGTTGATTATTCGGTTTACGAATTTGAGTACGATGTTTATGGAAATATTGCCAAATCTACAGGGCCGGCAAATGCGCAGAACCAAAGATTCTTCCAGCAATATACGTATGATGATAATGTAAAAACCTATCCGGTAAAAGTTCAGGATGCATTTGGGTATAGTAGTAAAACCAAATATGACTTCCGCTTTGGAGTACCTACCTATACTGAAGATATGAATCTTCAGCCAATGAAATATGTATATGACGCTAAAGCAAGAACTACAGAAATCACTGGACCATATGAACTTTTTAATAATATTCCATGGACGATTAAGTTTGAGTACAACCCAATTACCAATGCTCCGCTTAATGCGACCAATGCACAGTCTTTTGCAACAACAAAGCATTATGATCCGGAATATGCTGATAATACGATCAATACGATCACCATTGCAGACGGATTCGGAGGAGCCGTTCAGGTGAAGAAAACGGGAGATATTCATAATCAGGGATCAAAATATATTGTAGCAGGTAAAGTAGAAGAAGATGCGTTCGGAAGAGCATTAAAAATCTACTATCCTACAGTGGAAGATATCGGTTCTTCTAATACTCAGTATAATGTTGCTGCAGATAATATAGAACCAACGATAAGCCAATATGATGTATTAGACAGGGCTGTTTATACAAAACTGCCGGGAGAAAACCTGTTTTCAACCATTACTTACGGCTTTGGTACGGATGTTCAGGGAAGAAATATGTTTGAAACTATCTTCAAAGATGAATTGGGAAGTGTTAAGAAAACATATACCGATATCAAAGGAAGAACAACTTCAGTTCATGAGGTATCCAATACCGGAGATATCAAAACCCAGTTTACCCATGATGCTATTGGCGAAATTCTTCAGGTGAAAGATGTAAATAATAATATTACAACATCAGTTTATGATGATTTAGGAAGAAGAATTTCTTATACTCATCCGGACAGTGGTGTTACCACTTACAAATATGATCCTGCTAATAATATGACGTCCAAAACCAATGCAGCTAATGAAACCGTAGAATACAAATATGATTACTCAAGACTGAAAGAGGTTAATTACCCTGTATATCCTGAAAACAACGTAAAATATTACTATGGAAATGCATTAGATGCATCAGCAATGGACAATAATGCAGTAGGAAGATTATGGTATCAGACAGATGCTACAGGAACACAGTATCTGAAATATGGAAGATTGGGAGAACTTACTTACCAAAGACGTTCAGTGGCTGTTCCGGGAGCAAAAGTTTATTGGTTCGGGACGGAATGGCAGTATGATACCTGGAACCGTGTAAAAACCATTACTTATCCTGACGGTGAAAAATTAACATACAAATACAACAGAGCCGGAAATTTAAATAATGTTACTTCTGACAAAGACGGGAATCATTATAAAATGATTAATAACATCGGCTATGATAAATTTGAGCAGAGAGTGGCATTATATAATGGAAACGGTACAGAAACAACATATGAGTATGAAACCAATCGCAGAAGGTTGCTGAAAATGTATGCTAAAAATACCAGCAGATCTTTTATGCAGAATGTGTATCAGTATGATGTGGTATCTAATGTAATGCAGGTTCATAACAATGCCCCTGTTGTCAACGGCCTTTTAGGAGGGGGAACCAATTATGCATACGGATATGATGACTTATATCGTCTTACTTCTGCTTCAGGAAACTGGAGAGGAATTAATACCCAGGCTCAGGAAGAACGCCACCGTTATACCGTTGCCATGTCTTATGATAATATGCATAATATCATGAGCAAAACCCAGAAACATGAATGGACTACCGGAGCGACCAACAACAGCTGGACAGCATTGGAGCCAACCTCATACAGGTTGAATTATAAGTATGAAGACACCGCACATCCACATGCTCCAACAACAATTGTTGATGAGCCTAATTTAGTGCCATCTTCTACTTGTTGTAACCCAAATGATCCGGGAGTGAAATTCCAGCAATATAAATATGATGCAAAAGGAAACCCGACATCTATCGCTCAGGAAACATGTACGTATACTGAAGCAAAAGCCGTTTATCAGTGGGATGAAGAAAACCGTTTACGTTTCGTAGATACCAACCCCTCTACACCGGAAGTTGATGGTGCAGCGATCTATACCTATGATGCAGGAGGAGAGAGAATTATTAAGGATGTATTACAATCTGGAATTTTGGCAAGAACTATAGCTGATCCTTCTCTTATATCCCTGCCTCCGCCGCAATATTTCGGAACAACTCATAATGTGGCACTATATCCCAATGGATTATTAACATTAAATGTATCATTTGATAATAATGGAACTGTTTTGCAACCTCGCTATACCAAGCATTATTATGCAGGAAGCCAGAGAATAGTAAGTAAAAACGGAACAAGCACTGATATAGGAGCTTTCGATTGTAGCTGGCTGATTGTCCCATTTGCAGGAAGCACACCGCCTATTAATCCTGTTACTTTATCTAATACCATTCTGCAGACCGCTACACAAAGCAGTCTGATAGTAATGCAGCAGAATAATATCACACCACCGCCAAATTACGGACAGAATGCAGGATACAGCGGAGCTTGTGTCAACAATTATGCAGGCGGTATAGAGAAGGAAATCTATTGGTTTCATCCGGATCATTTAGGTTCTAGCAGTTATATTACAGGTTTAGACGGTGAAGTAACCCAGAATATAGAATACTTCCCAAGTGGTGAAACATTTGTGGAGAACCATAGAAATAGTAACTACAGCCCGTATAAATTTAATGGCAAGGAACTTGATGCTGAAACGGGGTATTACTATTATGGAGCAAGATATTATAATTCTCGCGTATCACTATGGCTAAATGTAGATCCACTGGCGGAACAAACAATGGAGCCTTATATTTATTGTGGAAACCACCCTATTAATTACATTGATCCTGATGGAAATTTTAGATTACCAGCAAATGCTACGAGAGAGCAAAAAAGATTATATAAAGAGGCAATAAAAACTATAAAAGCGGTGTTTCGAGATTCAGAATTTCGAGAAGCGTTTAAAGATAGATTTAAGGTAGATGATAAAATGATACAGAAAATGCTCAAAGATGGAGATGGACCCACTGTTATAATGAATGAAAGTATGGGACATTTGGGGTTATTTGATCAAAAAAAAGATCCCAATGTTATTTATATTGATCCTGGCGTAATAAACACGGTTTCAAAAAATAAAGGAAATAAAAAGTATATTGATAATTTAGCAGAAATCATAATTCATGAAGGTGGTCATTGGGCAGACTATGCATTTGACAATGTTTCCTCGGAATTTACCACAGGTTTTAAGACGACTTTGCAATCAAAAAGTGGTATGCCAGATGCGGGAGATAATTGGGAAACTGTTTATTTTGGAACAGATACTCAATTTTCTGCTTCTGATCGTGATATAATTAGTGAAAAGTTTGATAAAATTAGGAGGAATAATTTTAGTAAAGATTTTAGTAAACAACGTGAAATCAGGGACTTGAAATCAGAAAAAAAGCCATCTATTTTAGATGCTTATAAAAAACCAAAAGATAATTTGCGAATAAGAACTCGTTAAAAGAGAATGTTATTAATCTAAAATTTCCAAATAGTATGAATTTTAAAACTAAAATAGTTATGATTTTATTATCCTCCTTATTAATTACGAATTGTAAGGAGGAAATGAAAAAATGTGTAAGCCAATCTACCGATACTAATGTAAAACTATATAATGATTTAACAGATCAGTTGATACCTTATTTTTTTAGAGAAGATTATTTAGGTGAAAAAAGATATTTTGATAGTTTAAGAGTTCATGATGATGATTTATATATCGAAGAGAAGACAAAAGCACACAACGAAATTTTTAATCATCCTGAAAAATTTTGCAATTTGTATATAGATTCTACTAAAAGTAAAAATACATATTTCGGGACAGATAATACCGAGGTTTATTTAAGACGCATAATCAGAACGAAGGATTCTTTTAAAGACTTTTCTAATAGTCCAGATATTAAAAATTTAAGCATACGAAGTTCTATAAAAGCAAATCAATTTAATTTGTGTACCGCAAAAGTTCTAGATCTGGCAGAGTATGATAAACATACAAATGAATGTGAGATAGGTGTTGTCTATTTTTCAGAGATTGTATTTGATCCTTCTAAAAGAAGTGCATTAGTTTTTGTTGACCATCGTATAAAAAAAGATTATTACGGTAGAAATGCTATATTTAAACTAAGATTGCATGATAATTATTGGGAAATAGAAGATGCTATGTTAGTGTCAACTTCCTAATTTTCGGCTCTTTTCTTTTTTCTCATGAAATTTAGAAGAAGAACCCCCGCTGGCGCGAGCGTCTCGCTCGTGCCAAGAGATAAACAATAAACCCTCGCAATTTGCGAGGGTTTTGTTGTTTTATAGTGCAGGTAGCTACATTTTTATCTTTATAAGAAGGTTGTTCTTTCATCATTGGAGCAGATAGAGCAGTAACCCATAATATAGAATACTTTCAGGTGGTAAGGTGTTTGTAGAAAACCACAGAAATAGTAACTACAGTCCAAAATAACCTAAAGGATTGGAATTACTGAAGGAGAATTTTTTGAACGTACAGAGGGAATAGAAGTTTTGTAAAGTCTAAAAGTGTACGCTTTATCATTCGGAGCATATGACCCCGGGATTGAGTGGTTGTGTAAAACTAAACTGATGGACTACCGGGAAAGAGACAAAAGAAGTAAGGCTAGTAGATTTTATATATATACTTGGAGCTTACCGATTAAAGGTTTTTAATTCAAACCTACAAAAATTCAAAAACGTAATAATTTATAAAAATGAAATTTAGAATAGTACTATTAATATTCAGCTTATTAGGAGTCTTTATAACTGCAGTTTTTCTTTCTGATTTTTTGGTAGATAAAAACGAGGCTCCTATTTTTGATAAATACTCAGTAATGCAGATCAATGGAGAATACAATTTAATGTGTAAAGAAAAGCAAGGATATAGCCTGGTTGTACCAAGTGTTTTAAAGGTGTATTCAAAAGAAGGTAATATTATTGCTGTTTCAGATTTAGATGGGAGTTATTTTATCAATAATAAATATAAAAGCAATTATTCTTCTTATTCAAATAGAGAATATTTTTATTGTGTTAGTTTATATGGCATCCAGGAAGTAAGTAAGAATGAATTTTTAAACCTTAAAAAGTCTTATAATTTGGTTTGGAGCCTAAAATAAATTATAAAACTCATTATGTAATGTTGTCTTTCAGTAATAAAGAGTACCGCCACAATATTATGGCGGTTCTTTCCATAAAGCAAATAAATTTTCTACATTTATAAAAACAATCAAAAAGCTAATCAACAGACATCCCAGCTTTTTTGCTGAGGTTTTTGTTTACTGAATGAGATGAAAATTCTTTTAATAAAATAGAAATGAAATATGTAAGATTGATCATATTATTTATTGCTTTTGTTGGCTTGGTACTGTATGCAACGAAAGCAGGAAAAAAAGAATATGATAAACAAAATCAAGTTTTAAAAAAACGGAGTTGTATTGGAAGGATTTGTCACGGATATAAAGAAATCAAGTAATCATGGCTTTGGTATATTAACTGTCTATGTTTCTAATTCGACTGTTAAAGAATTTTCAAAAGAATTAAAACAAGGAATATATCCTTACCAAATCAAAGATAAAAAAGCAGAAATTTATCTGCCTATATATGTTGAAAGGCGGATTGGAGATCGTGTAAAATTAATTTCTGACAGACAAATTATTTATTATAAAGGGGAAAAGACTAAAGATGATGGAGAAGTTTACATTATTACAAATACTTCAGATGTAAATTTTGTTAAAGAGAATTCAATACTTAATAATCAGTAAAATGCCTCCATCAGAAAAAAATATCCCCGTCCACCACCTCACCTCCCAACAGTTTCAGCTGATGACTCTTGATACAGGGCATCCGGAGAATTTTAATGATGTTCACCGGCATAATTTCTTTGAGATCATCTGGTTCAGTCATGTCAGGGAAAACAGCAGTTTGGAACTGGATTTTGAAAGTCACTCCCTTAAAAATAACCAGATTTGTATCATTGCACCCGGACAGGTATTCAATATGAAACTGAGAGGTGAAAAAGGCTATGTATTGGCCGTGAGCAGGGAGATATTTAAAGAAGCCTGTGATATCGAAACAATTCTCACAGGCGGAACGTGTCCCTTTTCTTTAGATCCTCAAAGCGCAGAAACATGCAATACTATTATCTCGCTTATGGA
>Ga0307414_10000513_pt1 | contig 20155 bp, 19 predicted proteins | sample DK1Ometagenome_FD_203804 | JGI IMG/M metagenome (GOLD analysis project Ga0307414, IMG submission 203804) | Maize rhizosphere microbial communities from greenhouse at UC Davis, California, United States - DK15-O-3 | ecosystem: Host-associated > Plants > Roots > Rhizosphere > Soil | place: USA... | reverse complement strand
GCAGCCCGATGAGCATTTCCACTTATGATGTCGTCATTATCGGGTCCGGCGCCGCCGGGCTGACCGCCGCAATCAACCTCGCGCAGGATCGAAAAGTGCTGGTGCTGGCGAAGGGCGCGCTCGACTCAGGCTCCACAAATTGGGCGCAAGGCGGCATCGCCGCGGTGCTGGATGCAGGCGACAGCTTCGCCGCCCATGTCGAGGATACGATGATCGCCGGCTCCGGCCTCAATGATCGCGCAACGGTCGAGTTCGTTATCACAGAGGCGCCAGCGGCCATCGAGCGGCTCGCCGAATTGGGCGTTCCCTTCAATGATGGCGCCACTTTTGGCGAGCGTTGGCATCTGACGCGCGAAGGCGGCCATTCGCACCGCCGCATTGTTCATGTTGATGACGCAACGGGCGCTGCAGTGCAGCAAGCTCTGGTCAAGGCCGCGCGCGCCAATCCCAACATCACGCTCGTTGAGGATATGGTCGCCATCGACCTCATCACATCGCGTCATGGCGAGCGCTACTCGGGCGATGGCCATGTGTGGGGCGTCTATGCGCTGAACAAGAAGACCAACCATGTGAGCGCCTTCGTCGCCCGCGCCACCATCCTTGCGACAGGCGGTGCCGGGCGCACTTATCTCTTCTCGACAGCGCCGCGCGGCGCAACCGGTGATGGCATTGCCATGGCCTGGCGCGCAGGCTGCCGCGTCTCCAATATGGAGATGAACCAGTTCCACCCCACCTGCCTCTACAATCTGGAGGTGAAGAACTTCCTGATTACCGAGGCGATGCGCGGCGAGGGCGGCAAGCTCAAGCTCCCGCCCGGCGTGCCCGGCGGCGGCAAGCGCTTCATGGACCGGCATGACAAGCGCGGCGAGCTCGCTCCGCGCGATGTCGTCGCCCGCGCCATCGATCATGAGATCAAGCGCCTCGGCCTTGATTATGTGCATCTGGATATCAGCCACAAGCCGCCAGAGTTCATCAAAGAGCATTTCCCGACCATCTACGCGCGGCTGCTCGATCTCGACATCGACATCACCAAGGAGCCGATCCCGGTGGTTCCAGCGCAGCATTATACTTGCGGCGGCGTCGTGATCGATCTGGATGGCCGCACCGATCTGCCGGGCCTCTATGCGGCGGGCGAGGTAACAGAGAGTGGCCTTCACGGCGCCAATCGCCTCGCCTCAAACTCACTGCTCGAATGCTTCGTGTTCGGTGAGGCCGCCGCCAATCACATCCGCGCCAATTGGCAGGATATGCCATCGCCGCCCGCCATCCGCGCATGGGATGAGAGCCGCGTCACCGATGGCGATGAGGAAGTTATCGTCCAGCATAACTGGAAAGAGATCCGCCGTTTCATGTGGGACTATGTCGGCATCGTGCGCACCACCAAGCGCCTCGAACGCGCCCAGCACCGCGCCGATCTGCTTACCAGGGAGGTGGATGATTATTACGGCACCTTCCGCGTAACGCCCGATCTCATCGAGCTACGCAACCTGCTGGAAGTTGCCCGCCTCATCATCCGCAGCGCACTGAAGCGCAAGGAAAGCCGCGGGCTGCATTATAACCTGGATTATCCCGATATGCTGCCCGAGGCCGTGGACACTGTGCTGGTGCCTTGAGGGGCCCCCAATATCCCGTCTAGATAAAAGTATAGGCATGTATATTGACGTGAGGCTATACATCATCCTAATTTACTAGATATGGATCCCGTTAGAAACCCCTTCGCGCCCGGAGCAGGCTCTCAGCCGCCAGAATTGGCTGGTCGAGAGGAAATTATTGCTGCTGCGGACACCGCCCTGCAACGCATCTTGTTGGGTCGTGCCGCCCAGTCGCAAATGTTGTTGGGACTGCGCGGGGTTGGGAAGACGGTTCTTCTCAACAAGATTGAGCAGATCGCGGAGAGCCACAATTATCTGACGTCCTTCATCGAGGCGCCAGAAGACCGCAGCCTCGTCGACCTGCTTTACCCCAAAATCCATCAGGTCCTGCGCAAATTTTCCCTGATCGAAGGCGCAAAAGCCGCAACCTATAACGCAATGCGCGCGCTGCGTGGCTTTGCTGCCGCATTCAAGATCAGCATGGGCGATTTTGAAGTGTCGGTCGATCCGGAGCCCGGCGTGGCGGACAGCGGAAACCTCGAATATGATATCACAGAGCTTTTCCTGAAGGTCGGTGAAGCAGCGCGCGCCGCTGGTCGAGGATGGGCCTTACTGATCGATGAGGTGCAATATCTGTCGACCGAAGAATTGGGCGCGCTGATCGTTGCCATCCACCGGGTCAACCAAAAAGGGCTGCCGGTGCTGCTATTCGGGGCAGGCCTGCCGGCGATTGCTGCCCTGTCCGGGGATGTCAAGTCCTACGCCGAACGATTATTCATCTTTCCCAAGGTGGATGCCCTCAATAAAGCAGATGCGGAAAATGCAATTCGGCAGCCGATCGAGGAGGAGGGGGAATCAATCGATGCCAACTTGCTCGACAGGATCGTCATGCTGACGAAAGGATATCCCTATTTTTTGCAAGAGTGGGGCCATCAGGTTTGGAATGCATCCGCGCAATCTCCTATTTCCATAGAATGCATAGATGTTGCGGAGAGCGAAGCGTTACGGCGGCTCGATGAAGGTTTCTTCAAAGTCAGAATTGATCGTCTGACACCGAAGGAAAAGGAGTATGTGATCGCTATGGCGCGGCTGGGTGCCGGACCTTATCGATCATCGGATGTGGCCGAAGTGCTGGGCGAAAAGCTAACGACACTTGGGCCAAGGCGGGCTCAGATCATCGCTAAAGGGATGATTTACAGCCCTGCGCATGGTGACATCGCATTTACGGTGCCGATGTTCGACGAGTATCTCAAGCGCCATTGGATATTGGACTAGGCCGTTGGCATTGCCATGATCTGGAACGGGCGGTTGACCGTTTGCGATCCGATCAGCCGCCCCCCCCCTCAACACCTCACTGATGCCGATAAATCGCCCGCTCATGGGAGAAGGCCTTGAAGCCGAAATAGCCGTGATAGCTGCCCATGCCGCTCTGGTTCACGCCACCAAAGGGCAGCTGGTTCTCCAGATAGTGCGAGAAGACACCATTCACCGTCACGCCGCCCGAGGATGTGCGGTCGAGGATCTTCTGCACATTGGTCTGATCATTGCTGTAGATATAGAGCGCGAGCGGCTTGTCGCGTGATGAGATGTGGCCGATCACCTCGTCCAGATTGTCATAGGTCATCACCGGCAGAACGGGAGCGAAAATCTCTTCCTGCAGGATTTTCATGTCTGGCGTCACCTCCGTCAGCATGGTGGGGTGGATGGTGAAATCGCCTTCCTCCAGCGTGCCGCCAACCGCCGTATGCGCGCCCTTGGCCACCGCGTCATCCACCAGCGATTTCACGCGCGCGAAATTGCTGCCATTGACGATCTGGGCAATGCTTTCCTTCTTGATGTCGCCAGCCTCGGAATAGAGATTCTCGGCAACCTTGGCCTTGAAGCCCGCGACCAGCCTGTCCCTTTCTGAGGCCTTCACGAACACATAGTCGGGGCAGATGCAGGCCTGCCCGCCATTGAACTGCTTGGCGCCCGCAAGGTCTGCGGCGATCTTCTCGATATCCGCGCCTTCATCGATGATGACGGGTGACTTGCCACCCAGTTCCAGCGTTACGCTTGCCAGATGCTTGGCTGCGGCGGCCATCACCAGCTTGCCCACGCGGGTGCTGCCGGTGAAGAAGATGTGGCTGAAGGGCAGTTCAAGCAGCGCCGTCGCTACGCTCACATCACCCTCGAACAGCGCGACTTCATTCTCATCGAACACGTCGCGGATGATGCTGGCAGCCACGCGTGCCGTCGCCGGGCACAGGTCGGTCAGCTTCACGATGCAGCAATTGCCCGCCGCCACCGCAGCCGCGAGCGGCCCGAGCGCGAGGCCCAGCGGGAAGTTCCAGGGACCCAGAATCAGGCACACGCCGCGCGCTTCATAAACGATCTGCGCCTTGTCATTCGGGTTCATCGATGGCGTCACTTCGGTTGGCGTCATCCACGCATCGAGATTATCGATATTGCGCTGAATATTGGACGTGACGTTGAGAATCTCCGTCACGCGAATCTCGCCTTCAGGCTTGCGTGTATCGGCCTGCACGGCAGCGATGATCGCATCGGCATGGGCTTCCACGGCGGCCTTCAGCTTGGCGAGCTTTGCCTTGCGCTGCTCGGCATTGGTGGCTTTCACATTCCATTGATTGGCCTGCTGCGCCGCGAACACGCGAGCAATATCATTGGAGACGTCGGCGGCGGTGATCGTGGCGCTGGTCATGATTCTGTCCGTTTTTTTGAGCGAGGGAATGGGCGCCTTGTAAGGCGTTCTGACCCGACAAGACAAGCGCCTGCCGGCCAGCCGGTGGCATTCCTGACGTCGTTTCAAAATATCGCTGGCGGAACAGTTGAGAGAGTCAAAAAAAGGGGGCGCATAAGCCGTGCTTTTGCGCCCCGGAGTTTTGACTAGGAGGGAAACAGCGAAGCTGCGTCCAACAAGGCAACGGGGTTGCCTTGTTCGAACGAATTAGCGCGGCGCCGCGCACCGCGCTTTGATGGAGATCAAATCTGGCCGCGCGAAACGATTTTTCCGGCGGCAGGTTCCGCCTTTCCAAACCGTCTGCCGCAAAAGGGATTCGTTCTGGCGCATCCAGCTTGCTTCCGTTCGGTTCATGTTAAGGCTTGGCTGCAATAATATGTGCATGTTTACCAAGGGAATTTTTTGAAAGTGGGCAGGCGCTACGGACCATTGGCAATGGGGATGGGGCTTATGGCGCTCGCGGGCGCTTGCACGGCGATCCCTTCCTCCTATTCCAGAACAGCCAGTGCGAGCACCAGAACGCCAGTTTTACGCACGCCCATTCCGGCTTCACCCACGCCGGGCCCAAGGCAATCGCGAGAGATGCGGCCCACCTTCCAGCCAGCATCCTCGCCGTCACCCGCGCTGGTCGCTTCGATCCAATCGCTTGGCCGCCAGTTCAACGGCACGGTCGGCATTGCGGTGCAGCGCGTCGATGCAGGTTGGACCGTCTCGCACAATGGTGATCGGCTTTTCCCCCAGCAGAGCGTGTCCAAGCTGTGGGTCGCGATGGCGGCGCTCGATGCAGTGGATCGCGGCAAGGTCACGCTCGATCGGCAAGTGACGATCCGCCCAAGCGACCTCACGCTGTTTCATCAGCCGATCGCCGCGATGGTGAAGAGCGATCAGGGCTATACGACAACGCTGCGCAGTCTGCTGGATCGCGCGATGATGCAGAGCGATAATACGGCGAACGATACGATCCTGCGCACAGTTGGCGGGCCGGATGTCGTGCGCGGCTATCTGGCGCGGCGGTTCATCGGGCCGAATGCCATTCGTTTCGGTCCCGGTGAGCGCATTCTGCAGAGCCAGGCAGCTGGCCTCACCTGGTCGCAGGATATGTCTGTCGGTCGCCGCTTCTATACGGCGCGGGCTAACCTGCCGCGCGCCGTCCGCGAGCGCGCGCTGGATGCCTATCTCGCCAATCCGCCAGATGGCGCTGCGCCCAACGCGATTGTCGGCGCGCTCGCCAAGCTGCAACGGGGCGACATGCTCTCTCCCACCTCCACGCGCACGCTGCTGGCGGCGATGGAGAATGCCAAGACCGGCCCGCAGCGGATCAAGGCGGGCGTGCCTGCCGGCTGGACCTATGTACACAAGACCGGCACCGGTCAGGATCTCGCGCCGCGTTCCACCGGCTATAATGATGTCGGCATCATGACCGCGCCGGATGGCACCAGCTATGCCGTCGCCGTGATGATTGGTGAGACGAGCGTGAGCATTCCCCAGCGCTGGGAACTGATGCAGGCCGTAGCCCGCACGGTGGCCGGGCTGCACCAACCGCGCAGCCTCTACACCTCCTCGCGCTGAAACTCGGGCCCTGCCAGTTTAAGTGAGCCTATGGGGAGCAAACGCTTCCTTTAGATTATGGGCCTAAACGCAACGGTCACGCCCGTTGACCGTTTGCTGCGCGATACCCTATCCGGAACCGCCATGACCCTGAAGCCCGATCCCAGCCTTGCGATCATCATCGTGAATTATCGCACGGCGGATTATGTCATCCGCTGCGTCGATTCGCTGGTCGCTGAGCGCGAGATGGCAGGGCCGTTCGATGTGATCGTGGTCGATGGCGGCTCGGGCGATGGCTCAGCGGAAAAGCTCACAGCCCATTTCGCCGGGGAGGCCTGGCGCGATTGGGTGAGCGTCCTCCCGCTCGATCTGAATGGCGGTTTCGGCTGGGCGAATAATCAGGCGATGTTGCGCCTGCTCCAGCGCGCTAATCCGCCCGCATTCATCCACCTGCTCAATCCCGATACCATCGTTGAGCCGGGCGCGATCATAGCCTTGCTCGATGTCATCCGCGCCCAGCCGCGCGTCGGCGCCGTCTGCAGCCGCCTGCTCGAACCCGATGGATCGCTGGCAGGATCGGCCTTCCGCTTCCCCAGCGCTGGCCGCGAGTTCATGCGGGGCTGCGGTGTCAGCAAAGTCGGCAAGCTGCTCGGCATTGCGCCTATTCTCGTCGAGCGCGCTGATCCCGGTCCTGCAGACTGGCTCACGGGCGCCAGCGTGATGTTCCGCTGTGCTGCCCTGCGCGAAACAGGCCTGTTCGATGATGGCTTTTTCCTCTATTTCGAGGAAGTCGAGCTGATGTACCGCATGGGCAGGGCGGGTTGGAGCAAGTGGTTCGTACCGCAGAGCCGCGTGACCCACATCGCGGGTGCGTCAACCGGCGTGAGCAGCGGCGGGCAAGTCGCCGTGCGGCCTCACCCTGTCTATCGTTTCGAAGCGCGGCGGCGCTATTTCGTCCGCACCGGCGGCGTCATTGGTCTCATGCTGACAAACCTCGCCTGGCTTGCAGGCCGGGGGTTGGGCATGCTGCTTCGCCCGCTCAGGGGGCGACGCTGGGACGCGATCCCCCGCGAAGTGCCGATGACCTTGCGCCATTGCTTCTGGCCCAAACCGCAAGACAGCAAAGCCTCCATCGCGCGCTGGGATGAAACACCAGGCCGCGCGCCAGCCTGGACGCTTGAATGAACCTCCCGCCCCGCACCGGCCTCGTCGCCATCGGACGCAATGAGGGCGAGCGCCTGAAGCGCTGCCTGCGCAGCATCCCCGCAGGCGTGCCGGTCGTCTATGTCGATTCCGGCTCCAACGATGACAGCGTCGCCTTCGCGCAGCAATTGGGCGTTGCTGTGGAGATATTGTCCACCACGCGCGGCTTCACTGCCGCGCGCGCCCGCAATGTCGGCTGGAACCGGCTTCTGCGCGATCATCCTGCGCTCGATTTCGTGCAGTTCATCGATGGCGATTGCGAACTCGCTGCCGACTGGATCGCCACCGCCGAACAAGCTCTGGATGCCGAGTCCAGCCTTTGCGCCGTCTTCGGCCGTCGCCACGAGCGCTTCCCGCAAGCGAGCTTCTACAACGCCCTGTGCGATGACGAATGGAACGTTCCCATCGGTCTCGTCCAATCCTGCGGCGGCGATGTGCTGTTCCGGGTGACGGCGCTTGAGCAGGCTGGCGGCTACAGCGATGATCTGATTGCCGGTGAAGAGCCGGACCTGTGCTTGCGGCTCGGCCAGAATGGCTGGAAAATCCGGCGCATCGATGCAGACATGACCCTGCACGATGCGGACATTCACCACGCTCGCCAGCAATGGCTGCGCGCCCGTCGTGCTGGCCATGCCTATGCCGAGCATGTCGCCCGCCACGGCGCCAGCGCCTTCCCGGATTGGCGGCGATCGCGCAACAGCATCCTCGTATGGGGCGCTATCATCCCCACCGTCGGCGCGCTCTGCGCCATCGCCGCGCTGCTGCTCTGCGCCTGGCCCCTCGGCCTCATCGCGCTGATGATCGCCGCGCTTTACCCCGCCCAGATCGCTCGGCTCACCCTGCGCAAATGGCGCGGAGGCGCGCGCCTCAGTTTCGCGCTTCCATATGGCCTCTGGATGATCCTTGGAAAATTCGCGCAATTGGGCGGCGTCCTGCGCTACCATATCAAGCGCGCACGAGGCGGCCCCACGCGGCTCATCGAATATAAAGGCAGTGCTACATGACCTTTGCTGAGATGCGCGCGCTCATTGCCGAGGATTATCGCGCCAACGGTAGCGACTGGACGCGCCCCGGCTTCCGCACGCTCGCCTGGCATCGCTTTGGCAATTGGCGGATGGGCGTGCGCTCGCCGATCCTGCGCGCACCGCTCAGCCTGCTCTACAGATGGGGCTTTCGCCACTGCCGCAACGTCTATGGCATCGAGCTGCCCTACACTGCCACCATCGGCCACGGCGTGGTCATTGAGCATCAGGGCGGCATCGTTGTGCATGGCGCCAGCGTGATCGGCGATGGCGCGATCATCCGGCAGAACTGCACGCTTGGCCTGCGCTCGCTCGATGCGCTGGATGACGCGCCCATCATCGGCAAGCGGGTGAACATCGGGGCAGGGGCCGTCATCATGGGGCGTGTGCTCATCGGCGACGATGCCGCCATCGGCGCCAATGCCGTGGTGATGTGCAACGTTCCCGCCGGTGCGCTGGCAGTCGGCGTCCCCGCCACCATCAAGCAGCGCGTCCAAGCCTCTTAAATCACTCACAACAACCCCACGCGCAATCCATTGATCCGCCCCCCTATCGCCGCTATAGCGTCGCCCAGACGACGGCGGCCCTCGCACGGGGCCGCCTTTTCCGTTTTTATCACACCGTGCAGGAAGGAGCAGTCCTATGTCGATCACCCCACTCATGCCCGTTTATCCCCGGTGTGAGGTGCGCCCGGTGCGAGGCGAGGGCTGCTATCTGATCGGTGAGCGCGGCGAGCGCTATCTGGATTTCGCCAGCGGCATTGCCGTGAATGCGCTTGGTCATGGCCACCCGCATCTGGTGAAGGCCATTGCGGATCAGGCCGCCACGCTCATGCACGTCTCCAATCTCTACGGCTCGCCGCAGGGTGAGGCGCTGGCGCAGCGCATCGTGGATAACAGCTTTGCCGATACGGTGTTCTTCACCAATTCGGGTGCTGAGGCAGTGGAGTGCGCGATCAAAACCGCGCGTCGCTACCATTTTGCCAATGGCAATCCGCAGCGGCACAAGCTGATCACGTTCAAGAACGCCTTTCACGGGCGCACGCTTGGCACGATTTCTTCGACCGATCAGCCCAAGATGCGTGACGGCTTCGAGCCGCTCTTGCCCGGTTTCGACTATGTGGCCTTCAATGATCTTGAAGGCGCGCTGGCGAAAATCGATGATGAAACCGCCGGTTTCCTCGTCGAGACGATCCAGGGCGAAGGCGGCGTCACGGCTGGCACTGCCGCGTTCATCAAGGGGCTGCGTGAAGCGGCGGACAAGCATGGGCTGTTGCTGGTGCTGGATGAAGTCCAGTGCGGTTATAGCCGGACCGGCAAGTTCTTCGCCTTCGAGCATTATGGCATCACGCCGGATATCGTTGCGGTCGCCAAGGGCATTGGCGGCGGCTTCCCGCTGGGCGCTTGCCTCGCGACGGAAGAGGCGGCCAAGGGCATGGTGTTCGGCACGCATGGCTCCACCTATGGCGGCAATCCGCTGGCGATGGCGGCTGGCATGGCAATCCTCGATGTGATGCTGGAGCCCGGCTTCCTCGATCAGGTCGCCGCCAAGGGCGAGCGTCTGCGCGGCGCGCTGGAGCAGCTCATCCCCAATCATGATGATGTATTTGAGGAAGTGCGCGGCATCGGCCTGATGCTGGGCCTCAAGCTCAAGCCAGCGGTCGAAGCGCGTGATTTCGTCGCGCATCTGCGGGACAATCATGGCCTGCTCACCGTGTCTGCCGGTGAGAATGTCATGCGCATCCTGCCCCCGCTGGTCATCGAGGATAGCCATATCAGCGAAGCCATTGAGAAGCTGTCTGCAGGTGCGGCCAGCTTCAAGGCAAAGGCGGTGGCGTCATGACCCGGCACTTCATCAACCTCTCCAGCGCAGGCGGCGATGCCATTGCCGCCATGCTGGCTGATGCGATTGATCGCAAGGCCGCCCGCGTCGGCATGCCCAAGGGCGCACCGGACAAGGATGCGCCGCTTGCCGGGCGCACGCTTGCAATGGTGTTCGAGAAGGCATCGACCCGCACGCGCATCAGCTTCGACATGGCGATCCGCCAGCTCGGCGGCACATCGCTCATCCTCGATAGCAGCAATACGCAGCTGGGCAGGGGCGAGACGGTGGCAGATACCGCGCGCGTGCTTGGCCGCATGGTCGATGCGATCATGATCCGCACGGACGATCACGCCAAGATCAACGAGATGGCCGAATATGCGGGCGTGCCCGTCATCAATGGCCTCACCGATCTGTCGCACCCCTGCCAGATCGTCGCTGATCTGCTCACGGTGACGGAGCATGGCATTGCCTTGCCCGGCAGCCAGTGGGCATGGCTTGGCGATGGCAATAATGTGCTGCACTCGATCATCGAGGCGGCCGGGCTATTCAATTTCGATGTGCGCGTCGGCGTGCCGCAGGGCTTTGATCCCGATCCAGCCTTTGCCGAAGAAGCGCTGGCCCGCGGCGGCAAGATCACATTGACGCGCAATGCCGCAGAAGCGGTGGCCGATGCCGATGTGGTCGTCACGGACACATGGATCTCGATGGGGCAGGCAGGCAGCGAAGCCAAGCTGCGCGCCATGATGCCTTATCAGGTGACGCCCGCGCTCATGGCGCGCGCGAAGCCAAACGCCAAATTCCTGCATTGCCTGCCCGCGCATCGTGGCGAGGAAGTGGCTGCCGAGGTCATCGATGGCCCGCAGTCGCTCATCTGGGATGAGGCGGAAAACCGGCTCCATGCGCAGAAATCGATTCTGCTCTGGGCCTTCGGTCTGCTCGGATGACAAGGGATACGGCGCGGCAGTCTGACTTGCCGCGCCGGTCACCTTTTGTCGCGCTGTTTCAGCCGCCGCAATCAATCGGGGGCTATTTCAAGCTGGTCGATGTGATGCGTGGCTTTGCCGCCTTCATCATCATCTTCTGGCATTATCAGCATTTCTTCTTCGCGCCGGGCGCCACGCAGCCGCTTGCCGGGTCGCGCCCGTCACAGCCTTTCTATGATGAGTTCCGCCTGCTTTATGAGCATGGCAAATATGCGGTGCAGCTCTTCTGGGCGATCTCGGGTTTCGTCTTCGCCCATGTCTATCATGGCCGCCGCGCCAGCACGCGATCCTTCGTCGTCAATCGGGTCGCCCGGCTCTATCCGCTCCACCTGCTCACGCTGCTGGTGGTCGCCGCGCTCCAAGCCATTGCGCAAGCCCGCTTCGGGCATCCGATGGTCTATCAGCATAACAGCCTCGGCCAATTCCTGCTCCACCTCGGGCTGGCATCCAACTGGTGGCCCACGGTCATTTACAGCTTCAACGCGCCCATCTGGTCGGTGTCGATCGAAGTGCTGATCTACGCCGTCTTCTGGCTGGCTCTGCCATTCCTCTTCCGGTTAGGCCTGTTACTGCCCGCCATGATGGCCATCGGCAGCATCATCGCCTGCTTCTATCTGAACGGCTATATCCTGTTCATGTGCGCAGCCAGCTTCTTCGGCGGCGCCGCGCTCTTTGCCGTTTACGCCACACGATCCAAAGCGCTCTGCCTGTTATTCGGCGTGGCACTCGTCCTCATCGGCATGTGGGCATGGTCGGAGAGTCTGGACATGCGCCGCTATGCTGCCGTGCCAGCCTATAGCCTTGCGCTCGTGCTGCTCACCGCCCTGCTGGAGCCGACAAGCAAAACCAGCTGGCTGGATCGGCTGCGCTGGCTGGGCGATGCAAGCTATGGCATTTATCTCTGGCATTTCCCGGTGCAATTGCTGCTCTTCCTCACCATACCCGGACTTGCGCTCACCCATGAACCGGCCCGCCATCCGCTCTTTCTGATCATGTTCATCGTCGTTGTGACCGCCATCGCGGTCGTCTCCTATCGCATCGTCGAGCTGCCAGCCCGCAAGTGGCTGCGCGATCGGCTGGAGCCTAAACGCGCGACCCCTTAGACATTCACGTCCTGAGTTCTTATCTAAGCGCCATGTCTGATATCGAACCCACCCGTATCGAGGACCGCGTCCTCGGCTTCGTCCTGCCCGCCCGCAATGTGCGCGGGCGCATCGTGCGCCTTGGCCCCGTGCTGAACGAGGTACTGGCATCGCATGATTATCCACCGATCATCGAGAAGCTGGTCGCCGAGGCGCTGGTGCTTGCCGCCTTGCTCGGCGCCATGCTCAAGGATGATCTGGGGCAGCTCACGCTTCAGGCGCAAACGCAGCAGGGTTGCGTCTCGCTGTTGGTGGCCGATTACAAGGCGGGCGAGGTGCGCGCTTATGCCAAGTTCGATGCGGAGAAGCTCTCCTATCTCGGCAATGCACCCTCGCTGTTCGGCCTGTTCGGCAAGGGCTTCCTCGCCATCACCTTCGATCAGGCGAGCACGGGCGAGCGCTATCAGGGCATTGTGCCGCTGGAAGGCGGAAGCCTTGGCACCGCGGCGGAAAATTACTTCGCCCAATCCGAGCAAATCCCGAGCATCGTGAAAATCTCGGTGCGGCATGAGGAAGGCGCGGGCTGCATCGGCGCGGGCATCCTGCTCCAGCATCTCCCCGAGGGCGAGGTTGGGCGCGAGCGGCTGCATGTGCGGCAGGATCATTCCGATTGGGAGCATGTCACCGTGATGGCAGGCAGTCTGTCCGACGCGGAACTGACCGATCCTGCGCTGCCGCTGGAGGATATCGCCTGGCGCCTGTTCCATGAGGAGCCGGAGGTGCGCGCCTTTCCACCCGGCAAAATCGCCAAGGGCTGCCGCTGCGACCCCAATCACATCCGCTCGGTCCTCTCCCGTTTCGGCGAGGCCGAGCGCGCGGACATGATCGACGAGCGCGGCTTGATCGCGGTCGATTGCGCCTTCTGCTCGCGCATCTTCGATGTATCGCTGGATGAACTGGAGCCCGCAGAGAGAGAAGAGACAGCGCAGGCTGATCAGGCCGATTAATTTCGCTCTTGTCTCTGGCACTTGGCCCAAAATGGCCCAGTGCGATGAAGCGTGCCCTTTTGTCGCCAGAATCCCTTGCTATATAGGCGCCGTGTGGGGGTGGCTTCGTTTTGGCGCGCGCCAGGACGATAGCGAATTTGGGGTAAGCAGCATGACGCGCAGTGCGTTTAATTCAGTCCTGCTCGCGACATTGGCGGGCATCAGCAGCGTGAGCGCGCCTGCACAGGCGCCCGGCATGGGCGCGCTGGCGCTTGTCGAGCGCGGCGAATGGGAGCTGCATGAACTCGGCGCGACAACGCCGAACCGCCGCATGTGCGTCACCGATGCGCGCCAGCTCCTGCAGCCGGAGCATCCCGGCCAGCAGTGCAAGCGCTTCATCGTGGAGAATAGCGCGCAGCATATGACCGTCACTTATGATTGCGCAGGCGCAGGGCAGGGGCGCACCGCCGTGCGTGTGGAAACCGCGCGACTCGTGCAGATCACGACGCAGGGCGTCTCGGGTGGCAGTCCATTTTCCCGCACGATTGAGGGCCGCCGCGTGGGCGCCTGCAAGTCGGCGGCGCTCGCGCGCTGATCGGCGCGTCTCACAGGCCGTGGCATCGCTGGAGAATTTGCGCTAGCGCAGGCCATGACTTCTGAAAAACCGATAGCCGTCGCGCTCATCTCCGGCGGGCTCGATTCGATGGTCGCTGGCGGGCTGGCGCGCGAGGCTGGCTTCCGGCTGGCCGCACTCACCATCGATTATAATCAGCGCCATCGCGTGGAGCTGGAGGCAGCCCAGCGTGTCGTGCAGGCGCTCGGCGTCGAGCGCCACGTCGTCCTCCCGCTCGATCTCTCGCTGTTCGGCGGCTCGGCCCTCACCGCCGACATCGCCGTCCCCAAGGATGGCGTGGGCGATGATATTCCGGTGACTTATGTGCCCGCGCGCAACACGATCTTTCTCTCGCTCACGCTGGGGCTGGCGGAAGTCGTCGGTGCACAGCGCATCTATATCGGCGTCAACGCGCTCGATTATTCGGGCTACCCGGATTGCCGCCCCGAGTTCATCGCCGCCTTCCAGCATATGGCGCAACTCGCCACCAAGCAGGGCGTCGAGGGCGGGAACGTCACTATCGAAGCGCCGCTCCAGCACATGACCAAAGCCGATATCGCCCGCGAAGCCGCCCGGCTCGGGCTGGACGCCGGGATGAGCTGGTCCTGCTATGATCCTACGCCCGATGGCCTGCATTGCGGCCTGTGCGATAGCTGCCGCCTGCGCTCCAAAGGCTTCATCGAGGCTGGCCTGCCCGATCCCACACGCTACGCGATGCATCCCTGACGATGAGCTACGCCGTCAAAGAAATGTTCCTGACGCTGCAAGGCGAGGGGATGCAGGCCGGGCGCCGCGCGGTGTTCCTGCGCTTTGCAGGCTGCAATCTATGGTCCGGACGTGAAGCTGATCGCGCCACCGCAATCTGCCAGTTCTGCGACACCGATTTCGTCGGCATGGACGGCGAGAATGGCGGGCGCTTCACCACGCCGGATGAGCTCGCCAGCGCCGTCACGCGCCTCTGGGGCGAGGAGCCCGGCCAGCGCTTCGTCGTCATCACCGGCGGCGAGCCCATGCTGCAGCTCGACCCACCCCTCATCGCGGCTCTGCACGCGCAGAATATCGAGATCGCGGTCGAGAGCAATGGCACCCTGCCCGCACCCGAGGGGATCGACTGGCTCTGCGTCAGCCCCAAGGCAGGCAGCGATGTCGTCCAGCGCAGTGGCGATGAGCTCAAGCTGGTCTGGCCGCAGGCGGGCATCGATCCCGCCACCCTCACCGCCTGGCGCTTCACCCACCATCTGGTTCAGCCGATGGATAGCGGCTCGGAAACCCTCAACGCTGCCAATCGCGAGGCTGCCATTGCGCTGGTCCTTGCCGACAGCCGCTGGCGCCTCTCCACCCAGACGCACAAGATGCTCGGCCTCAAATAAAGCTTATTCAGTCGCGACGGTCTCGGTATCTTCGCTGCTGGCATTGTCTGCCGGGGTCGTTGATTGCGCGCGCGCAACGCTGCCCGCATTGTCGACCACGCCCACGCCATCGGATTTCACTGCATCCAGATCGGTCATTGAATCATTCACCGTGCCGTCGACAACTTCCATGTCGCGCATCTGCACCGCATTGCCGGCCGCTTCCTTATTGTCGCCGCAGCCCGCAAGCAGCAGGCAGGCACTGGCGCCAAGCAACATCAGGGGGGAACGGACAAGGCCCAAGCGCGGCATTATTTTCTCCTTCTCATGCGACCGAGCCGACCGCGAAAGACCATTCATAATCAGGTTAACCATCACCCTCAAGTGCGCGATTTTCGCCGCTGCCGGATGGTTCCCCAATCGCGGTGAGCAGCCCCGCCGCGTGATTCGCCAAAGCCGTATCCAGCATCGCCATATCAGCGGGCAGCCCCAGATCGCTCAGGCTCGTTACGCCAAATGCGCGGATGCCGCACGGAACAATGCCGTCATAATGGCTCAAATCCGGCGACACATTGATCGAGAGGCCATGCAGCGTAATCCATTTGCGCACCCGCACGCCAATCGCGCCAATCTTCGCCTCGCCGCCATCAGGGCCGCGCGTCCACACACCAACGCGTCCCGCTGCGGTCCAGGCCTCCACGCCCAGCTCCGCCAGCGCCGCGATCATCCATCCCTCCAGCGCCTGCACGAACCGGCGCACATCCTTGCCACGCCGCCCGAGGTCCAGATTGAGGTAAACCACCCGCTGCCCCGGCCCATGATAGGTATATTGCCCGCCCCGCCCGGTGGCATGCACCGGAAAGCGCGGCTGCAACAGGTCGCTCGCAGCCGCACTCGTCCCGCCCGTGTAAAGCGGCGGGTGCTCCACCAGCCAGATCCGCTCGCGCGCCTCACCCGCCACAATCGCCTCGACCCGCTGATCCATATCGGCCAGCGCCGCGCTATAATCAGTCAGTCCCGGCTCAATTCGCCATTCTACATCCATGGCAAGCGACATGGGGCGCGGGGAGAATTTTGGCAACTGGTGAGGCAAGTCTGGCACTTCGCGCCGATTGCTCCTATCGAGCCGCTGGAACTGGAGCATAAGCGTTTGAGCAAAATTGATCTGTCGCTTGTCTGGGACGATGCAAAGGCGATGGGCATCGCCAATCGCGATCTGCTGAGCGCGATCGCTGGCATGTTCATCCTGATGCCTAGCCTCATCTCCGAGCAGTTCATCAAAATGCCCGCCAAGCTGACCGGCGAGCCGAACAATACGGAAGCGATGGCGCGATTCGCCCAATATGGCGCGGATAACTGGCCGGTGCTGCTGGTCCACGCCATCGTGACGTCCTTCGGCGCACTCGCGCTTTATTCGCTCCTGTTGCGCAGCGAACGGCTCACGGTCAGCGAATCACTCAAGGCCGCGCTGCCCATCCTCCCCGCCTATGTGATCGCCAACATGCTGCAGGGCATGGGTGTGATGAGCGGACTGCTGCTGTTCCTCATCCCCGGCTTCTATCTCATCGGGCGCCTCGCGCTCATCGCCCCGGTCGCGGCGACCGAACGGCTGACCAATCCGCTCACCATCCTGCGCAGAAGCGCCGCACTCACCCGTGGCAATGGCTGGCGCATCTTTGGCGTGCTGGCGATCATCGTGGTGACGATGTTCATTGTCGGCACCGTGCTTGCCTCGCTGGTCGGGGCTGTGAGCGAGCTGTTCCTGCCTGCGGACATTGCGACGCTCATCATGACGCTGGTGTCGTCGCTGATCGAGGCGGCAATGGCGGTGATCGTCGTGCTGATCACAGCCGCGCTTTACCGGGCCGCAATCGCCGTCCGCTGAGGCGCTAATTCAGCCCCACGTCACACGCGGCGGCAGGCTCATCAAAATCGCATCGATATTGCCGCCGGTCTTCAGGCCGAACAGCGTGCCCCGATCATGCACGAGGTTGAACTCCACATAGCGCCCGCGCCATTCCAGCAATTGCGCCTCTTCCTCCGCCGTCCAGGGCATTCCCATCCGCCGCCGCACAATGCGCGGGAAGGCATCCAGAAACGCCTCGCCCACAGCCTGCGTGAAGGCAAAAGTGGCGTCAAAATCACCCTCAAGATGATCGTAGAAAATGCCGCCCACGCCGCGATGCACCTGACGATGCGGGATGTAGAAATAATCCTCCGCCCATTTGCTGAACTTTGGATAATAAGACGGGTCATGCGCATCGCAGGCACGCTGGAAGGCGCCGTGAAAATCCGCTGTATCCTCCTCATAAGGGAAGGGCGGGTTGAGATCGGCCCCGCCGCCGAACCAGCTTTTCGTCGTCACCAGCATCCGCGTATTCATGTGAACGGCGGGCACATGCGGATTGGCCATATGCGCCACAAGGCTGATGCCGGTCGCGAAAAAGCCGGGATTTTCCTCGCCAGCGCCATGAATGGTGCGTGCAAATTCGGGTGAAAATGCGCCGCCCACGGTCGAGACATTCACGCCGACCTTCTCGAACACCTTGCCCTTCATCACGCCGCGCACGCCGCCACCGCCGCCGCCTTGCTCGATAGGGCCTTCACTCTGGCCTTCGCCCTCGCGCCACCAGCTGAGATAATCGAAGCTGGCGTCGCTCCCCATGTCCCGCTCGATCGCCTCGAAGCTCGCGCAGATTCGGTCGCGCAAGCTCTCAAACCAGGTGCGGGCGGCCTGCTGCTCTTGAGTAAGTCCAGTGGCGGGGATGGTGGTGGGAGCGGTCATTGCGGGAAGGATCCAGTCTGTCTCAACGCTTCGCCGAGCGCGATGCCACTTGCCACGGCCACGTTCAAGGATCGAAAGCCCGCCGCCATCGGAATCCGCACGCGTGCTGCCGCCATCTCGCGAATCTCCGCAGGCAGCCCCGCGCTTTCCCGGCCCATGATGAGAATATCATCGGGTTGGAAGCTGGCATTGAACAGGGTCGTCTCGCCAACGCTGGTGAGCGAAACGAGCCGCGCGTTCCCGGTCAGGCGATTCTCCGCAAAGGCAGCAAAGTCCACATGGCGCGTCACATCCACATGGCCGCCATAGTCCATCGCCGCCCGGCGCAGCTGCGCATCGGATGCGGGAAATCCACAGGGCAGGATGATATCCACGGCGATCTGCCAGCAGGCGGCAAGGCGCAAAATAGTGCCGACATTTCCGGCAATGTCGGGCTGATAAAGGGCGATACGCATGGCCTGCCCATAGCGGCTTGGCTCCCGCGATCCTATCCCCAAGGGCCTGTGCACGGCATCTCGCGCGCTGGCGTATGAAAAAGCTTCGCGAGACCGGAAATTGAAGGTTGGCAAAATATGATCAACGGCGCTATCAGGCGCCCGAACGCGCCAGGGCCATCTTGGCGCGCGGTGCGTCGCATCAACCTTCAGGCGGGCGGATTTCCCAGTAAAGGGAAGCTGATCGATCGCCAGGCAAGGGGAGCGGGCGGCGGCCGGATCGGGATCGGAAGTTGGTGGTGCAGCATGCCTGCCTACGGACTTAAAGGGAGGCAATGACAACGCATGGCCACTGAAGTGCATGGAACGGAACCCGTGATGAGCGAAGGCGAGGGCGTGCGTCGCCGCGACTTCATCAATATCGCGGCAGTGAGTTTTGCAGGTGTCGGCGGCCTCGCCGTATTGTTCCCGCTCGTCACGCAGATGAACCCCAGTGCAGACGTGCTGGCGCAGGCGACGACGGAGATTGATCTGTCGGCAATTACGGAAGGCCAGTCCATCAAGGCTGTGTTCCGCTCGCAGCCGCTGTTCGTGCGTCACTTGACCGCCAAGGAAATTGCTGAGGCGGATGCCGTCGATGCAACAACCCTTCGCGATCCGCAGACGCTGGAAGAGCGCGTTGTGGATGGCAAGAAGCAGTGGCTCATCACGATGGGCGTTTGCACCCATCTTGGCTGTGTGCCGCTCGGCGCTGGCGAAGGCGAGAATAAGGGTGAGTTTGGCGGCTATTTCTGCCCTTGCCACGGCTCGCATTATGATACGGCAGCACGCATCCGGAAGGGCCCCGCGCCCAAGAATCTGGTCGTGCCGACCTATCAGTTCACCACCGATACTGCCGTTCTCGTAGGCTAAGGATAAAGATAATGAGCTTTCCCTGGGCTGAGCATTACACGCCGAAGCATCCGGTGATGAAGTGGGTGGACGATCGTCTGCCCTTCCCACGCCTCGTCTTCAATGCTGTCGGTGCGGGCTATCCCGTTCCGCGCAACCTCAACTATTTCTGGAACTTCGGTGTTCTGGCGGGCGTCGCGCTGACGATCCAGCTGATCACCGGCATCATCCTCGCCATGCATTATGCGGCAAATGCTGGTGTCGCCTTCGATTCCGTCGAGCATATCATGCGCGATGTGAACTCGGGCTGGCTCCTGCGTTATGCGCATGCCAACGGCGCGAGCTTCTTCTTCATCGTGGTCTATATCCACATGTTCCGCGGCCTCTATTTCGGCTCCTACAAGGCGCCACGAGAGATGGTGTGGCTGCTGGGCGTGGTCATCTTCCTGCTCATGATGGCGACCGCTTTCATGGGTTATGTGCTGCCTTGGGGCCAGATGAGCTTCTGGGGCGCGCAGGTGATTACGGGTCTGTTCGCTGCCATTCCGATCGTGGGTGAGCCGATACAGACCTGGCTGCTCGGCGGTTTTGCCCCTGGCAATGCCTCGCTGAACCGCTTCTTCTCGCTTCACTATCTGCTGCCATTCGTGATTGCAGGCGTGATCATCATGCACATCTGGGCACTGCACATTCCCGGCTCGTCGAACCCGACGGGCGTGGAAGTGAAGGGGCCGCAGGATACCGTGCCATTCCATCCTTATTACACGTCCAAGGATGGCTTCGGGCTCGGCGTCTTCCTCATCCTCTTCGCGCTGGTGCTCTTCTTCGCGCCAAACTCGATGGGCCATCCGGACAATTATATTCCGGCCAATCCCATGTCGACGCCTGCGCACATCGTGCCTGAATGGTATTTCTGGCCCTTCTACGCGATCCTTCGTGCCTTCACGATGGATCTGGTCATCCCGTTCACGGGCATTGTGATCATCCCGGCCAAGCTGCTCGGCGTCATGGCGATGTTCGCATCGATCCTGCTGCTGTTCTTCCTGCCCTGGATCGACACGTCGCCGGTTCGCTCGGGTCGCTATCGTCCGCTGTTCCGCAAG
>Ga0307414_10000512_pt1 | contig 20189 bp, 11 predicted proteins | sample DK1Ometagenome_FD_203804 | JGI IMG/M metagenome (GOLD analysis project Ga0307414, IMG submission 203804) | Maize rhizosphere microbial communities from greenhouse at UC Davis, California, United States - DK15-O-3 | ecosystem: Host-associated > Plants > Roots > Rhizosphere > Soil | place: USA... | reverse complement strand
GTTTTCTTGTGGCTCAAAATGGACAAATTATTTTCGAAAAATATGAAGGAATGGCTAATTTTAGGGACGAAAGACCTATAACTGCTACCACTCCACTTCATTTAGCATCAGTAAGCAAAATTTTAACAGCATCGGCAGTCTTAAAGTTAATAGACGCTAAGAAAATTGGTTTAGATCAAAAAGTAAATACCATTTTACGTAATTTTCCTTTCCCTGAAGTAACGGTAAAAATGCTTTTAAATCATCGTAGCGGAATGCGTAATTATGCCTATTTTACAGATAAAAAAGACGGAGTTTGGGACAGGCACAATATTTTGACTAACAAAGATATTGTTCATTTAATGGCTACCAAAAATATTGGTCTTGAATCCAGAACAGGTACGCGTTTCGCATATTGTAATACCAATTATGCCGTTTTGGCACTTATTATAGAAAAAGCGACAGGATTGAGCTATGAAAAAGCAATGGATCGTATGATTTTTAAACCACTGGGAATGAATCACACCTTTGTTTTTAATTATGACAGGGATAAGGACTCCATTGTTCCGTCTTATAAAGGCAATAAAGTAGAAATAGGAAAAGATTATCTTGATGCTGTTTATGGTGATAAAAATATTTATTCGACACCAAGAGATTTATTAAAATTTGATTTAGCCCGAAATTCACCTGATTTTTTAAGCCCTAAATTACTAAAACTGGTTTATACTCCTTTTAGCAATGAGCATAAGGGCGAAAAAAATTATGGTCTTGGTATTCGAATGATCAACTGGTACACGGGACAAAATTTCTATTTTCATAACGGATGGTGGCATGGCAATACTTCTTCTTATGTGACATTATTAAAAGAGCATGTAACCATTATTGCACTATCGAATAAGTTTACCACAAAGACCTATCAGGTTAGAAAATTAGCTCCGTTATTTGGCGATTATCCATTTAAATTAGACAAAGACGAAAAAGAGGAATAATTTTTGTACTAACAATAGCCTGATGAATAACAATAGTAAATTATAAAATTGTATATTCGCGCACTCAAATTTTATCGTTTGAGTTCAACATAAAACTGGGGTCGACTGGTTTTGACAGCAAGTCGAATTGAACAGTAAGCACGTCGAGCATTGAGACCTTGCTCGTAAATATAAGATCTTAAACTTTTACACGGCGAAAATAACTACGCTTTAGCTGCATAATCCGAATTATAGTACGATTGCGCCACGTCCCTACAAGGTAGGGAAGCTGGATTCTCCTTGAAAGCCTTGGTTTGTGGCGTTCAGTTCAGGGGAACCGTAAAAATAAACCTAGATTTCCATTAGCTTCGGATGGTTTTCGAAAATTAAGAAGCTAAGTAGTTTGTGGCTGTTTCTGGCCTGGCAAACTATCGAAAACTCAATCAGGAAATAAGCGTGTAGAAAGCTCTTTAGTTGCTTGTTTGGACCCGGGTTCGATTCCCGGCGACTCCACAAAATCCGAAAATCGTTGATTTTCGGATTTTTTTTATGTAAAAAAGTCAGTAAAATTGAGGCTTAACGAGGTGTTCGACTTTATACAGTAATTTTCAACAAAACACAACCGTTTTCTAATTCTTCTTGTTGCATAAAAGGGGGAGGTTTTTAATCATTTTTTTTTACTTGCTCTCCTATTAAATTAATTATTTAATTTCTTGATTTTAAAAAAATAAGAGACATACACAAGCTTATAACTACAAAACCGGAATAAATAATATATACATTATTTATTCCGGTTTATATTGTGCCTTGAAAACAAAAGCTGCTTTCAGATTCCATATATATTCAATACATTATGAAATCCAGGCTTTTTTTCAAGAAATTAAATTATTACTTTTTGATTCTCTCTACCAAAAAATAGAATATAAAGCAACTAACACCCCTACTATAATAAGGCTACCTGCTAAAAATCCATTATTGACTTTAAACATCGAAGTGTCTACTTCCAGACCTTTTACTTTTACTTGTCTTTTAGCATCAAATAAACTTATTGCAATCATCAATAAAATACAAATCACAAAAACAAATCCCATTCTGTCCAGAAACGGAATTTCATACAGCATGGTCTTGTCTTCTTGCTCTACCAATGTTGCAAATCCTGTACTATACAAGAATTCTAAATTCATATAATTAGGAAGAAATTTAAAAAAGACTGATAATACAAATCCTCCAATGGTTGCAAACATAGCTGCATTAGAACTTGTTTTTTTCCAAAAGAAACCTAAGATAAACATAGCAAAAATCCCGGGACTCACAAAACCGGTATATTCCTGAATGAACTCAAAACCTCCTTTTTTGTCAATTCCTAAGAATGGTGCAATTATCACAGCAAGAAGCATCGAAATTAAAACGGTCATTTTACCAACCTGTACCATTTTCTTTTCGGTAGCATCCGGTTGAATTTTTTTCTTAAAAATATCAAGTGTAAAAATAGTCGAGATACTATTTACTTTTCCGGCTAATGAAGCAACTACAGCAGCTGTTAAGGCTGCAAATGACAAGCCTTTTAATCCTGTGGGTAATAAATTCAACAATACCGGATAAGCTCTGTCAGGATTTAAAACACCATCTGCTCCCAGCATTTCTGTTTGCAAACCACCTTTCATATGAATGACATAAGCTGCAATACCGGGTAAAACCACAATGACAGGCATTAATAATTTTAAGAAAGCAGCAAATAAAATTCCGCTTCGTGCTGTTTTTAAATCAGCTCCTAAGGCTCTTTGCGTAATGTACTGATTACATCCCCAATAATTTAAGTTAACAATCCACATTCCTCCCAGCAATACTGTTAAACCAGGCAAACTAGGAAAATTAGCATTATCCTTTTTAAAAATCATGTGAAAATGATCTCCGGATTGATTCATCATATAATTGAATCCCTCTACAACCCCATTCTGTCCATTTAAGTCCGCTACTTTGTCTAAAGCCAAATAAGTAGTTACTAAACCTCCAAAAATTAAGAAAACAACCTGAATTACGTCGGTGTACCCAATAACTTTCATTCCGCCCAGCGCAATGATAATGGCAAAAATTGCCAAAGCGTACATACATAAATCTACATTGATTCCTGAAATTCCATTGATAGCTAATGCTCCCAAATAAAGTATAGAAGTCAAATTTACTATGACATACAGTAACAGCCAGAATACAGCCATAATCATAGCTACATTATCATTATACCGCTCACTTAAAAACTGTGGCATGGTATAAATTTTGTTTTTTAAATAAACCGGGATAAAAAAGACAGCTACAATAATTAAGGTCAGGGCTGCCATCCATTCGTAAGTCGCAATGGCTAATCCCATTTTGAAACCGTTTCCAGACATGGCAATAAACTGTTCCGACGAAATATTAGATGCAATTAAAGAAGTTCCAATGGCCCACCATGTCAAAGAACCTTCTGCTAAAAAATAATCGTGAGAAGCTGATATACTCGCTTTTTTCTTTCGTCTATGGATATAAAATCCATATCCTGCAACCAGGAAAAAATAAAATAAAAAAACCAGATAATCGTATAACTGTAATGAATTCATGTTGTTTGGTATTTGTTTGTTAATAGTTAAAAATTATTTTTGATAGTCGTTGTGCGAAGTTATCTTAATTATTAGTTATTGGGGTGTATTTAAAGTTTTTAAATGTTACTGAGCCCTCACCTATTGAGCAAAGACCGATACGAAGTCCTAAAAATCCGCTAAAGGCATTATGATGAAAACCGGAAACTTCTAATGAGTTTTCAATTTTAGTCCAATTCTTTCCATCAATACTGTAATACATATCTACTGTATTATTAATGCTTTTTATCTTAAGAAACACACGCTCTTTAGTCACATTTTTTTCTGTTGCAAATTGCCAACCATGAATGTTTGCTAATATATCTTTACCATCAGCAAGTATGCCTGAATAAGCTACGTTATTATATATAAGAACCAAGCCTGCGGTAGCATTTCCCTCTATTAACATTTCTACCTCGGCCGTGTAGGCATGATTGGTTGGGTTATAAAGTAGTGGAGAACAATTACCTATTGCATTTCCTTTTGCTTTAATTATAATACCATTATCCTTAACTTTAAATCTTTCCTGATTGTATGCTGAAAAAAAACTCCATTTAGGATTTAATTTATCACCTTCAAAGTTATCATTAAAGACATCTGTATATTCTTTTGAAGTTGTACCAAATTGAGGTCTTTTAACAGGTTTTTCATCACTAATCCCATCGGGTATTTTATACCAGCCGTCTTTAGTCCATTCTAAAGGTAAAAGTAAGGTTTGACGTCCCATGTTATAAAAACCTTTTTCATAAGCATGAAACAACATCCACCAATTTCCTTGAGCATCTTCAAAAGGTGTCCCATGTCCTTTGGACAACCATCTTTCATTACTATTTTTAGCCCTGATAATGGGGTTATGGGGTGAATTCTCCCAAGGCCCTAAAGGCGATTTTGATCTTGCAGATATAATCATGTGTCCGGTAGCAGGACCAGCTGTCCCTCCTTCAGCAACTGTAAGATAATAATACTCTCCTCTTTTTACCAGTTTTGGTCCTTCCATGCAGAAACACTCTATAGACCATTCCCTCGGAATTGGCCATCCATCATATACATGTTTTGTTTCGCCAATAACCGAAAGGCCGTCATCTGACAAGGGTACAAATCCACCATTGGCAGAATATAAATATCGTTTTCCCTTTTCATCAACAACATGCCCAGGATCTATGTTTTTAATATTTAAATCAACAGGATCACTCCATGGCCCCTCAATTGAATCTGCCACTACAACATATATCTTATCATTGGCGGGAAAATAGATATAGTATTTATCTTTATACTTCACCAAATCCGGTGCCCATACAGAACCAATATTTTTATTTAAAGCAGTAGTTACAGGAGTCCAGTTAATCAAATCTTTAGAATGCCAAATCAACAAACCAGGATAGTATTCGAAAGAAGAATTCACCACATAATAATTATCGCCATCTCTCAAGATACTGGGATCCGGGTAATCTCCTGCAAAAATAGGATTGGTGTAATATCCAATTCCTTTTACGCTTGGAGAGTTTTGGTGTTGGGCATTTGAAATAAATGCTAAGTGAAAAAATAGTAGGATAATAAAAACTTTAATATTGTTCATTAATTAGGTATTTATAAATGATTGTTGGTTTGAAACCAAAATTTTATGCAAAGTATTTACTAAATTTTTGTTTTTTAATTAGATATTATCTCTAATTCTTTTGCGCCTTCCATCAAAGCTTTAAGAACTCCTTTATCTAATATTTCTCCGGTATCCCGATTGAATAAGTTCCCTGGTGTATCCCAATAATATGGGATTATTCCATTGCTAATGGCACGCTTTACAACATATTTATTAAAATATTCGACTGATTTATTATTGAGATCCTGATTTTCGGGATCATTAATTTTACGACGATAGGCCCCAAATTCGCCTAATATTACCGGTATTCCTTTGTCAATAAACTTTGTTTTTAAACCATTAAAAAGAGAATCGACAAGTTCTTCCTCGCCCCAAGTACAATTACGTTCTACATCGGTTTTGGAATGAAAATCCTTTCCCCAGTAGTAAAACATCTTGCCCCATTCTTCATCTTTTTTCAATAAACAAAATTGAAAAGGGGTATAATAATGTACTTCTACCATCAAACGATCCTTTATCTTGTCTTTAGGCAGGCTATTCATCAACTCAAGGGTTTTTTCTACGTCAGTTTCAGGTCCCTGAACAATAAGCGTACGGGAAAAGTTATTTCCCCCCGTTGCACGAACGGCATCAATAAAAGTTTGATGATAAGACTGCAGTATTTCTACTTGCTGAGCCTCTTTAGCACTAGGTTCATTGGCTCCTGCAAAGAGTAAATGTTCGTCATACTTTTTAAAATAGTTCGCTATTTGAGTCCAATAAATTCGTTGTCTTTTATTTACCTCTAGCTGATTTTTTGTATTAATTCTGTTTTCCAGCCAGCCTTTATCCCAGTGCATATTAAGAATCACATAAAGATCGTCTTTCACACAATAATCAACTACTTCTTTTACACGAGCCATCCATTGCTGATTAATTGTACTGGTAATTGTATCCGAATGGCAAAACCATGCCGTAGGTATTCTTATGGTATTAAATCCGGCTGCCTTAATGGAGTCAATCAATTTCTGGGAAGTTTTGCCAGCTCCCCACGCATTTTCATCACAAATAGCCTCTAATGTGTTTCCTAAATTTACTCCTACACGCATCCTTTTCGCTAATTCTGGAGCTGTTGGTAATTGGGCAAAAGTATTTAAGCTTATAAAAAGCCCGGTAACAAAAACTAGTAGTTTGATTTTTCTAATCATTTATAAATATATAATGGTTATTAATTTTTATTATTCAGACCAAACTAATACAGCTGCTGGTTGCAACGTTTTTTCTCCAATAATAATTTTAGCCCTTGGGGGTAAGTTCATTGTATAGTCGTTTGAAGAATAATTTACAGCGAAATTAAATCCATCACGCCAATAGGTAAATACACCTTCAGGATAATCTTCTGTTGTCGCTCCTGCAGTTGTATAAATATTTTTCAAAATATCTTTCTCCAATTTTGAATCATCAGTATCTACACCAATGTAGGTTACAGAACCTTTGCCTATTTTATGTCGCACAACAGCAGCTTTTCCTTTATAAAATTGATTGTTGTAAGTTGCAAGTACTTCTGTTCCTTTATCAGCCATAAGTAAATCGGCCCAGTTGTTCCAATTATAATTGGTAGAACTCATTAAAACTTCCCCTTTTTTATAAGACGAAAGCATATCGGTGGTTTCAACATGTGCACCAATTAGATCCGATAATGGCGCTGCCCATTCTCCTTCCCAGGTATGTCCATCACGATTTCTTGTCGCAGTACGGCAAGTTAAAATCAGATGACCGCCATTGGCTACATAATTTTTCCATTTTTTAACCAAAGTGGCATCTGCTAAATCATAAGCAGGTACAATCAAAAATTTATATTTTGAAAAATCAGTATCTTCCGAAATCACTTCTGTTGGAGCACCCAAAGACTTGGTCATTTCCAAAAACTTAACAGGGTAATTCCATGAATCCCACTGATAAGTTAATTTTTGTCTGTCAATAGCCCAATAATTCTCCAGATTCCAAAGAATAGCAGTTAATCTTGCAGCCAATTTTTCAGGTATCTTTTTATTAGACTTGTATTCTTTACGAAGTAGTTTTACTTCCTTCATAAATTGTACATACTCTTTACCTCCAGGAGAAAATGTTACTCCATCAGGCTTCATAATACCGGCATGATATTGTTCAGAACTATAATTGATCTGGCGAAACCTGTAAGAACATGCCAATTTACCGCCGGAAGCAAAAGTGTGATACAACCACATACGCACCGTACCCGGCAACAATAAAGGATTATAACTCCCCCAGTTAACAGCACCGGGCTGAATTTCCATAACGCCGGAAACACCTCCAACCGATTTATAATATTCCGCAGCAAAAAGAATGGCCTTACTGTCGCCTAACCTAAAGCCCTTTTCTCCAATATTATTAGTTCCTCCATTAGGATAAGCCGTATAGGCTGCAAAATCAAGTTTTTTGGTTCTTCTTGAATCAGAAGTGGTACATATAGCTGTATAATTTGTAGTGATGTATTGATTGTCTAAAATATGCTCCCTTAAAATCCCAGCTTGAAAATCAAGACAATCTGCCTGACAATCTGCAGAATATCGTTTAAAATCGAGCAATGCGTGAGGATTGTTACCCCACCAGCCCACAAGAGTAGTATTAGGTATTACAACCTCATCAAAATTAGTAAACCATTGACTCCAGAAAGCTGTTCCCCAGGCAGTATTCAAACCTTCTATCGTTTTGTATTTATTTTTCAACCATTTTCTGAATGCTTGCTGAGAATCCGGGCTATAATCAGCAATTGCCGGTGGTTCATTATCAACTTGCCATCCTACTACATTCTTATTCTGTCCATAACGTTTAGCAAGTTCGGTAACAATTTTACCAACAAACATTCGATATTTAAGATTGACGGTAGAATTTAAACCCCGGGTACCATTCTCTGCACGAATATAATGAGCATCCATAATAAAGGTTTCCGGATAATTAATACGCATCCATGAAGGTGTTGTTGCCGAAGGCGTACACATGACTATTTTCAGGTTGTTTTTTACACAAATATTGACCACCTTATCTAACCAGGCAAAATCAAATTTTCCTTCATTGGGTTCCAATTTATACCAGGCAAACTCTGCCAGATGTACAAACTCATATCCCATATCGGCTATATTCTTTATATCTCTTTCCCATTGATTTTCTTTCCAATGTTCCGGATAATAATAAATTCCTGTTGTTATCAAATCTTTTTCAGGAAAAAACTTATTGGCATTTTGTGATTTCACGGTCGTTCCCGTAATCATAAGTAATAGCAGTAAAAATTTAATACTTTTTTTCATTTTTTAATTGAATTGCTTTTTTGAACATTCAGATGAATAATCCTTTCGATTTATAAACAATAGAAAAGCTTTATGCCCTATTTATTGAATCTGGCATACAAAAGTATTTGTTTAATCTATTTTGTTTAATATCCTTATGTATCCAATAGGGTATCGATTTCGTGCTTTTTGTGGATATTGGAGGCACTGCAGGAGAAAAATGTCAAGACAAAATCATAGTTCATTAAGCTTATTTTTGACCTTCCATTAGTCTTAAGCTGAATAAATAAACTCTTAAACAGTCTTTGTTTTGAAAAAGAAAACTAAAAACATATTAAACTTCAATTTTGAATTTCACTAAACCTATTCTTAATATGATTTTAAAAATTTCAAGCGTTTACTGACTTGCTTAATCCACTCTCGAGCCATCAGTTCGTGACCAAATGCTGTTGGATGCACACCATCCCAAATCCAATAATCAATTGGAGCCCGTTGTTGTGCTTCTTCAAAAACCTTTGGATAATCAACCAAAACAGCATTAAAATCGGAGGCAATACGTTTTACAATTTCGGCTCTTTCTACTGTCAATGGATGCCATTTGTGATATTGCTCTTTACGCCAGCCGGAAGCAAAAAAGAAGGGCAATCCCAATACTATCAAAAGATTAGGATTTTGTTCCACACATGAAGTCAGCAACTCACGATAAATACTTTCAAAACTTTTAGAATCCAATGCCTTTTCATTTCCATCTATCAAGGCATTCACATCGTTTATACCCACTAATAAACTTAACACATCCGGTTTTAAATTTAATGTATCAGTTTGCCATCTTTTTTCAAGATCGCTAACTGAATTCCCACTAATGCCCCGGTTAATAAATTTATAACCGTATTGTGAAAAATCGGCACCAATCCTGCTCGAAACAGCAAAACAATAGCCATGTCCTAAAATATGGTTTGGATCTTCATTCCTTCCCCGGTTACCATCTGTTATTGAATCGCCTTGAAACAGGAATACTAAGTTCTCATTTATTGGTTTTACAATTACTGATTTTGTCCCTGAACAGGCAACAGGCAGTCCTGTGACAGCTAATCCTGCTACTGACATGATTTTAATAAAGTCTCTTCGGGAAGAATTTTCTGTTACCATTCTATTTTGTTTTTTTATGCTGATTTTTTTATTTCACTTGTAATAAACCTCTTGCTTCCAGCCATTTTCTACAGGCTTCCGGCCAGAAAGACTCTGTATTTTTCGACCTCCCAAGTCCATATCCATGACCTCCTGATTGATAAATATGAAGTTCACAGGGAATCTTAAACTTATGCATCGCCAGTGCATAGTTTATACTATTTTGTACCGGTACTACCTCATCGTCCAAAGAATGAACCATAAAAGCTGGTGGAGTTTCCTTGCTTACCTGCAATTCATTTGAGTAATGTTTCACCAATTCTGTAGACGGTGCAACGCCAAGCAAATTCGCACGGGAGCCTGAATGGGTAATGCCCGACTCCATAGAGATGACAGGATAAATAAGCAATGAGAAATCAGGTCTGGCACTGGTCAAATCCTCTGGTTGGTAAACCTTTTCATTAAAATGAACGGAGAGGGAAGATGCCAGATGTCCCCCCGCCGAGAATCCCATTATTCCAATTTTATTGGGATTAATGCCCCATTCTTTTGCACGATTGCGAACAATGCGAATAGCCTTTTGTCCATCCTGCATAGAACCTATGGACTTATTTTTCATGATACTGTCGTCTGGCAAACGGTATTTCAGCACAAAGGCTGTGATACCCAAACTATTCAGCCATTTGGCTACCTGTATACCCTCGTGTTTAATAGCCAGTCCCCAATAGGCACCGCCTGGACAAATAATGACAGCCGTACCGGTTGCCTTTTCAAAAGGAGCAGGATACATATCAAGACTGGGATCAATGATGAATTTCTTATCAATCCAGCCAGTTGTGGTATCAACAACTTGTTTGTAAGCGGAATTAGGAATAGCCCCGGGAATCTTTCCATTCCAGAGTTCAATTACCTTATTTTGTCCAAAAAGACCACCACTAATTATTGTCAAAAAGAGAAAAGTCAATACTATTTGTTTCATACTTTTAATTTTTATTAAAATATTCGTTCATAATATACCAGGCATTCTTTTTCTCCCCTTTTTCAGACAACAATCCTTTTCTGTTGTAGCCTTTCTGGTAAACTTGGTTCATTCTTCCTAAGGATTTATAATCAAATAACAGCCAGGGACAAACTCCGGTTAAATTAGGAATTGTATTGAACATTCCTATTTGATCCTTATAAATTTGTTCCTGATAGGCTTCAGTCCAGTTAGCAGCTTCATCTGTGGGTCGATTATTACCTCCATATATGGCTTCTCCCCCAAACTCGGAAATAAATACGGGTTTATCAGGAAAAGCGAACTGCCATTTTGTTTCTGTTGGTTTTCCTTGCCATGGAACGTACCATCCAATATATTCATTAATGGCAACCAAATCGGAATATTTATACAGTGGATCCCAAACATTAAATGAGTTGTTTGTATAGCCTTGTGTGTTGATAACATGAGTAATCAATCGTGTTGAATCTAGTGCCTTGCATTTTTGGGTGAGTTCAATAAGCGCCTCATTTCGGTTTTTTGTATCCGGATAGGTTTCGTTTGACAGACTCCAGACAACTACTCCAGAACGATTTTTGTCCCTGTGAATCATTTCTTTCAACATTGTCTCCAGTTTTTTGGGAACAAGGCTATCCGAAAATTGAATATGCTGATATACGGGAAGTTCACTCCACACCATCAATCCCATTTTTTCAGCTTCCCTGACCATGTTTTCACTGTGCGGATAATGAGCCAGACGAACAAGGTTACATCCTAATTCTTTGGCAGCATTCAATAGTATCAAAACATCTTCTTCCGAATGAGCTCTGGAACCTTTATATGGATTCTCTTCGTGGATATTTACTGCCTTTAAAAAAACATCTTTTTTATTCAGTACTACCTTGCTACCCTGAACTTCAATACTCCTAAAACCGATGCTGTCTACAACCACATCTGTTTCACTTTCAATGATGACTTTATAGAGCTTGGGATTTTGTGGAGACCAAAGACTAAAATTCGAAGCAAACTCAACATTGGCATAACCGTCATTGTTTGCTTTTGTTTTATATACTTTATTAAGTTCCGGAATTTTAATGGTAAGCTTTTGTTTTGCACTTGTTCCATTTAATTTTACCCATCCCAATACGTTGTTTAAGCTCCCTTTTTTTAGTTGAATGAAATAATCTTCTATAAAAGTTTTGTTGGTTTCAATCAAATTAACATCGCGGGTAATACCTCCATAATTAAACCAGTCATATCCCGCACCTGGTAAACCATTATTCAAACGTTTATTGTCTACTTTAACGATTACCACATTCTCTCCATTTTTTACTTTATCCGTAATTTCGAATTGAAAAGGGGTAAAACCTCCTTCATGGCTTCCAATTTTTTCGCCATTCAGATAAACATCTGCCAAATAATTGACAGCTCCAAAATAAAGAAATAACCTTTTTTCTTGGTGAGATTTATAATTAAAAACTTTTTTATACCAAACAATGCCTTCTAAATAAGTGAGTTCGCATAGTTGCGAGTTAAAATCCCCAGGCACTTTTAACATAGGACCTCCATCAAAAGAATACTCAATAAAGTCCGTCTTTTTTTGAGGCTTTTTTTCCTGCCACACCTGTTTCCAGTCACCTGCGCCCAATGGATCTAAAATCACCTGCCAATCACCATTTAAACTTGTCAAATTTCGGGATTGAACATTAATCATTGCTGTTTGGGCTTGTAAATAATTGCCCCAAAGAAGAATCATCAGAGCAACTAACATCTCTTTTTTTAACACTATTTTCTTCCTGTTTTTGTTCATGTACTTTTTGGTTATTTTTATTATCACTCCACCTGGACAAATATCATTAAATTCTCCTTAATCTAAATTGCCTGGTTTATAGATGAACTTATCAAAATCGGCATACCCTTTCGTATTTTTACTTTGGGATGCGGCATATAATCCAATATAAACTCCGGTGAAACCTCCATTGGTTTCAGAACTCAGATACCATACGTTTATCTTGCTTAAGAAATTAAATTTCTTACCATCCACAGAATAATAAAACGAGTAAAAATCCTTATCTCCTTTTACTTTCAAATAAACTTTATCTCCAGGGATTTCTATATCGCTTGCGATGTGGTTCAGTACTCCCATTTTATAACGTACTACCAATTTAAGTTTGCCTTTTTCCGATTTCTTTAAAAAGATATCATAATGAGCCTGACTCGAGTACAAAATGGTCATTCCCGCTTCGTCACCTTCCTTTGCATCGTTTAATGACAACACAGTGGTAGCCGAAAAATCAATATGCTCTTGTCTGCGACCTACAAAAGTAGGTGAATCATTATCATCCAAAGAAACCGGAGTCGCTTTCAATCGCAAGGAACCTTTTTTTTCTGTTAGCGAATAATTTTTCATCAATGGGTTTCGGAGGTAGTTCCAATCGAAACCTAATTTTGTTTCATCAAAATCGGTAGAAAGATCATGTTGCTTTACAGGTTGTAACGGTAAAGTAGGCACATTCATGTCAATATTAACTGTACCGTTGCCATTTATTACAGGCCAGGCATTCGTATCCCATCTTACCGGAGCTAAAAATGTTTCACGTCCTAGTACGTGATGCAACAAGCTTTGCGGACGAAAGCCCAGAAATACAATCCACCAAGAACCATCATGTGCCTGAACAAAATCGCCATGTCCGGTCCCTTGAATTGGGTTGTTTTGAGCATTTTCATTTATGTGCGTAAAAATCGGATTAGAAGGATTCGGATCATAAGGTCCATAGATGTTTTTACTACGAGCAATCGTCATTTTATGTCCATATTCGGTACCGCCTTCAGAAATCAGTAAATAATACCACCCGTCTTTTTTATAAATATGTGGCGATTCTGGATAACGGCCTCCTGTACCATTCCATACAATTCTACTTTCAGTAAGTCTTTTTCCCGTTTTGACATCTATTTCAGAAATGGTGATGCCTTTTCCATTTGATACAAAGTAACATTTATCGCCTTCAAAATATAACGTAGGGTCAATACCTCCCTGATCTACATAAACGGGTTCAGACCATTCTCCGGCAGGATTATCTGTATACACATAAAAATTCCCAGTGGATACATTTGTGGTCACCATATAAAAAAGACCTTCGTGATAGCGGATTGTAGGTGCATAGATTCCGCCAGAAGGCCTGCATTTCTCTAATGGGAGTTGGGAAGGACGAGTCAGGCAATGTCCAATCTTTTCCCAGTTAATCAAATCTTTGCTATGAAAAACCGGAACACCCGGAAAATATTCGAAACTGCTGTTTACTAAATAATAATCATCACCAACCCTGCACACACTTGGATCCGGATGAAAACCGGAAATAACAGGGTTTTTATACCCCTGGGCGTTTGAGTAGTGAGAAAACCCCAAAATGCAAACTAAAAGAACTACTATTTTTTTCATGTTATTTATTTTTTTTTTTAAATCATTATAAAACCCTATTTCAAAACAAAGTCAACTGTACCTTTAATATCCGTGGCCGAAGCCCCAATCATGATTTTGAATTTACCGGGTTCTGCAATCCATGTGTTTTTTTTGTCATCGTAATAAGAAAGATCTTCTTTTGTTAAAGTGAAACTTACCGTTTTTTCTTCTCCCGGTTCTAAAGAAATTTTCTTAAACCCTTTTAGTTCTTTAATTGGACGGGGCAAGCTTGATTTTTCATCGTTAACATATAACTGAACTGTTTCCTTTCCCACAACTTTGCCTGTGTTTTTTACCGAGATTGTCACCACTAATGAATCGGCTGCTGTAATTGATTTTGAAGAAACTGTAGGTTTTCCGTATTGAAATTTTGTATAACTCAATCCATATCCGAAAGGGAAAAGAACAGGAATATTTTTGGTATCATACCAACGGTATCCTACTAAAATATCCTCTTTGTAATATACGTTGACACCATCACCCGGATAACTGAGTTTATCAAAGGCATGTGCTCCAACGTCCTCCAGTTTTTTAGGAAAAGAGATAGGGAGTTTTCCTGAAGGGTTTACTTCACCGGAAATAATATCTGCTAAAGCATTTCCGGCCTCAGAACCAAGATACCAACCTTGTACAACGGCTGGTGTTTTATCTAACCAAGGCATCAAAACGGCATTTCCGCTTAATAAAACTACAGCAACATTTTTATTGACTTTCAGTATCGCTTCAATGAGTTTATCTTGTCCAAATGGCAAACTAAGCGATTTACGGTCACCACTTTCACAATCCTGAAAATAATTTTTATTCAAACCGCCAACAAAAAGGACCACATCGGCATGACGGGCAGCCTCAACAGCTGCGTTTTGCAATGAATCTATATTTAATTTAGAAGGTTCTTCGGATCCGTATAGTGGTCGGCCTGAAGCATATCCCATACTGTAAACAATATGATTTTCACCATATTTATTCTTTAATCCCTGTAATGGTGTAATTTCATAAGCAGCTTTCAACGAAGTGGAACCTCCCCCAACAATCAGGCTTCGTGTCGCATTTTCACCTATCACAGCAATCTTTGTGTATTTCCCTGCAGGAATGGGCAAAAACTGTTTGTCGTTTTTAAGAAGAACAACTCCTTCTTGTGCTATTTGTCGCGCTGCCAAGCTGTGTTCGGGCGATACAAAACGGCCGAAAGGGCGATTTTTGCTCATGGTAGTTCGGAAAATCATTCGCAAGATTCGGCTCGCTTTATCATCCAGTTTTGACATTTCATATTTTCCCGATTTAATTCCTTCGAAGAATGAATCAGCCAAATAATAGCTGGAAAAAGGAAAATGACCTTGTGTTGTCAATCCATTGGTATAGGTCCCCATTTCAATATCAAGTCCGCCATTGACAGCTTCATCGGTATTGTGTACACCTCCCCAGTCACTAACCACTACTCCATCAAACTTCCAATCATTTTTCAGGATTTTGTTCAACAAAATGTCGTTATGACAGCAATGCACGCCCCATATTTTGTTATAGGCACCCATGATAGACCAGGCTTCCCCTTCCTGAACGGCAGCTTTAAAAGCAGGAAGATAAATCTCGTGGAGCGCACGGTCACTTACATTTACATTAATTTCGCCACGGGAAATTTCCTGATTGTTCAATGCAAAGTGCTTTACGCATGCAGCAACTCCATTAGACTGTACTCCCTGAATGTAGGGAACCACCATTCGTGAAGCCAAAAAAGGATCTTCGCCCATATATTCAAAATTCCGGCCATTGAGCGGTGTGCGATAAATATTGACACCTGGTCCCAATAGTATGGTTTTGTTTCGGTATCGCGCTTCTTCTCCAATAGATTTACCATAAAGTTGCGATATCTCAGGATTAAATGTTGCCGCAAGACATGTCAGGGCAGGAAAAGCGGTGCAGGAGTCATTCGTCCATTGAGCCCCGCTCCATTCATCCCATAATTTCTCATCGCTCACACCATGCGACCCATCAGAAGACCATACATCCGGAATACCCAATCGCGGAACTCCTTTTGAACTGAATTTTGACTGAGCATGACAGAGCGCTACTTTTTCTTCTAATGTCATCCTTGACAATGCATCTTTTATACGGGCTTCTATTGGTTTGCTTACATCCAGGTAAACAGGCTCTTGAGCCCATCCGCAAAGAGACAACAACATAAATAGTAACACTAAAACACTAATTTTTCTTTTTATCATGATATATTATATTCTTTCAATGTACTTATCAACTACAGCCATTTTAATTTTGTCCTGATTTAATGACTATGCTTTTTGCTTCCAATCCATTGGATGATACCGATAGTTTAATCTCACCAGCCTGATGATTGCTTTTTATCACAACCAATGCCCGTCCTTTCCATACTTTACGGGTATTGCCTACATATTGTTCGACGTCTTTCAAATCAGCATTATCTACTCCTGCAATAACACCCGGTCCTTCTATTTTAAAATTCAAGCGGTTGGTGGCGTTCGGTTGAAATATCCCGTCCTTATCTGTTATTTCGATAGTTATGAATGATAAATCCTGCCCGTTGGCCAGTATTTCTTTTCGGTCGGCTGTCAATTTTATTTTTATGGCATCACCGGCAGTTTGTAGGATCGTTGATTCCATTTCCTTATCATTTTCTACTCCAACAGCTTTTAAAATTCCTGCTGCATAAGTTACTGAAAAAGTAGCTTTAAATTGTTGTTCGCGGGTTGTTGATTGTTCACCAATCAATTTATTATCCAAGTATAGCCTTACTTTTGGATATTTGGAATACACTTCAACATCGATATTCCGACCTTCAAAACCAGGACATGTCCAGCTTTCCCATGTTGGATAAACCGACCACCATGTTTCTTTGATTTCTAACGGTTCCGGAGCTGGTTCACGAACTGCCATATAGAGTTTCTCGTTAGTATTATACAACATGCTTCTGTAATGTGAAATAGGTTTTCTCCATCCCATTAAGTCAATGTCGCCACAGTAAGCACCATGATAAGGGAAGAAATCATTTTCCCAGTGTTGGCCGGGAACTTCTCCCGAATAATAATAACGGCCAATTCCTGATTCACCCAAATAATCCATCGCTGTCCAAACAAAATCTCCGATTACATAATTGTTTTCCTGTACCAATTTCCAATTGGCAAAAGCATCTTTCGGATAAGATTCGGTTTGAACGATGATACGCGAAGGCACTCTTTTATGATCCTCCGGAGCAGTAAGCAGGTTGTAATTATAACCGGCAACATCGTGTACATTTATCAAAGGATCCAGGTTTTCCCATTTGTCTAAATTCACAACTGCAGAAGTTACAGGTCTTGTCGTATCTATTTTCTTTACTTCCTCCAAAAGCATTTTAGCTGTTTCAACAGCCTCAGGTTTTCCTCGTTCTGCAATTTCGTTACCTATGCTCCACATAACGATAGATGGATGGTTTCGGTCCCTCAAAATCATAGCCTGCAGATCTTTTTTCCACCATTGGTCGAAATATTTTGCATAGTCGTTACTGTTTTTTCCAATTTTCCAGCAATCGAAAGATTCGTCCATTACCAGTAAGCCCAATTTGTCGCAGGCGTCAAGAAAAGCTTCTGAAGGTGGATTATGAGAAGTCCTCACGGCGTTGAATCCACCTGCCTTAAGCAATTCAACTTTGCGTTCTTCGGCACGGTCAAAAGCAGCAGCACCTAAGCAGCCATTATCGTGATGTACGCAACCACCGTTTATTTTTACCGTTTTTCCATTAAGCTGAAATCCATTTTCGGCAGTAAATTTTATGGAACGAATACCAAAATTGTTTTTTGTATCGTCCACCACTTTTTTATCTTTTATTACCTGAACCTGAGCCTGATACAAATGCGGTGTTTCCGGTGTCCAAAGCATTGGATTTGATACTTGTATGATTTGGGTGATTTCCTTCTCGCTATTGGCAGGAACCTCAACCTGCGTCTGACCATTTCCGGCACTTTTTAAGTTTTTATTCCAAAGAAAAGTTTTCACAACAATGCTTTGGGCAGATGCCGTTTCATTCTTAACCTTGGTTTTTATCAGTACAGTAGCTTTTTTTGAAGATACCTCGGGAGTTGAAACAGCAACACCCCACTGTGCAACATGTACAGGGTCGGTAGCGATCATCCAGACATGACGATAGATTCCCGAACCACTGTACCAACGGCTGTTCATCTGTTGTGAATTATCGACACGCACAGCAATAACATTCTCTTTACCAAAATTCAGATAAGAAGTAAGGTCGTAACTGAATGAGGAGTAGCCATATGGATAAACACCCAGTGATTTCCCGTTGATAAAAACTTCGGAATTCATATAAACACCTTCAAAATAAATAGCTGTTTTTTTAGCTTTCCAATTATCAGGCACCTGAAAGGTTTTGCGATACCAGCCAATTCCTGATGGGAAATATCCGCCACCTCCGCCAGTAACATTTTTAGGATGGATTTTGCCTTCGATACTCCAATCGTGGGGCAAATCAAGTTTTCGCCAACTCGCATCATTGAAATCATTTGTCTTTGCTTCAGAGACATCGCCTAAAAAGAATTTCCAGTCAGAATCAAATAACTGTTTTCTTTCTATGTTATTTTGCGCATATCCTGAAAAAAACCTTATAAATAGTATCAATACGAGTACTATTTGTTTTGCAAAATATTGTCTTTTGTATAAATTTAAGGTCTTCATTTGGTGTTTATATTATTATCCATTTTATAAATCCGATCCATCAATTGCCATTTTTGGTCGGCGGTAGCCTCTGCAGAGCTATCCTGAAATTGTGACATATACGCTTCCCATTCGCTTTGACGGGGCTTTAGAGCTAATTCGGACATTGCCTTGTCGTAGTCAAAATCAGCCACGGTATCCATGATCATAAAAAGCCTTGTTCCTAAAAGATAGATTTCCATATCAATAATCCCTACTTCTTTCATACCTTGGGTTATTTCAGGCCAAGCAGCTCCTTTGGCGTGTGCTTTTTTATAGGCTTCGATTAATGCAAAATCATTAAGCAATTCCATAGTTTTACAATAACGTTTAAATGAAATTGTCATCTTTTATAATTATTAGTCTAATATTAAATAAATAGTAATTTGCTATTTTGATCTTTGTCAACAAGCGCTAATTCTTCTAGTTTTTTATTTTTAATACAATTGCAATATCGTTCGTGATAATTTTCGGTTTTATAATTACCAGTGAAGCTGCATATTGCTTCCACGAAAGTTTTTCTTTACTGCCAAGAATCTGAATGCTTTTGATTTTGGCATTATTTTTATTTTTGCCAAGCGATTTTAAGCAGATATTCCTAGAAGGCACTCCTAAAAGAGTGGCATAAAGAATATTTCCATTTTGATTATAGCGGATGTCATTTGCCGAAAATTTTACTTTACCTTCATTAAAACTTTTGTATTCACCAAGTTTTACAGCATCTGAAACTGGTCCTTCACCATAAAATTTCCATGGACGTGTATCAAAAATACTTTCTTTATTCACCTCCATCCAGGCTGCTATTTTTTCAAGAATTGCAACCTCTTTATCATCGATCGTGCCATCTCCCTTAACAGGAATATTAAGCAACAGGTTGCCATTTTTACTGACAATATCCACCAGCATGTGGATTACTGTGGCCGCAGATTTGTATCCGTTATTTTCATAAACCGACTTACTGTAATGCCAGTCTCCAATACAGGTACAGGTTTGCCATGGGAGCATTTCAATTTTATCCGGTGCACCTCTTTCTACATCCCATACCATGCATTTTTTTTGTTCATCGTTTAGCATTTTCCCGAACAGTACCGCCTCCAACTTGTTATTGTGGGTTGCCATATTATGATTATAGAAATCCGAAGCAATTTTTAATCCTGCATCGCTTACAGGATAAAGTGGCAGTACACTATCATCAAAATAAAGCAAATCAGGATTATACTTATTGATAAGATCGATGGTACGATTATAGAATTTCTCACAGTAAGCTTGGGAAGGTATTGAAGCACCGTTGCCCCAATCCCACTGACCCCACAAAGCAAATATATCTTTATCGCTTTTTTCGCTCAAAGGATGATTTTGAGCATAAAGTTCTTGTGGATCAAGCCCTTCCCACCATGTTCCTCTACCATCGGCTTTGGTCAATTTTCCGTCGTATGGAACACCGACCAACGTTCCGTCTTTATCTGATCGTT
>Ga0307414_10000511_pt1 | contig 20212 bp, 23 predicted proteins | sample DK1Ometagenome_FD_203804 | JGI IMG/M metagenome (GOLD analysis project Ga0307414, IMG submission 203804) | Maize rhizosphere microbial communities from greenhouse at UC Davis, California, United States - DK15-O-3 | ecosystem: Host-associated > Plants > Roots > Rhizosphere > Soil | place: USA... | reverse complement strand
CGACCAAACATGCGCTCGCGTGACGTGGTCACATAGTCATGATCAATCGGCAGCGAACGGTCGCGATATGATTTGAGGAAGCAGGTCATCCACGGGCTGATCGCCGTGCTCCAAAGCCAGGCTTCCATGCCCTGTGTCAGCGCCTTCACGCTTGGGTGAGGGATGAGCGTCGGGCGATCAGGATAGGTTTCGTCCAGATATTCGGCGATCAACCAGCTATCGAGCACCCATTTGCCATCATCGACAATCGCGGGGAGCCGCTCGCTCACGCCACCGGTGCGCTCGGCTATGCCGGTGAAGCCGCCGGGCACGATGTCGAGTTCAAAGCCCTTGTGCGCGATGGCGTATTTGGTCGCCCAAACGAAGGGGCTGATCGTTGCGCCGCTTGCCAGCGCCAGATCGTAAAACTTGATCTTGTTGTCTTTCGCCATCCTGTCCTCTGTGCATCGCCTTGTTTCTGGCGAGGAGGGATAAGGCTTGAAACGTCAGAAAGCTAGCGCCTTTCTTCACGGTTCAAGTGGTTTGAAACCCGTATTTCCGTGTCGGCTTCATTGACTAAGTCTGCGCGAAGTTCAGTGCTGCGCAACCAGGATTCTTGCGGGCTCGGTAACGTCGAGCATAGCGGCGCCATCAAGCAGCCAGCATTGCCCTGCTTCCCAATGCTTGCCATCGATAGACCCTGCCCCAGTGAGTGGCACGAACCAGCTCAACCCTGAGCCGCTCTCACCAAGGCGTAGCTCGCCCTGTGCTAATGTCATCAGGCGCAGCGCAAACGGGGCCTCGTCGCGATCCAGCAAAGCTGCATCGCTGATCTCCGCGATGTTGACCGGCGCACGCTCGTAAGGTTCGGCTCTGCCCACCGCCACACCATCCTCAAGATGCAATTCGCGCGGGCGACCATAATCATAGAGGCGGTAGGTGACATCTACATTCTGCTGCACTTCGACGAGCGTGATGCCAGCGCCAATGGCATGCACCGTGCCCGCCGGAATATAGAAAAAGTCGCCCGGCTTGACCGGCTTCCAGTCCATCAATTGTTCGATGTGCCCATCCAGTGAGGCGGCGCGCAGAGTTTCGCCATCCAATGGCTTGAGTGTCCCCATGCCGAGCGTCGCATCCGGCTCAACAGCGAGGACGAGCCAGCACTCGCTCTTGCCGCCCCCGAGGCCACGCGCCTGACCCTGCGGATCATTGGGATGGACCTGAATCGAAATCCGCTCGCTGGTGAAGATATATTTGACCAGCAGAGGCGGGTGTTGGCCGTCCGGTCCATCGAACCAGACCTCACCAATCTGTCGGCCCGCGCCATCGGGGAAGGGGCCGGGCAGATCCGTGCATCCCCAAGGCTTCTCGACATATTTGGTCGCAAGGCGCACTGCACTCATCGTGCATTCTCCGTCACACTCGCGCGCTTTCCGCTGAGCCACACTTCCAATATCTGCGTCGTGGGCAAATCGGCAGGGGAGGCAAGCTCCAGATCGCGATCGATGATCAGAAAGTCCGCGCGCTGGCCCGGCTCCAGATTGCCGAACTTCTGCTCGGCAAAGCCTGCATAAGCCGCGCCGCGCGTATAGGCGCGCAACGCCTCCGCCAAGGTGACGCGCTGCTCCGGCATCCAGCCACCGAACGGCTCACCGCGCGCATCCGTGCGGGTGAGCGCTGATTTGAGGCCGATGAAGGGATCGGCTGGTTCGACTGGCACATCCGACCCGAAGGCCAGCGGCACCTTGTTATCGAGCATCGTCCGCCAGGCATAAGCGCCCGTCAGCCGCGCCGCGCCAAGGCGCTGCTCCGCCATCTTCCAGTCCGATGTCGCATGTTGCGGCTGCATGGAGGCGATGATGCCATTGACCGTGAAACGCCGCAAATCGACCGGATCGACAACCTGTGCATGTTCGATCCGCCAGCGCCGGTCGCCCTTATAGGTTGGGCCAAGCTCGTCGATGGCGTCCAGCGCTTCGGCATTGGCCATGTCGCCAATCGCGTGAATGGCGAGCTGGAAGCCATCCATCGCCGCGCGGCTCATCTGGTTGCGCAGTTGGGCTGAGGTCAGCAATTGCAGGCCGCTCTCCTTGGGCGCATCGGCATAGGGCGCCTTGAGCCATGCCCCGCGTGAGCCAAGCGCGCCATCCACCACCAGCTTCACGCCGCCCAGCCGCAGCCGGTCATCGTAGAGCCAGGGCGTGGGGCCGGGGCCAGCGATGATCTGCGCCTGATCCATGCCGCGCGCATAGCCCATGATGCGGATGCGCAGCGCGCCGCGATCCCCTGCGCGCCGATAGGCCTGCCAATCCTCAATGGTGGTGCCCATGTCGGCAATCGCCGTGACGCCGCGTGCGAGCAGTGCCTTTTGCGATTGCTCAAGGGCTGCATCATAATCTTTCGCCTGACGCACGGGCAGGGCGGGCGCCATGAGGGCCATCGCCTTGTCCACCAAAATGCCGCTCGGCTTGCCAGCCTCCACGATGATGCGACCGCCCGCAGGTGCCTTGGTCGTCGCGCTGATCCTGGCTGCGGCGAGCGCGGCATCATTGGCCCAGCCCGCATGACCATCGACCCGCTCCAGCCAGATCGGGCGATTGCCTGCCAGCCCGGCCAGATCGGCGGCATTGGGGAAGCGACCCAGCCCCCAGGCCTCATGGTTCCAGCCCGATCCGATGATCCAGGGCCGCCCCGGATTGGCGGCGGCGAAGGCGGCGATCTTCTGTTTGGCGTCCTCAAGCGAGGTGGCCCCGCTCAGATCCAGATTGAGCCGCGAGAAGCCGAGTTCGATCACATCGCCATGCGCGTCGATCATGCCGGGGATGAGCGTGCGACCCTTGCCATCATAGCGGAAATCGGGCCGCTCCGGGCGCTTGTCGCCGCGCGAGAGGCGGCGCTGCACCCGCCCGTCATTGTCGACGACCAGCCCGGTGAAGTGCACCAGCTCGCCCGTCTCGTCCACGGTGAGGCCATTCACATTATCGATCAGCCCGGTGGCGAAGGCAGGCGTGGCAATGAGCAGCGCTGCCGCCAGCGCCATCAGCTTTTTTGCAAAAATCATGGCTTACGCAGACGCCTCACCAGCGCGCTCGTATCCTGCCGACCGCCGCCCATTGCCGTCACCTCAGCATAATATTGGTCGACCAGCGCCGTTACCGGCAGCGTTGCGCCCAGCGCCTTGGCTTCATCAAGCGCCAGGCCCAAATCCTTGCGCATCCACTCGACAGCAAAGCCGAAGTCGAACCTGTCCTCGCTCATGCTCTGCCAGCGATTGTCCATCTGCCAGCTTTGCGCCGCGCCGCCGGAGATGGCCTCATAGACTTTTTCCAGATCGAGCCCCGCCGCCTGCGCAAAACGCAGCGCTTCGCTCACGCCCTCAAGCACGCCTGCAATGCAGATCTGGTTGACCATCTTGGTCGCCTGACCCGCGCCTGCCTCGCCGCAATGCACGATGCGCGCGGCATAGCATTGCATCACCAGCCGCGCCGCCGTGACAGCCGCCTCGCTGCCGCCGCACATGACAGAGAGCTTGCCCGCTTCCGCGCCGGATTGCCCGCCGGAGACCGGCGCATCGACGAAATGCAGTCCGCGATTGCTGGCTTCTTCCGCCAATTGCCGCGCGATCTTGGCGGAGACGGTGGTGTGATCCACAAACAGCCCGCCCGGCTTCATCGTGCGGAAGGCGCCATCCCGCCCGGTTGTCACGGCAGCAAGGTCATCATCCGTGCCCACGCAGCTGATCACGATCTCGCTATCTTCCGCCGCCTGCGCGGGGCTGACAGCCGCCGTGCCGCCGTGCCTGTCCACCCAGGCCTGTGTTTTGCCCATCGAGCGATTGAAGACCGAAAGCTCATGCCCTGCTGCGGCGAGATGACCGGCCATTGGCCCACCCATTACGCCCAGCCCGATAAACGCGATTTTTGCCATAGCGCGGGCATAGAGCCTGTTTGCAGGATACGCCAGATGGGAGTAGGGGCGAGCGCCATGAACAGGATCGACCAAGTGGCGCCCGCGATGGCCCCCACGCTGACTGGCACTGCGGATGCGCTGCCGGTTTCCCTCGCTGATGTACGCGCGGCGGCGGCGCGAATTTCTGGCTCGGTTCTGCGCACGCCGACGCTGGTGAGCCGCACGCTCTCCCAGATTACCGGCGCGACCGTCTATCTCAAGTTTGAGAACCATCAGTTCACGGCGGCCTATAAGGAACGCGGTGCCCTCAACCGCCTGCTGCTGCTCAGCGATGAAGCGCGCGCAAAGGGCGTTATCGCGGCGTCTGCTGGCAATCATGCGCAGGGCCTTGCCTATCATGGCGCGCGGCTTGGCGTGCCCGTCACCATCGTGATGCCGATGACGACGCCGATCGTGAAGGTGATGCAGACCGAAGGTCACGGCGCGACCGTGGTGCTGGAAGGCGAGAAGTTCGAGGATGCCTATGCGCACGCCCGCAAGCTGGAGGCCGAGCGCGGGCTGACCTTCGTGCATCCCTTTGATGAGGCGGACATCATCGCGGGGCAGGGCACTGTCGCGCTGGAAATGCTGGAAGATGCGCCGGATATCGACACGCTGGTCATCCCCATCGGCGGCGGCGGGCTCTTCTCCGGCATGGCGACCGCAGCGCGCGGGCTCAAGCCCGATATCGAGTTGATCGGCGTGCAGGCGCAGCTTTATCCCTCCATGTATGATGTCATCAAGCAGGCCAGCCTGCCTTGCGATGGCGACACGCTGGCCGAGGGTATTGCGGTGAAGGAGCCGGGCACGCTCACCCGCCAATTCGTCTCCGCGCTCTCCAATGATGTGGTGCTGGTGACGGAGCGTGCGCTGGAGCAGGCCGTGGCCATGCTGCTGCAGATCGAGAAGACCGTGGTCGAGGGCGCTGGCGCTGCCGGGCTGGCCGCGCTGCTTGAGCATAAGGCGATGTTTGCAGGCAAAACCGTGGGCCTCGTGCTGTGCGGCGGCAATATCGACACGCGCCTGCTGGCGAATGTGCTGCTGCGCGATCTCGCTCGCTCGGGCCGCCTCGCGCGGTTGCGCATCATCATGCAGGATCGCCCCGGCGCGCTCTTCCATGTCGCGCGCATCTTCGATCAGGAAGCGGTGAACATCCTGGAGCTTTCGCACCAGCGCATCTTCACCAATCTTCCGGCCAAGGGCCTCAGCCTCGACGTTGAGTGCGAGACGCGCGATGAAGCCCATCGCCAGCGGCTGATGATAGCGCTTGCCGAAAGCGGCTATGACGTGACGCCGGTGGAGCTGGCCTGACGCTTGTGCGCTGATCGATGACCGAGCCATCGCCCATCAAACTCAAGATCCAGCTTTTCTGCGGGGATGAGATTGCGATGGGGCCGGGCAAGGCCGATCTGCTGGACGCGATTGCCGAGCACGGCTCCATTTCCGGCGCAGGCCGCGCAATGGGCATGAGCTATCGCCGCGCATGGTTGCTGGTGGATGCCATGAACCGCTGCTGGCGCGATCCGCTGGTGGAGACATCGCCCGGCAGCTCCCACGGCGGCGGCGCGCGGGTGACGGCGGCGGGGGAGGCTGTGCTGAAACACTACCGATCCTTGCAGGCGCGGCTGAGCGGGGCATCGGACTGCCCGGACCAGACTGCGCTGGCGGCGGCGATGCTTGCGGAGCCAAGGGTGAGCCAGAAGGGGTGAGGTTCCGCGCCTAAAACGCCCTTAAAATCAACGTCATGCCAGCGGAGGCTGGCATCTGTGGCGACGGTGCGCAACGATCCGGCACAGCACAAGGCGCCTCACCTGCGTCACGACCATGCCGATAAATCGCGGTCGCCAGTGTACCGCGAAAATAGTGTCGCCATCACCAGCTAAGCGCCTGCAAGGCGTTGCAGCGTGACTGGAAAATCCTATTCGAGCGAGATTTCAGACGTCCTGCTTTGACGTCGGCAGACCCCAGCCTCCGCTGGGGTGACGTTTGGGGGAGAGGCGGATTTCAAAGGGGACCGTTTCGGTGTGCGCGCCCCATTGGAATGCGGCGCTGAAAGCTCTGATATGTGCATCCAATCCACCGAAGCTTTGCGCCATAGCTCCAAACCTGTATACGCCGGGCTATAGCTTAACGGATCGCTCATGCTTACCGCCCTGCGCACATTCTTCCTCCTCTCCCTCCTGCTCGCCATCAGCCCAGCGCAGGCGCAATCCCGCGGCCCGCTCGTGCTTGCCGCCGCGAGCCTGCAGGAGGCGATGAGCGATGCCGCGCGCGTTTGGGCTTCGCGCAAACATGCGCAGCCCGTACTCTCCTTCGCCGGATCATCGGCGCTGGCTCGGCAGATTGAGGCGGGTGCGCCTGCTGATCTCTTCATTTCCGCCGATGAGCAGTGGATGGACCATGTCGCTGCCAAAGGTCGTCTCAAGCCCGGTACGCGCGCGCCATTTCTGCGCAATCAGCTCGTGCTGATCGCGCCTGCCAATAACCGTACTACGCTGCGCGTTGCCCGCAACTTCCCACTCGCCCGCGCGCTTGGCAATGGACGGCTGGCGATGGCTGATCCGGTCGCGGTTCCGGCGGGGAAATATGGCAGGCAGGCGCTCACGACCCTCGGCGTTTGGGCGAGCGTGCAGGGCCACATCGCGCCTGCCGAGAATGTTCGCGCGGCGCTGTTGCTGGTCGAGCGCGGTGAGGTGCCGTTCGGCATTGTTTATGCCACGGATGCGCGCGCCTCCAGTAAGGTGCGCATTGTCGGCACCTTTCCGCCTGCCAGTCATGCGCCGATTACCTACCCTATCGCCACGCTCAAAGCCTCGAAGCATCCGGAGGCCGAGGCCTTCCGCCGCTTCCTGCTCTCCCGCGAGGGCAAGGCGATCTTTGCGCGTCGTGGTTTTGCAGTGCGATGACCGCCGCTGAATGGGAGATCATCACGCTCTCGCTCAAGGTGAGCGGCGTTGCGGTGCTGCTCACCATGCCCATCGCCTTCGCTCTCGCATGGCTGCTGGCGCGCGGGCGCTTCCCCGGCAAGATCATCCTTGATGCGCTGGTGCATCTGCCGCTCGTGTTGCCGCCGGTTGTGACGGGCTGGCTGCTGCTGATCGCCTTTGGCAATAATGGCCCGGTTGGGCGATGGCTGGCGCAGTGGCTGGGCTTCACCTTCATGTTCAGCTGGACAGGCGCGGCGCTGGCTGCTGCCATCATGGCGCTGCCGCTGATGGTGCGCGCGATGCGGCTCTCCATCGAAGCGGTCGATCCGCGCCTTGAGGCTGCCGCCCGCACGCTGGGCGCATCGCCCTGGCGCAGCTTCCTCACCATCACGCTGCCGCTCGCCCGGCCCGGCCTGCTCGCGGGGGCGGTGCTGGGGTTTGCGCGTTCCATTGGCGAGTTTGGCGCGACGATCACCTTCGTCTCCAACATTCCGGGGGAAACGCAGACGATCCCGCTGGCCATCTATGGCGCGCTGCAATTGCCGGGCAATGAGGCGGCGGTGACGCGCCTTGCCATCATCGCCGTCGCGCTGTCGCTGGGTGCACTCATCATCTCGGAATGGCTCGCGCGCCGCTCTGGATTGGGGAAGGGCGGCCATGTCCTTTGAGATCCACATCGAGCGGCGGCTGGGGGAGGCGAATATCGCGCTGTCGCTCGCCAGCGATGGCGGCGTGACGGCGCTGTTCGGCCCCTCCGGCGCGGGCAAAAGCTCGGTGCTGAACATGGTTGCGGGGCTGCTGCGCCCCGACAAAGGCCGCATCGCGGTGGATGGCGTGCTGCTGTTCGATGATGCGACCGGGCTCAATCTCGCGCCAGAGCAGCGCCGCGCAGGCTATGTGTTTCAGGATGGGCGGCTCTTTCCGCATAAACGCGTGCGGGATAATCTGCTTTACGGCTGGCGGCTGGTCTCGCCGGAAAGCCGCTGGATGACGCTCGATCAGGCGATCGATTTCCTCGGCATTGCGCATCTGCTGGATCGCTGGCCGCGCTCGCTCTCGGGCGGGGAGGCGCAGCGTGTTGCAATCGGGCGCGCCTTGCTCAGCGGGCCGCGCTTTTTGCTGATGGATGAGCCGCTCTCCTCGCTCGACGCTGCCCGGCGAGAGGAAATCCTGCGCGTCATCGAGCGGGTGCGGGACGAGCTGAAGCTGCCCATCCTCTATGTGAGCCATGATCAGGCGGAGGTGGAGCGGCTAGCCTCGACCATCGTGCCGCTCCACCCTAAGGCATAGTTCAGCCCGGCTTGCGATCCCACACCGAGATCGTGCCCGCATCGCCATCCACCCGCACCCAATCGCCCGTGCGGATATGGTCGAGCGGATCGGTATCGCAATCCGTCACGGTCGGCGTGCGCATCACCACCGCGCCCAGGGCTGCCTTGGTGGTCATGATGTTGAACACCATCGCCACCGGAGACATGCCGCGCAGCTTGGACATGTGGAAAATGCTCGACCAGCCTGAGGAGCCCTTGGCGCCGGGGAATATCAGCACCTTGCCCGCAAAGCTCTGGCCCTTCAGCTCATGCCTGCTCTCGATCACGGTGCCGGTCGCGGGGTTCACGCCGCCCCAGCCGGAGATCGTCTCGCGCGTTACCAGCGCTTCACCCTCGGCAACGCCGCCCACAACCTTGCGGCCCGTGATGACGATGCGGGGCTTGTCCAAAACCTGCGTCATGCGAGTTTTCCTCTCCATTTGCCGGTGCAGGCGGCGTCGATACAGTCCGCCGTCGTGCCATATTTGCCTTCAATACCCATCATCGCGGGCAGATAATGCACCTGCTTGGCGCTATCGAGCGCCGCGACCTTCGTGCCCTTTGGCACCGCCTGGCTGATGGCGGAGCATGTGTCGGTCATCAAAAAGGCGCCCGCATCGCGCAATATCTTGGTATAGCCGTTCGCGTCCGCCGTCGCCTTCACCGCTCGGCTGGTGAACACCCACAACGCGCTATTCTCATGCACCTTGCGCCCCTCGATCAGCGCTGCAGCCTGCGCGATCTGCTCGATGGAATAATGGGGGCAGCCGAGCATGACATAATCGACATCCTCGCTTTGCCCCACGCTGTTGAGCAGATCATAAATACGCTTGCGGGCGGCGCTGTCATACACGAACCGCTCGCCCTTCGCCGCGCCGCCAAAGGCGACTTCCAGCGTTGGCGCCTCGGGCGTGATGCCCACCATATGATACATCTCAACGCCGCCGGATGACGCCGCCGCCGCGCCAAAATGCTTGTGGCGAATGAGGCTCTGCTCGCTGATATTACCGGTGAGCACGGGGATGGTATCCTGCACCGCATCGCCCACAAAATAGCCGAGCATCCCCCATTCGAAGATGCTGTCGACCGGCACCTGCACATCGACATGATGCTGGCCCTTGCGATAGTCGTCGCGATGGAAGCCCCAATCCGGCACGCGCTTGGCGAGCATGGCGCTGCTGGTGGATTCGCGCCCCTCGCAATTGGTTCGCGCGCCGATCACCGAGTTGGCGAACACCACCGCGCTTGATTCCATCCAGGCGCAATGCTCGCCCATCACCGGCACATTGCCCGCGAGATAAGGCGTGCAGGTCTTGAGAATCTGGATGCCGTGGCTGGCAACTTCTGCCTCATCGGACTGGAAATTGGCGAAGGCCGCCTCGTCCATGCCCTGTTCTTCCCACAGGGTCGGGTCCATGCCGCCCTGCAAATGGCAGGAGAAGGCGTTCATGCGCGGCACGTCCACCACTTCATCGGAATCCAGATCGAAACGGGAGAAGACGGCGCGATAATCGCCGCCATCGGCTGCATAATGGTCCTTCACCCATTGCGGGGCGGAGCCGGGCACGCCCGCAACATTGTTCGTTTCCACGAACCGCTCGGCGCCCAGCGCGTCCGCATAGCGGATCAGCAGTTCCATTGCTTTTTGGGTTGCGGCGCCTTGTGCGCCATCCAGCATTGCCTGTTCAGCATCCGAGAGCATGACCATCGCGCGCATCTCCTCCTAAAAAATTCCGTAGCTTGTTAGGTATTTTCGCTGATGTAGCCAAAGATGCAAGGGGGAAACGGCAGGCCGAGCGTAGCGGCATATATGGAGCGCATCCGAAAGCGTGGTAAATGGTCTTTTCACACTCGCTCGATATGGGCATAGTCTGCCTGCGATTTTGCACGATTGGGCCTGATGGCGGCCGCTGGGAGACAATGTGAGCGCGACGTTCCGTTTTCCGCGGTTCTTCATGACCAATGCTGGCCCGTGCCCCTATTTGCCGGGGCGCACGGAGCGCAAGGTGTTCACAGAGCTGGTGGGCGAAAATGCCGCCGAGCTGAATGACTCGCTTGGCCGCATCGGTTTTCGCCGCAGCCAGAATGTCGCCTATCGCCCAAGCTGCGTGGATTGCACCGCCTGCGTCTCCGTGCGCATCGTGGCGGGCGAGTTTGAGCTGAACTCCACCCAGCGCCGCCTCGTGCGCCGCAATAGCGATCTGGTCGTGCGGGCCTGCAAGCCCTGGTCCACCGATGAGCAGTTCACGCTGCTCCAGCGCTACCTCGCCGCGCGCCACCCCAATGGCGGCATGACCGAGATGGACGAGATCGACTTTGCTGACATGGTCGAGCAGACGCCGGTCGAAACCTATATGATCGAATATCGCGAGCCGGGCATCGATGGCCGCCAGGGCGCCCTCATCGGCGCCTGCCTGATGGACAAGCAGGGCGATGGCCTCTCGATGATCTACAGCTTTTTCGATCCCGACCGGACGGATCGCAATGGCCTTGGCAGCTACATCATCGTCGACCACATCCTGCGCGCCCAACGCTCCGGCCTGCCCTATGTGTATCTGGGCTATTGGGTCGAAGGCTCGGACCGGATGAACTACAAGATCCGCTATCAGCCGATTGAGAAATTGGGCCGTGCGGGTTGGGAGCGGTTCGAGCTTCCGGCGGCGGGCGAGAGTGCGGACAAGAGCGCGGGTGCCGGGCAGAGCATTACTCGCGATGCTGAGGGGCGGGTGCTGAAGTAGGGGGCTGGGGTCTCATCTTTAGGTTGAAACCTTGCCCGATTTATGGCATTAGAATATTTAGCTACGGACAGCGGGGCTTCCCTCATACGGTCGCCGTTAGCATGTGCGCCTCTATGGCCGGTACATCACGGTAAGGCACACCCGCATTTTTAAGGGACTCTCGCCTAAAAGCGAGGGTCCTTTTCCTTTCAGGATTGGATGACCTATTCTCCTAAGGAATGCGTTTTCCCTTGAATAGACAGGTGCGCAGCAGCGTATGTAAATTGTATCGACGCCGGATGTGGCCGAACCGAACGTCGCGAACATAGCAGCTCGTAATAACCAAGTTGATGTCTGCGCTATCGTGTCGGCAGGGATGCAGGTAGAAGAAAACAACTTGATGCTGGCCATCACGCATTTCCTGAACCCGTCCCGGCGCGACGTCTATCACCGCGTAGTTCATCGCACGATTACGATCGCTTGATTGCCAGCAATAATAGTTCTGCTCGACTAACCTGCGCGCGAGTTCTGGAAGGCCCAGCGAAAAGGCGTAGCGGTCCTCACAAAATCGGCGAGGCTTACCATTTTCATCATACAAGTCGTGTTGGCCGACCTGAGCGCCTTGTGAGATGCAATGCAGGCCAAGCGAGATCTGCACGCGCAAATCCGAATTATTCTTGCCCTTCTTCGGCACGACAACGATGAAGTCCTGCAGATGCCGTAAATCTCTCGTAACGCCGTTGATCGTCATGTCATGCATATTGGTCGCTCTTACGTCATGAGCAGTGTTTGTTAAGTGGAACCTGCTCCACCCGGTCGCCGTACCTCGCCTGGGTGTCTCCCCACAAACCAAAGGCCCGGCTGCACTTTCGTGCGCCGGGCCCTGCTGGACGCCCCCCGGGTCCAGAGAGCCAGCCCTTGCGGGCGGCTCTGGAGCTTGTGCCCAGGCCAATCGGCGGCGGGGCTTGATGACTGGCAAAAGATATCAGCGCTGCAAAAACTTACCACCGCATTATCCATCTTCAGCCGTCCCAAAGCGGAACAGCGTTCAGCCCGCAATCGCCGGGGCAATCGCGGCGCACAGGGCTTCCAGCGCGGCGGCGTCATCGCGGTCGAAGCGGGCGGGGTGGGGGCTGTCGAGATCGAGCACGGCGATCAAGCGGCCCTCATGGATGATCGGCACGACGATCTCGGATTCCGAGGCTGCGTCGCAGGCGATATGGCCGGGGAAGGCGTGGACATCCTCCACCAGTTGCGTCGTGCGCGTGGAGGCTGCCGTGCCGCACACGCCTGCGCCCATCGCGATGCGGATGCAGGCGGGCTTGCCCTGAAATGGCCCCAGCACAAGCTCATCGCCGATCAGCCGGTAGAAGCCTGCCCAATTGAGGTCGGGCAGATATTGCCAGATGACCGCCGCGACATTGGCCATGTTGGCGATGGGGTCGCTTTCGCCTGCCACGATGGCGGTGGCGGCGGCGCGCAGGTCCGCATGGAGCGCGGCCTTGTCGCTGTTGGCGCTGGGTTTGAAATCATACATGGCGCTCATGTAGGGCGCGTTTGATGGGGATGCCAGCGTGGCCATGCGGTTCGCTCTTGCGATCTGCGCGGCGGCATGGTCTGCATCACCGCGCACAGATTGTGAGATGGGGATAATCATGGGGCCGGCAAGCAGCGGCGATAATGAGCAAGGTGGCGCGATGGGCGCGCTGGGGCGCGAGGTTGGGCGCCGCAGTGTCGAGCGGCTCGGCAGCGGCCTCACGCGCATCGTGGAGGAAAGCTCGGCGCTGTTTCGCTGGATGCTCACCATGCTGGTGCTGCTCAACGCCGCCGCCATCTATGCTGTGATTTCCGCACGCGCTGCGATGGGGGCGGACTTGTTTTCCCAGCTTGTGCTGCTGTTTTTTGCGGGGCTGATGGCGGCGTTGCTTGCGGCGCTGGCGGGCATGGCGCTCACGCTGCCGGTCGCCGGGTCGATCCGCCGGGCGATCACGCACTGGACCGATGTGTCGCTCACCGGCGCGCTCTCGGATCAGGCGCTGGCTTCGGCCAAGCATGTGCGGCTGTTTGGCACGGTCTGGCTGAGCGTGATTTCGGCTATTGCGCTTGTCTCGCTGCTGCTGTTCCTGATGGGGGCTGCGATCATGGCCAAGCAATTTGGCGTGATTGGCGGGCCAGAGGATGAAGCGACTGCGCTGGAGGCTGCGATTGAGGATGCGCCCGCCGCCAATGCTGCGCAAGCCCTGCCAGAAACGCAGGCGAATGCAGTCATTGCCAAGCCGCCCGTTGCCCGCACAACCAGCCCGGCGCCGCGCGCAGCAGAGCCGCAGCGGTCAGCGCCGCGTGAGCAGGCTGCGCCATCCCGGCCCGCAGCCACGACGCAGCGGGCTGCACCTGCGCCAACGCCCAAGCCCTCAGCCGCGCCTGTCGCGCCGCCTGCGCCCGTGCGCATGCCAGCCCCAGCCCCGGCAGCAGTGCCAAGCTCGCCGCCTGTGATCATCGTGCCTCCCAGCGCGCCGCCCGCCGCATCGCCGGATTGATCGCAAAGCAGTCCCGTGCCCCGCATCCAGATCACCCGCGCGATCAGCATCGATGAGAATGAGCTGATGGAAAGCGCCACCCGTGCGTCCGGCGCGGGCGGGCAGCATGTGAACACGACGGATAGCGCGGTAATTCTGCGCTTCAACGTCGCGCTGTCACCCTCGCTGCCCGATGCGGTGAAGCACCGGCTGGCGGTGCTTGCCGGGTCACGCATGACCAATGATGGCGTGCTGATCCTGCGCAGCGAAGGCTCACGCTCTCAGTTCGAGAATAAGCGCGAGGTGCGCGAGCGGCTGATTGCGATGATCGCCGAGGCCACCATCGTCCCCAAGAAGCGCAAGCCGACCAAGCCGACCAAGGCATCCCAAACGCGCCGGGTGGATGGCAAAGTGAAGCGCGCGAGCATCAAGGCCGGGCGCGGGAAAGTGCGCGAGTAGCGGGCGCTCAGTCCTCGGCGGGCGTCACGGCCTTGTCCAGCGCATCGGCATCGGCAAAGCCAGCTTCGGCAAACCCGGTGGGGATTGGCGCCGTCACATTGATCGGCGGCTTGCTCCCGCGATCAATGAAGAGGCTACGCGCATGGAGCTGCATGCCCTTTGACCAGGCTCCGTCTGGCGTTTCACCGCGATACACCGGGTCGCCCAAAATGCCGAGGCCAAGGCCATGTAGCGCATGGACGCGCAATTGGTGCGTGCGCCCGGTCTCTGGCTTGAAGCGGATCAGCGAGCGGCCATCGCGCGCGGCGAGCACTTCCCAATGGGTGACGGCAGCCTTGCCCTTCTCGTCCGGCACCATGCGCCAGCCTTCTTCCTTGGTGCTGGTCTTGCCGAGCGGGATATCGATGGTACCTTGCGTTTCGCTCGGCACGCCATCGAGGATCGCGAGATAGGTCTTGCCGACCTGCCGCCCCTCAAATGCTTCGGTAAAGCGCTTGGCGGATTTGGGATTGCGGGCGAGCAGCAGGCAGCCGCTCGTGTCCCGGTCCAGCCGATGCACCGCGACGGGCCAGCGCTGGAAGCCGAACAACAGGCTGCCGAGATGGTTCTCCAGGCTCAGGCTGCCATCGCGCGGGGCATCCACGGGTAGGCCTGCGGGTTTATCGAGAACGATCGCCTCGCCATCCATGAAGATCACGCGATCGGTGAGGGGGGAAAGGCCTGCATTGAGGCCGGGATAAGATGAGCTGGTAAAGGACATGATCGGCTCTATAGGCCGTGCCCATGCAAGGGGGAAGCGCCACGGCTCATCTGCCTGCGATGCCGCAGCGGATGCAACGCCTCGATTGGGTGGATGCGCTCAAGGGGTTGGCGATTCTGGCTGTCGTCGCCGGGCATATCTGGACGCGCGGGCCGCTGCGCGATGCCATCTATGCGGTTCATATGCCGCTGTTTTTCATCCTCTCGGGCTATACGGCGCGCTTTGTGCCGTGGGGCAAGTTGCTCGCGCGTTGTGCGATAGGCTTGCTGCTGCCTTTTGTGATTTTCAGTGCGCTTTTGCTGGCGGCGGACTTCTGGATCGAGGGCGAGCGCGGCATGTTGCCCATCTTTGCGACCTGGGAGCAGGGCATCTGGACGATCCTGTTCGAGACGGCGCGCACCAGAGGGCCATTCACGATCCTGTGGTTCATTCCCAGCCTGATCATTGCGCGGCTGATCTGGAATGCACTGCTCATGGGCGGCAGGCGTGCGGATTCGCGCAGGCTCATGCTGGTGATGCTGGCGATCTACGCCTTGTCCATCGTGGCGCATCATTTGGGCTGGGCATCGCCCTTCGGCCTGCTCGCCGTGCCGGGGGCAGTGCTGATGATGTGGGTGGGGGCGTTATGGCATGATTGGGGCCAGGCCGGTCGCCGCCAGACCATGCTGCTCGGGGCGATGGCCCTTGCGGCTTTCATCGTGCCGCTGCCCGTCAACATGAAGATGGGCAATTTGGGCTGGCTGAGCCTTTCGCTGTTCACTGCTGCTGCGGCGACGATCATGCTGGCTGGGCTGGTCCGCCGATTACCGCCGCTATTGATGGCGCCGCTGGTGTGGCTGGGCAGCGCATCAATGGTCATCATGTATCTGCACGTCGCCTTTGCGCATTATCTCGCGCCCTATGCATCGCGCGCGATATTGTTCGCCATTGCGGTTGCGGTGCCCATGCTGATCCATCGGCTGCTGCGCCTCTCGCCCGTCACAAGGTTAATCCTGCTTGGCGAAAAATCATCCTCTCTTAACCCCATCGGCCTAGGCTTAACCAACGCCCGCAACCGCTGAGCCAGCGCAGCGAATCACCCGCGACTCGCGGAGTCAGGCGGGTTTACGCAAAATTAACCTTTTGCATTCATACCTCATATGGTTAATAGTGACGTTGGAGCTTTCGGGCCGCTAGGGTGCGGTTGGGGAGATCGAACAGAGGGGCTGGCGTATGCGCGTTCTGCTGATTGAAGACGAACCAACAACCGCTAAGGCGATTGAGCTTATGCTCACGACCGAAGGGTTCAACGTTTATACAACGGACCTTGGCGAGGAAGGTCTCGATCTGGGCAAGCTGTATGATTATGATATCATCTGCCTGGATCTGAACTTGCCGGACATGCATGGCTATGACGTGCTCAAGAAGCTGCGTGCAGCCCGTGTCCAGACGCCCGTTCTCATCCTCTCAGGCATTTCGGAGATGGACAGCAAGGTCCGCTCCTTCGGCTTTGGTGCGGATGATTATGTCACCAAGCCATTCCACAAGGATGAGCTGGTCGCCCGCATTCATGCGGTTGTGCGCCGCTCCAAGGGCCATTCCCAGTCGGTCATCCGCACCGGCAAACTGGCCGTCAATCTTGATGCCAAGACGGTGGAGGTTGATGGCAACCGCGTTCACCTGACCGGCAAGGAATATGCGATGCTGGAGCTTCTATCGCTCCGTAAGAGCACCACGCTCACCAAGGAGATGTTCCTCAATCATCTCTATGGCGGCATGGACGAGCCAGAACTCAAGATTATCGACGTGTTCATTTGCAAGTTGCGCAAGAAGCTGAGCTTGGCGTGCAGCGGCGAAAATTATATCGAGACCGTGTGGGGCCGTGGCTATGTGCTGCGCGATCCTGACGAAATTCTCGAAGAGCTGGAGACCGCACAGGTCGCCTGACGCCTTCTGGCAAACCAACCCATCGACGACTTTGGAGGCCGGCAGAGCAATCTGTCGGCCTTTATTTTGCCTGGGCCGCCGTGAACTGGCGGGCCAGATCGATAAAGGCTCTGAAGGCGGCGGAGGGGTTTTTCCGGCCCGGATAATAGAGGCAGAGCGGCGCGATTGCGGGCGTCCAGTCCGCCAGCACCCGCACAAGGCGACCGGCCTCAATATCGTCACGCACGTCGGATTCCATGAACAGGCCGATGCCGAATGAATCCAGCACCGCGATGCGCGCCAGACTGGCTTCATCGAGGGTGAGTGCGCCCTGCACATCGATCTGGATGGGCTGGCCGTCCTTCTCGAAATGCCAGCGATGCATTGCGCCATTGGGCAGGCGCACGCGTATGCAGGAATGGCTAAGCAGATCAGGCGGGACGCGCGGCGTCCCATGCTGCTCGAAATAGGCAGGCGAGCCCACCACCGCATAAGTGCGGGGCGGCCCCAGCTTCACCGCGATCATGTCGCTCGGCACGAGGTCAGCGCTTCTGATGCCGAGATCGAACCCATCGGCCACCACATCGACCAGCCGACCCTCGGTCACCAGATCGATATGAACCTGCGGGTATCGCCGCAGATAATCGAGGATGAGCGGCGCCAATATCTCCCGCCCCGCCGTCGCAAAGGCATTGATGCGCAGCGTGCCCGATGGCGTTTCCTGCTGGGATCGCACCGCATCCATCGCACCATGAATATCCTGAAGGGCAGGGCCGACCTGCGCGACGAATGTGCGCCCGGCGTCAGTGAGTGACACGCTGCGCGTCGTGCGGTTGAACAGGCGCACACCCAGCTGGCGCTCGATCTTGGCGATCATGTTGCTGAGCGCGGTGGTGGACATTTGCAGCTCCAGCGCCGCCGCGCGGAAGGAGTTTTTGCGCGCCAGGGCCATCACAATATCGAGATCGAGAAGATTCTTCATCGTCATTATCCCGGATATCGAAACATAACATCCATCTTTATCCCGATTATCGGCGGACAGGTCCAGCGCTATGTTGCTCTCAACAAAAGGAGCATCTCATGTCCATCGATCTTCCCGAACCCATTTCCCGCTATTTTGCAGCCGATGAACAGCGCGATGCAGAGGCGTTTTCGCGCTGTTTCACAGATGATGCCATTGTGGAGGATGAGGGTCACACGCACACCGGCCTTGCGGCGATCCTCCAGTGGAAGGCCGAGGCATCGACCAAATATAGCTACACCGCGACGCCTGTCGCGATTGCAGATGAGGGCGGGCGCGCCATCGTGACCAGTCATCTCACCGGCGATTTCCCCGGCAGCCCGGTGGATTTGCGCTATCTGTTCCGCCTTGAAGGAGACAAGATTGCAGAGCTGGAGATCAAGCCATGATCCCGTTCCTGACCCTCGAGGGCAAGCGTGCGCTCATCACCTCCGGCACGCGCGGCGCTGGCGCTGCCACGGTCGCCCTGTTTCGGGAACTCGGCGCGCAGCTGCTCACCACCGCCAGAGCGCGGCCCGATGATCTCGCCGAAGCGCTGTTCGTCGCAGCGGACCTGACGACGGCCCAAGGCTGCGCCGATCTGGCCGAGGCGGTGCAGGCGCGGCTGGGCGGGGTCGACATCATCATCCATATGCTCGGTGGTTCGTCTGCGCCCGCCGGTGGCTTTGCAGCGCTGGACGATGCCCAATGGGCGAAGGAACTGGACCTCAACCTCATGCCCGCCGTGCGGCTTGATCGCGCGCTGGTGCCCGGCATGGTGGCGCAGGGCAGCGGCGTCGTCGTGCATGTCACCTCGATCCAGCGCGCCTTGCCCTTGCCGGATGCGACGACAGCCTATGCCGCCGCGAAGGCAGCGCTCTCAACCTATAGCAAGAGCCTCTCCAAGGAGGTCGCGCCAGCAGGCGTGCGGGTCGTGCGCGTATCGCCCGGCTGGATCGACACCGAGGCATCGGTCGATCTCGCCCGCCGGATCAGCGCCGAGCATGGCATCAGTCTGGAGGAGAGCCGGCAAAGCATCATGGCGTCGCTCGGCGGCATTCCGCTGGGGCGACCCTCAACGCCGGAGGAAGTCGCAAACCTCATCGCGTTCCTCGCCTCGGACCGCGCGGGCAGCATCACAGGCACGGAATATGTGATCGATGGCGGGACGATCCCGACCGCCTGATCGTGGGAGGGTTTGACCGATCAGCGCTGCTTTTTGGCAAGCGTCGCGGTGAAGTCCGGGTCCTTGTTCGCCACCCAATCGACAAACTTGCGCACCGGCGGGTTGGCGAGCAGCCCTTCCACATCCATCCCATAGCGCTGCAGCTCGGAATTGGTGAAGTTGGTGATGAGCATCTGCTGGCAAATGGGGTGCATCGGCACGACATCCTTGCCGCCACGGCTTTTGGGAATGGGGTGGTGCCAGATGATCGTCTCGCCGGTGGGCCGCCCACACAGCCAGCATGGCACCACAGGCGCAGCGGCTTCTTCCGCGGGGTACATGTCCTCATAGGAGCCATGTTTGGAATGTTTGCGGGCCATGCGTTCACCTGATTGCCTGAACTTAAGGTGCTGCCCTAGAGGCGCGCCCGACAATATGCCAGCCGGGCCTATAAAAGCGAGCTGCTCTGCCCCCGCGCGCCCGCCGTGTTCAACAGCCAGCGCTCCGTGCCTTCCAGCCCCACGGCGGTCAGCACGCCGCTCTCATACGCGCCCGTGTCGATGCCCATGCGGTTGGGGCGCTGCTCCACTGATGCCGTGATCGAATGGCCGTGGACGATGAAAAACTCGTGCGGCTTGTCGAAGTCTAGGAACTCGTCGCGGATCCACCGCAGATCCTTGCTCTCCTGCTCGGCCATCGGCACGTCCGGGCGGATGCCTGCATGGACGAAGGCATAATCGCCGATAAGCACGCGGTCGCCCATGCTCTCGAGAAATTGCAAATGCTGCTCGGGCACTGTGGCCATCACCCAGTCGCGCAATTCGCCGAGCGTCATCTGGTCGAGATCCTGCTCACTCGCGCCGTAGGACATCAGCGTTTCGCGCCCGCCAATGCGGGTGAGAAAGCGCAGCGCATTCTCGTCCCCGCGTGCGGCCATCAGGAAGACCTCTTCATGATTGCCCAGCAAGCAAGTTATGCCGGGCCACCACTCGCGCAGACGCAGCACAAAGTCGATCACGCCAGCGCTGTCTGGCCCGCGATCGATATAATCGCCCAGAAAAATGAGCTCGGTGTGTTCCGTCGGGCCACGAGCATGATCATCTTCCGCGATCAGGTCGATCAGCTCGGTGAGCAGATCAAGCCGGCCATGAATGTCGCCAATCGCATAGACGCGGCGCTCCTCACCCACATTTGGCGGCTCAGCCGGAGGGGGCGGCGCAGATTTGGATTTGAACAGGCCGAACATGTGCTGAGAGGTATAGGACGAGGCTGGTTGCGAGAGCCAGTCTAATCATGGTGCATGGTGCGTTTACTGCTTGAACCTGCGCGCCAACCTTGGTTCTGAACGAAGACGAGCAGGAGCGAGCACCTTCCAGCTCGGCCTTCGCACTGGCGGCTCATGCCGCTCTGGCGAACTTTAGAACCTTTATGTCCTGCTCATGCTTGCGGGCCTGGGCCAGCTCATAGGCGGTCTGCATCCGTAGCAGCGTATCGGCCTTGATCCCGAAGGCCTTCTCAAACCG